>Ga0214921_10010833_pt1 | contig 11204 bp, 10 predicted proteins | sample LL1505_MetaG_FD_177992 | JGI IMG/M metagenome (GOLD analysis project Ga0214921, IMG submission 177992) | Freshwater microbial communities from Lake Lanier, Atlanta, Georgia, United States - LL-1505 | ecosystem: Environmental > Aquatic > Freshwater > Lake | place: USA: Georgia | collected...
TCCTGGATATGACATTGCCGTTCTTCAGATTCAAATGGGCAATTTGCCAGTTGTGGCACTTGGCGATTCCAGCAAGGTAAGCGTTGGCGATCCAGTACTTGCGATTGGTTCACCTCTTGGACTTGCAAGCACAGTCACAAGCGGAATTGTCTCTGCACTCAATCGCCCAGTGTCTACCGGAACCGTTGATGCTCAGTCTTATGTCAATGCAATTCAGACGGATGCTGCTATCAACCCTGGTAATTCAGGGGGAGCGCTGATTGATGCGCAAGGTCGTATCGTCGGCATCAACTCAGCAATTGCAACTCTTGCAGGTGGTTCAGCCAGTGGATCGATCGGACTCGGATTCTCAATTCCAATCAATGAAGCAAAGCGTGTCATCGATGAAATTATCGCCACAGGTAAATCAACCAGACCAGTTCTTGGCGTCTTCTTCGATACAACCTACACAGGTGGTGGTGCAAAGATTGGAAAACTTAGCCCAGGTGAAGGCGCCGAGAAAGCTGGAATTCCAGTAGGATCAATTATTCGCAGCATCGATGGGGTAAAGATTCCTGATACTGATACGGCAATCGTTCGCATTCGTTCCTATGTGCCGGGGTCGGTTGTCACAGTGGTTGTAGAACTTCCGACAGGTGGCACCAAGACATTTAAGGTCACTTTAGGTTCTGCGCCGTCGATTTAAAGCCTGCTTAAGAAATATACCCGTTACCTAGATTTAATTGGTAGCGGGTATCTTTCTTTCATGGCTCTCTTCACTATGCAGGTCTCACTTCCCGATCGACCGGGTTCACTAGGAATGCTTGCTTCGGCAATCGGATCTGCTGGCGCAGATATTCGCGGACTACAGGTTCTTAAGAGCGAAGGTGGAACTGGCTATGACGAAATCACAGTTGCAGTTCCTGGCACAGATCCATCTGATCTTGTAGAAATTCTCAACTCTATTGGCGGAGTCGAAGTTCTCTCTATCGAACCTGTCGCTAATTAAATTTATTGAACCAGGCTGGCGCTAGCTCCTGCGCTAGGAAGTGAAGTAAAGAATCGTGGCTTTCTAAATCCATTTCCTTCAAAAGCTGCAAGAACTGCATCTTTAGTCTTCTGCATTTCACTTGCTTTAATGAGCGCAATTGCACTTCCACCGAATCCGCCACCGACCATACGAGATCCCATTGCACCCGCGGCGATTGCAGCATCTACGGCTACATCGAGTTCAGGACACGAGACTGCATAGTCATCGCGCAATGAAATGTGGGATGCGTTGATTAACTTTCCAAGTGTCATAAAATCTGAAGCACGTAAGGCAACGACAGCTTCACGTACGCGTGCTATTTCAGTAACGGCATGGCGAGCACGAATAAATTCAGTCGCAGTAATTTTTTCGCGTTGAGCCTCGAGCGATTCAAGGTTGAGGTGGCGCATCGATGGAATATCTAGTTTCCTTGCAACTGATTCACATGCTGCGCGACGTTCGGCATAACCGCCATCGGTCAGTGCATGGTGTGCTTGGGTATCAATGATGAGCAGCTCAAGGCCAGCATCTGCAACGCTAAAAGGAACTATTTCAGTAGTGAGGTCACGACAATCCAGTAAGAGCGCCGCACCTGCTTGCGCCATAAGTGAAACAGATTGATCCATGATTCCGCAGGGAACTCCGACATACTCATTTTCAGCGCGCTGTGTTGCGCGCGCTAAATCTTCCTTGCTCTTGCCAAGTGAAAAGAGAGCATTGAGAGCTACAGCCACAGAACATTCGAGTGCTGCAGAAGATGACAAACCAGCACCGCCTGGAACATTGCCATCGACGAAAATATCTACACCGGATGTGATTCCAAGGCTCCAGAGGACACCTAAAACATATTTCTCCCAATCGCCTTTACTTCCGGGCTTCACATCACTGATGTCGATGGAAAATATTTTCTCTTTCCGTTGGTGAGATGCGATTCGGACCAATCCATCATTACGGGCAGCAATAGCGGCGTAGGTGCGATCTGCGATAGCGAAAGGAAGCACAAATCCTTCGCTGTAATCGATATGTTCGCCAATCAAATTAACTCGACCTGGCGCTTCAGAGATTACCTCTGGTTTACGTCCATATAACTCTTCAAAGCCACGAGCAATCGAAGCCATTATTTAAAGCTTCACATCTTTGAGTTGCTGTGCAGATTGTTCTGGCTTCATATCCATGATGAATGCACCCATGGCAGATTCTGAACCTGCGAGGTACTTCAATTTCCCTGGGGCGCGACGAACGCTGGTGATCTGCCAATGCAACCGCAGAAGATCGCGACCTTCGCGCACCGGAGCTTGATGCCAGGCTGCGATGTAGGCCATCTCAATTCCAAAGACTCCATCGAGACGTTGCATCACTTCGATTGCAATCGGAGGGAAGGAATCGCAAGCAGCAGGTGAAAGTTCAGTCAAATCTGCAACTGGGTGAAGTGGAACAACGTGAATTTCAAATGGGTAACGTGATGCATAAGGCGTGTATGCAACCCAATGTTCATTACGGGCAATGATGCGAACTCCGTCGCGAAGTTCGCGGGCAAGCACATCATCAAATAAGACTCGGCCAGTCTTAGCGTGATGCGCACGGGCGACTTCGAGCATCTTTGTCACGCGAGGTGGCAGGTAGGAATAGGCATAAATCTGTCCATGTGGGTGAGCCAGAGTTACGCCAATTTCTTCGCCACGATTTTCAAAGGGCGCGATATGAGCAATATATGGCTGGCTTGAAAGCTCAGCAGTGCGATCGCGCCATGCTTCAAGGAGAGTGCGCACACGTTGTGGTGATAGAGATTTAAAGGCGCCACCGTGATCTGCAGTGAAACAGATGACCTCACATTTTCCTGCAGCAGCTCCTTCATCGGTATCTGTTCCGACTAGATCGGGAAGTGCAAAATCACCATCAGGTGGACGTAACGATGGTGAGCGATTATCGAAGACGACTACTTCAAAATCACTTTCAGGAATTTCAGTGAGAAGTTCGCCTGTTGTTGGGCAGAGTGGGCAGAGTTCTTTGGGTGGCAAGAAGATGCGACCTTGGCGATGAGCTGCCATAGCAACCCATTCATTCACAAGTGGATCAAGGCGAAGTTCGCCGATTCCGGGCTGTTCTTCTTGTGGACGCTGGTCTGCAACTGTACGAGTTTGTCCGGCAGTGTCGTAATAGCGGATAGTGCGACCATCATTCATGGTGCGGCTTGTACGCACTACACCTGCAGAAAGTTCGACTATCTCGTCCATGATGTTCCTACTCTACCGCGAGACGAGCAATAATTCGTTAAGCCCAGTTGAGCGTGCGCTCAATCGCTTTCTTCCATCCGGCATAACCAGATGCACGATCTGCAACACTTGTTGTTGCACTCCAGCGACGAGATTGTTTCCACTGTTTTTTGAGTTCATCTGTGTTCTTCCAGAATCCAACCGCTAATCCTGCTGCATATGCAGCACCGAGCGCTGTTGTTTCAGTAATGAGTGGGCGAGTGATATCGATGCCCATGATGTCAGCTTGCATCTGCATGCACAGTGAGTTTGCAGTGATTCCACCATCCACGCGCATTTCATTCATTGGAACGCCGCTATCGGCAACCATCGCATCCATCACGTCACGTGTTTGATAGCAGATTGCTTCAAGAGCTGCACGTGCAAGGTGAGCCTTCGTTGCTGCGCGAGTAAGACCGACAATTACTCCACGTGCATCGCTGCGCCAATACGGCGCAAAGAGTCCAGAAAATGCTGGCACAAAGTAGACGCCTGCAGTATCTGTAACAGAGGATGCAAGATTTTCAGTTTCGGCAGCGTTGGTGATGATTCCGAGTTGATCGCGTAACCATTGAATTGCAGAGCCAGTGACGGCCACAGATCCTTCGAGGGCATACATCGCAGGTTGATTGCCAAATTTGTAACAGACAGTCGAGAGGAGTCCATTCTTAGATCTGACAATTTCGGTGCCTGTGTTAAGAAGTGCGAAGTTTCCAGTTCCATATGTTGTCTTTGATTCGCCGCGCTCGAAACAAACTTGTCCAACCATTGCTGCATGTTGATCACCTAAAATTCCAGAAATTGGAACTGCAGAACCGAGCGGGCCATGTGGGTCAGTTGTCGCATATATTTCTGATGAAGATTTGATGGTAGGTAGTACAGAGCGAGGAATTCCAAAGAATCCGAGTAGTTCGTCATCCCATTGCTGCGTCTCGAGATTCATCAGCAACGTACGACTCGCATTTGTTACATCAGTGAAGTGCACTCCGCCTTGGACGCCGCCCGATAAATTCCAGAGGAGCCACGAATCAATGGTTCCAAACCGGGCGGTGCCTGCTGTGATGGCGCTCTTTACTTCTTGCGAATTTTCTATCAACCAGTGCATCTTGCTGCCAGCAAAGTAGGGAGCAATTGGAAGACCGGATTTAAAGGTTATTGTCTCCGACGTTTTAGTAGGGAAAGTATTGAGATAGTCAGCAGTTCTGGTGTCCTGCCAGACAATCGCGTTATGCAGCGGGCGACCTGTAGTGATATCCCATGCCACCGTTGTCTCGCGTTGGTTTGTGATTCCGATGGCAGCTAAATCTGAACCCAAAATATCTGCTTGTTTGAGAGCCCCGGTGATAACTTCCTTAGTGCGATCCCAAATTTCAGCGGCATCATGTTCGACCCAGCCTGCTTGCGGAAGTATCTGGCGATGTTCGAGTTGATGCTGGCCAACTACTTTTCCGTCGGCATCGAAAATCATGAAACGAGTGCTGCTTGTACCTTGGTCCAAACTTCCGATGAATGCCATATAGTTAAGACTACTAAAGGTCGTTCACGGTACTCAAGCAGATAGAAATTGGTAGTTCACTAAAGAATGTTTACTTCGAAGCTCAATCCACTGCAACGCCAGCAGGCACTGAAAGCCTTGGCCAGCGATGAGTTCGACATCCTCATTATTGGTGGTGGGGTCAATGGAGTTGGCGCAGCCCTGGATGCGGTTTCTCGTGGATTGAAAGTAGCGCTCGTTGAAGCCCATGATTATGCAGCTGGAACGTCAAGTCGATCGAGCAAACTGATTCACGGTGGCCTTCGTTATCTTGAGCAATATGATTTTAAATTAGTACGCGAGGCCCTCCACGAGCGTGAATTAATGGTCTCAACACAATGTCCTCACCTGGTAAAGCCGGTAAGTTTTCTCTATCCACTTACTGAAAAAGTTAAAGAGCGCACCTATGTAGGTGCAGGTCTTGCACTTTACGATGCGCTTCGCGGTTTCAAGCGCGCACTTCCATCACATAAACATTTGACGGGTAAGACAATCGCTTCTATTTCACCTTCATTGCGCCAAGACATTATTACTGGCGCGATTCGCTACTTTGATGCGCAGGTAGACGATGCGCGCCACACCATGATGATTGCGCGAACAGCTGCTCGTCACGGTGCTGTGATGGCAACCGGAGTCCGCGTAGAAGATTTGACTCGCTCCGGAAAGAAAGTAACAGGTGTGGTTGCAGTTGATACAGCAACCAATAAGAAATTTACTATTGCCGCCAAGGCAACGATTATGTGTGCTGGGGTCTGGAGCGACGAGCTCCACCAGAAGTTTGGATTGACTGCTGGTTACTCAGTGGCAATGTCTAAGGGTGTTCATATCGTTGTGCCAGGGGATGCGATTAAGTCAAAAGATGGAATCATTCTTAAGACTGCAGTATCTGTCCTCTTCCTTATTCCTTGGGGAGATAAGTGGATTGTTGGAACAACTGATACTCCATACGATGGAGATCGCGCCAAGCCACTTGCTACCCAAGAAGATGTGCAATACATCCTTGATCAAGCAAACCGAGTACTCGAACCACAGTTAAAAGCAGAAGACATTATTGGTGTCTTTGCAGGTCTTCGACCTCTGGTTGCCAACAAAACTGGATCTGCAACAACCAAACTTTCTCGCGAACATACCGTTGACCGTCCAGCGCCTGGATTTGTCAGCATGGCTGGTGGTAAGTACACCACATATCGCGTGATGGCCAAGGACGCTGTTGATCTTGCAGTGCTTGATCTTCGTAGACTCGTCAACGAATCCGTGACAGATAAGTTGCCACTGATTGGCGCAGATGGCTACTTTGCGCTGAAGCAACAGGTAAGCAAAATTGCCGAAGAAAAAAACCTCTCTGAAGCTACAGTTACTCATCTACTTGATCGTTACGGTTCATTGATTGAAGAAATCCTCGAACTCATCGCGAGCGATTCATCACTCGCTGAGCGAATCATCCCTGAGTTGCCTTATCTCAGAGCTGAAATTCTCCACGCCGTAACTCATGAAGGTGCACTCTCTGTTGAAGATGTTCTCCTTCGACGAACCCGCATCTCGTTTGAAGCATTTGATGGTGGAGCAGATGCGGCCAAAGAAGCAGCAAAGATTATTGGCGATGAACTTGGTTGGGGCGTAAAGGAACGCAACGCGTCAGTGAGTGCATTTCTTGCAGTGATTGAGAAAGAAGAAGAAGCTCTCGTCGAGCTCGTTAATTCTTAATCTGATTACGACAACCATCGCTGACAGGCTTGATGGTTGGCTTCTTTGATGGCTTAGCAGGTGGTGTCGGCCCTTGTTCAATGGTGAGTACAAGTGGCAACTTACTTTCCGCATGGGTTCCAGATGCATCTTTAAATCCAACGTTGCCAACCCATGTTCCTGCAGGGAGTCCAGCGATGGAGAGTTTCCACGATCCGCTTGTTTCGCGTGCCACTGTCTGTGTCACTTTAGGAATATTTTGATTTCCGGATGTGAAGTAGTACTTCACTGCACCGGTCACTACCGGTGTGCTATCAGGACGTTTTACTTCCACAGAAATTACTGCGTTCTTATTTGTTGTACTGGCAGAGACAGAGGTAATCACCATTGTCGTGGTCTCACCTTGTGGCATCTCATCTGCGATATCTGGAATCCAGGTACCAGTCAGAAGTGATGTAAATTTTTCTGAGTCTCCAGCAAATACGTTTAGATCCAGCCGCGTTCCGGGAACTCCATATTTCGGTGCAATTCCACACGATGTGTACTGCCATACGGTCCAGTTTGCTGAACATTGCGAAGTTGTCCATGAGTGAACGAAACAACCCCCAGGTTTCACATTAGGTTTTGCACCTTCTTTGGCAGGATCAATTGCATATTGCGCAATCCACAATGGATAAGCGCTCAACTCCTTATCGCGGATCAACGAGTTCTCCAGAAAGTGGGGGGATGAGTAAATAAGAGGTGTCCGTCCGGTCTTCTCTTTTACTGCTTGCAAAAAGGTTTTTGCCCACAATGTGGCGGCACTTCGAGTTGCCCTTTTTTGACATACCTTCGTAGAACTTAAACGAACGCAATTGTTTTCAAGATCAAGAGCAATCGGAAGGTCTTGTTCATTAAAACCGCCTATCGATGCGATTCTCCATAACACTTTCTGTGCTTGCACTTTTGCATCTCGCGTAATTGCAGAAGGCGTTCTGACATTAGGAAGAATCGCGTAATGGTAGAAGCCTGTATAGATACCAGCAGCCTGCGCAGCTGCGCGATCTGATTTGAGATATTTCACTGAAAGTTGGTCTGCATCATCGCGCGTATCAGAAGCCTTAATCATGACAAATGCAACGCCAGCGCCATGCATCTTTTGAAAATCTATCGCCTTGTCTTCAGGATGTTGCCATCGGCTGATATCGGCACCATGTATGCGTCCGCCTGGACCAACGAGATTGAGATGAGTTGCCTGTGCAGGAGTAATGGATTGAAGTGAAAAAGAGAGTACAACCATTGACGAGAGAATTGCTACGATGCGTCTCATTTTTCAATAACCACTACTGAGAAACCAAAAACATCAAAGATTGCACTCTGAAGAAGCGATCGATGTCGAAGCCGCGCCTCTTGATAGTCATGTCCTGTAGCCAACTTATTGCTATCTCTGAAATCAAGCGTGAGCCGGCCATTTTCATATGAGTCGAGTCGTGCATCGAAGTAAGCGATCCACACAACGCGATCCCGACTTTCGACTAGGTCGAGAACTTCATTCCACCGTGCACGTAAATCTGCAAGGGTAAGTTCTGCGGGCATGCGGTGACTTTACCGCACAGGGCTTAATGTCTTGGTGCACCGAGCCACTTAAAGTATTCGCCGGCAAGAATTACGCGAAGATTACGACTTCGATCTGGTGAAATCGAAAGATGTTGTGCAATACGCGCCACAATCTGTTCGACTGACTTTTCTGATACATATCTCACTCTTGCGATTTCTGAGTTGCTTAGCCCTTGTGCAACTAGTCGAAGCGTTTCAATCTGAATATCGGTGAGATTGCTCAAGATACTGATAAATGAATTTTCGTGTATATCTGCATGGATCGTAATCCACTTCATATCCGAACCATCGTTAGCAGATTCCACGCTTTCAGTAAGCGCGAAAGTGATGATTGATAAATCAGAGACTGAACGCTTAAGAATAATTTTGCTTCCGTGCGGAATATTTTTCTCTAATAGTCCAAAAAGTCTTAAATCAGGACACGATGTGATGATCACTATTCCCAGTTCGGGATCTACTTTTCTAAATCTTTGCAGTAATCCAATTGCTTCTTCGCCCGAGAATTGCAAGTCAATCAAGACAATCTCGGGTTGAAGGGATCGGAAGAGATTCTCAGCGACGAATACATTCGAAGCTTCTCCGACGATATTGGTGCTGTGCAATCGAAGTGATGCAGACATTGTGGCGAGTTCAAATGCATCATCGTTAATGAGCAAGACTCGCGCCGGATTCGCCAGAGTTTTAACCATAGATAAGGGTAGTTCCCAATCGCTGCTTTACAAGCGAAGGGATATCCCTAGTGAGTTACTTAAGTAATTGCTCAAATCGCAGGAATTACTCTACGCCTCGAATTTATAACCCAACCCACGAATAGTTTGGATCAATACTGGATTGGCAGGATCTACCTCAATCTTTGAGCGCAGACGTTTGATATGCACATCAAGTGTCTTTGTGTCGCCGTAGTAGTCGCCGCCCCATACACGATCAATGAGTTGTCCACGTGTAAGTACGCGACCAGAATTTCTCATCAGAAATTCGAGGAGTTCAAACTCTTTTAGCGGTAAATTGATAGAAACTTCGTTGACTGTGACTTGATGTCGCTCGATATCCATACGGATGCGACCGGCTGTATGGATATTGGTCGAACTAGATCCAGAACCATCATCAGGTACACCTCGACGCAATACAGCTTTAATTCGAGCAACGAGTTCGCGGGAAGAGTATGGTTTTGTGACATAGTCATCTGCACCAAGTTCAAGACCTACGACTTTATCTACCTCTGAATCCTTGGCAGTCAACATAATGATTGGGACAGATGAAGTTGCGCGAATAGTTCGACAGACGTCGATTCCAGAAACTTCTGGAATCATCAGATCTAGCAGCACCAGGTCGAAATCATGAGATTTGAATTGATCGAGTGCGAGGCGACCATTCTCGGCCACCGTACTTTCGAAACCCTCTTTCCCCAAGAGAAATGAAATTGCCTCAGAGAATGAGGATTCATCTTCAACGATCAGAATCTTGGTCATTGTGAACTGCCTCCGTTAGGTGTGAATATTGGAAGGCGAAGTGCAAAAGATGAGCCAACATTTTCAGAGCTCCAGACCTTCACATCTCCTCCATGATTTGATGCAACATGCTTAACTATTGATAGCCCTAACCCAGTTCCTCCGGTCTCACGTGAACGTGCTGGGTCAACGCGGTAGAAGCGTTCGAAAATTCGCTCGATTTCGCCTTCGGGAATTCCGATTCCTTGATCGGTAACTGTAATTTCTACGATTTGGTCAACAACCTCAGTTGAGATCGAAACCTTTGTATTTTCAGGAGAGTAGTTAATGGCATTCTCGAGAAGATTGTGAATTGCCGTGATGAGTTGCTCGCCATCGCCTAGAACGATGGCCTCTGCTCCAAGATATGTGGAGATGTTAATTCTCTTTGCCTCCGAAGTTGTCCTGCATAGATCAACAGCTTCACTGATCAAATCAGCGACATGATTTTCTGTGGCAATCTCAAGTGGATCTGAATCCTGTAAGCGAGAGAGGTTGATAATCTCTTGAACGAGGTCGGTCAAGCGCTTTGCCTCAAGTTGCATACGGCTTGCAAATTTCTCGACTGATTCTGGTTCGTCTTTCGCTGATAAAACAGCTTCGCTGAGCAGCGAAAGTGCCCCAATTGGCGTCTTCAATTCGTGCGAGATATTCGCTACAAAATCGCGGCGGACTTCATGAACACGTTCTGCTTCAGATTCATCGCTGAGGAGTACCAGAATATTTTCATGATCTTTCAAATAAATAGCTTTTACGGTGAGGTCACGCTGACCTTCACCAATAGGACCACGCGGAATTTCAATCTTTCCGGTACGAGTCTGTTGTGTGCGACGAACAACACGAATGAGAGCAATGAGTTCTGGGCTGATGATTCGCCCATCCTTAAGAAGATTGAGTTTTTCAATCCCGTCAGTTGAGTAAACAATTACTTCACCGGGAGCGACAAGGAGCGCATCTTCGTCGAGTTGAGAAATCACTTCGAAAATGAGGGGTGACAGTTCGCTTAAATGTTCACTCTCTTCACGACGAAACCACATGGCTGAAGCCTAACGGCTCTACCATTCAGTTAACCGTCCGTTCACCGGTACGCATTGCATTATTCACTCATTGCGCCTAAGTTCACCCCCATGGCGCTTATCCGTTCAGTATTTCAAGAAGAGCTCGATGGGGTTTCTCAGTCACTTGTTGACCTGTCAAATATGGTCTCTGAATCCATCAACAAAGCAACGCATGCCCTGATTGATGCCGAACTCAAGGTTGCAGAAGAAGTCATTTCTGCCGACGAAAAAATTGACAACTACCAGCATGATCTTGATTCACGAATCATCGACATAATTGCTCGTCAGCAGCCAGTTGCATCTGATCTTCGTGCACTTGTAACTGCTCTTCGAATGAGCGCTGATCTTGAACGTATGGGAGATCTTTCGCACCATATTGCAAAGGTGACTCGTCTTCGCCATCCTGATTCTGCAATCCCTGCTGAGCTTCGTGATCTTGTGCACCACATGGGAACAGTCGCCGAAAATCTCTCACGCAAAATCGCAGTTGTCATTGAGACTCGCGATACCGAAATGGCTCTTCAAGTTGAGAAAGATGATGACGAGATGGATAAGTTGCACCGTCAATTGATTGGTTCTCTTACC
>Ga0214921_10010837_pt1 | contig 11202 bp, 10 predicted proteins | sample LL1505_MetaG_FD_177992 | JGI IMG/M metagenome (GOLD analysis project Ga0214921, IMG submission 177992) | Freshwater microbial communities from Lake Lanier, Atlanta, Georgia, United States - LL-1505 | ecosystem: Environmental > Aquatic > Freshwater > Lake | place: USA: Georgia | collected...
AGCCGCGCCTCAGGCGTGCCTGCCTCGGGCTTCCAGTCGTAGCGCCACTTCACGATCGGCGGCATCGACATCAGGATGCTCTCGGTGCGCCCGCCCGATTGCAGGCCGAACAGCGTACCGCGGTCGAACACCAGGTTGAATTCCACATAACGGCCACGCCGGTAGGCCTGGAAGTCGCGTTCACGCTCGCCAAAAGGCAGGTGGCGGCGGCGCTCGACGATCGGCAGGTAGGCCGGCAGCAAGGCATCGCCCACCGCGCGCAACATCGCAAAGCTCTGGTCGAAGCCCAGCTCGGCAAAGTCGTCGAAGAAGATGCCGCCGATGCCACGTGGCTCGCCGCGGTGCTTGAGGAAGAAATACTCGTCGCACCAGGCCTTGAAGCGTGGGTACAGGTCGGCACCAAACGGCGCCAGTGCATCGGCGCAGGTGCGGTGGAAGTGCTGGGCGTCGTCTTCCTGGCCGTAGTAGGGCGTCAGGTCCATGCCGCCGCCGAACCACACCACCGGCGGCTTGCCAGTCTTTGGGTCAGGCAGCGCCGCGAACATGCGCACGTTCATGTGCACCGTGGGCACCATGGGGTTGCGCGGGTGGAAGACCAGGCTCACGCCCATGGCCTCGAACGGCGCGCCGGCCAGCTCGGGCCGGTGCTGGGTGGCCGATGGCGGCAGCTGAGGCCCCTTCACATGGCTGAAGTTGCAGCCGCCACGCTCCAGCAGTGCGCCATCTTCCACCAGCTGGGTCTTGCCGTCACCCTGCAGGCGCTCACCGGGGGCGCGCACCCAGGCGTCGGTGGTGAAGGCCTTGCCACCCTCCGCCAGCTCGGCCGCTTGCAGCGCATCGACGATGCGCTGCTGCAGGTCCAGCAGGTAGCCGCGCACGGCATTGGTGTCCATCGGGTCTCCTCGTCGGGGCCTGCGGCCGCCTGTTGTCGTCTTGGCCGGGTCAGCGCTTCAATGCGCGGTGGCCGATGTCTCGGCGATATTGCACGCCGTCGATGTGGATGCTGCCCAGGTGCTCGTAGGCCTTTTGCTGTGCCAGCTTGGCCGAATCACCCAGCGCGGTGACGCAAAGCACCCGCCCGCCCGTCACCCGCAGCGTGCCGGTGTCGTCGATGGCGGTGCCGGCGTGGAACACCACCGCATCCTCGGTGTCCACCGGCAGGCCGGTGATGGCATCGCCCTTGCGCGGGTTGGCGGGGTAGCCGGCAGCGGCCAGCACCACGCCCAGGGCCAGGCGCCGATCCCAGTCGAGCTCCACCTTGTCGAGCGTGCCGTCGGTGGCGTGCAGCAGCACATCCACCAGGTCGCTCTTGAGGCGCATCAGGATGGGCTGGGTCTCCGGGTCACCCATGCGGGTGTTGAACTCCAGCGTCTTGGGCCGGCCCTGGGCGTCGATCATCAGGCCGGCATACAGGAAGCCCGTGAACGGGATGCCGTCCTTGGCCATGCCCTGCACCGTGGGCAGGATGATCTCCTGCATGGCCTTGGCATGCACATTGGGCGTGACCACCGGCGCAGGGCTGTAGGCACCCATGCCGCCGGTGTTGGGGCCGGTGTCGCCGTCGCCCAGGCGCTTGTGGTCCTGGCTGCTGGCCAGGGCCAGCACGTTCTTGCCGTCCACCAGCACGATGAAACTGGCTTCCTCGCCGACGAGGAATTCCTCGATCACCACCCGCGCGCCACCGGCGTTGTGCACCACGCCCAGGGTGTTGTCCACCAGCATGAAATCGACCGCCTCATGCGCCTCGGCCAGCGTCATGGCCACCACCACGCCCTTGCCGGCGGCCAGGCCATCGGCCTTGACAACGATGGGCGCGCCCACGGCGTCGATGTGGGCATGGGCCGCCACCGGGTCGGTGAAAGTGGCGTAGTGGGCGGTGGGGATGTTGTGCCGCGCCATGAAGTCCTTGGCGAAGGCCTTGGACGATTCCAGCTGCGCCGCGGCCTTGGTGGGGCCGAAGATGCGCAGGCCCCGGGCGCGGAACACATCCACCACGCCCGCGCTCAGCGGCGCCTCGGGGCCCACCACCGTCAACACCACCTTGTTGGCCAGGGCGAAATCTGCCAGGGCCACCGGGTCGGTGATGGCCAGGTTCTTCAGGCGGGGGTCGCGTGCCGTGCCACCGTTGCCCGGTGCCACGAACACATGCTGGGCCTTCGAGCTCTGCGCCAGCTTCCAGGCCAGGGCATGCTCGCGGCCACCGCCGCCAATCACCAGAAGATTCATGCGGATTCGGCCATTTCGGCGTTGTGGAACACGTCCTGCACGTCGTCCAGATCCTCGATCACATCCAGCAGCTTCTGCATGCGTTCGGCGTCTTCGCCGCCCAGGGCGATGGAGTTTTCGGCACGCATGGTGACGGTGGCAATCTCTGGCTTGAGGCCGGCGGCCTCCAGCGCATGCTTGACCGCCTCGTAGCTGGGTGGGGCGCACAGCACCTCGATGGCACCGTCGTCATCGGTCACCACATCGTCGGCGCCGGCTTCCAGGGCCACTTCCATGACCCTGTCTTCACTGGTGCCGGGGCCGAAGACGAACTGCCCGCAGTGCTTGAACTGGAAGGCCACCGAGCCTTCGGTGCCCAGGTTGCCGCCGTACTTGCTGAAGGCGTGGCGCACCTCGGCCACGGTGCGCACGCGGTTGTCGGTCATGGTGTCAACGATGATCGCCGCGCCGCCGATGCCGTAGCCCTCGTAGCGGATTTCCTCGTAGTTCACGCCTTCGAGCGCGCCCGAGGCCTTGTCGATGTTGTACTTGATGCGGTCGGCCGGCATGTTGGCCGCCTTGGCCTTGTCGATGGCCAGCCGCAGGCGCGGGTTGGCGCTGGCGTCGCCGCCGCCCTGGCGCGCTGCCACGGTGATCTCGCGGATGATCCGCGTCCAGATCTTGCCGCGCTTTTCATCCTGCCGGCCCTTGCGGTGCTGGATGTTGGCCCATTTGGAATGGCCTGCCATGGGGGTCTCGCTCCTTCTGCTCGAAGGGGCGAGTTTAAGTGGTGAGCGCCGCGCAGCCGCTGACTGCCTGCTTGCTGCCCGCTAGACTGGCAGCACCGTTGTCCCGCTGGAGCGTATTCCATGGCTGATCCGATCCTCGTCGCCCAGCACGGCGCCGTGCGCTGTGAACTGCTGCCCGCCCTGGCCAACCGCCATGGCCTGATCACCGGCGCCACCGGCACCGGCAAGACCATCACCCTGCAGACCCTGGCCGAGAACTTCTCGAAGATCGGCGTGCCGGTGTTCATGGCAGACGTGAAGGGCGACCTCACCGGCATCAGTCAGGCCGGCAACACCAGCCCCAAGCTGGCCGCCATCCTGGCCGAGCGCGGCATCGAAACACCCGCCGCCCTGGCCTGCCCCACCACGCTGTGGGATGTGTTCGGCGAGGCCGGCCACCCGGTGCGCGCCACCATCAGCGACATGGGGCCGCTGCTGCTGGCACGCATGCTGGCGCTCAACGAAACGCAGGCCGGCGTGCTGAACATGGTGTTCAAGATCGCCGACGACCAGGGCCTGCTGCTGCTGGACCTGAAAGACCTGCGGGCCATGCTGCAGCATGTGGGCGACAACGCCAGCCAGTTCACCACCCAGTACGGCAATGTCAGCGCGGCCAGCGTGGGCGCCATCCAGCGCGGCCTGCTGCAGATCGAGCAGCAGGGGGGCGACAAGTTCTTCGGCGAGCCCATGCTCGACATCAGCGATTTCATGCAGACGGTGGACGGCCAGGGCGTGGTCAACATCCTGGCAGCCGACAAGCTGATGAACGCGCCGCGGCTGTACGGCACCTTCCTGCTGTGGATGCTCAGCGAGCTGTTCGAGCTGCTGCCCGAGGTGGGCGATATGGAGAAGCCCAAGCTGGTGTTCTTCTTCGACGAGGCCCATCTGCTGTTCAAGGACGCGCCGGCGGTGCTGGTCGAACGCATCGAACTGGTGGTGCGCCTGGTGCGCAGCAAGGGCGTGGGGGTGTACTTCGTCACCCAGAACCCGCTGGACGTGCCCGACACCGTGCTGGGCCAGCTGGGCAACCGGGTGCAGCATGCGCTGCGCGCCTTCACCCCGCGCGACCAGAAGGCGGTGAAGAGCGCCGCCACCACCATGCGCGCCAACCCGGGGCTGGACATCGAGGCCGCCATCACCGAGCTGGGCGTGGGCGAGGCCCTGGTGAGCTTTCTCGACAGCAAGGGCCGGCCCAGCGTGACCGAACGGGTGTTCGTGCTGCCACCGGGCAGCCAGATCGGGCCGATCAGCACGGCGCAGCGCCAGCAGTTGATCGGCAGCTCGCTGGTGACCGGGGTCTACGAAAAGGCGATCGACCGGGAATCGGCGCACGAGATCCTGAAAGGCGGCGCCAGCGGTGCCGCTGCACCGGGCGGTGCAGCCGCTGCAGGCGGCGGGCGCAGCATGGCCGACGAAGCCCAGGCAGCAGCCCGTGGCGGCGCTGCGCCAGCCCCGGCCGGCGGTGGTGACAGCGGCGGCGGGCTGATGGGCGGCCTGAAGGACATCATGTTCGGCAGCACCGGCCCGCGCGGCGGGCACCGCCCGGGCCTGGCCGAGGCGGCCGCCAGCTCGGCCATGCGCAGCATCGGCTCGGCCGTCGGCCGCGAGATCATCCGCGGCGTGCTGGGCTCGATCCTGGGCGGCAGCAGGCGGCGCTGAGCCTGCGCGGAAGGCGCCGGCAGGCGACGCTGCGCTGGCGATGGCCTGGCCCGCATCCTGAGCGACGTCAGGCCGCCAGCGCCGGCACCTGCAGCAGATTCCACACCCGCTGCACCAGCGCATCCGGCGGCCCGTCGCGCCTGGCCAGGCCCAGGGCGCGCCACAGCGGTGGGTCCAGCGGCCGGGTGGTCAGGCGCGCATCCAGCCCGGCCGGCCCGCCGTCCTGCGGCAGCAGCGACGCCCCATAGCCGGCGGCCACCAGGCTGCGCACCGCGTCGTTGAAGTTCAGCGTGATGCGCGCCGCCGGCGCCAGGCCGGCCTGGGCGAACCAGTCGGCACACAGCCTCGCCAGGTGGGTGCCGGCGTCGTTGAGCACCAGCGGCTGCGCCGCCAGCCAGGCCGGCGCCACCGTGGCCGGCAGGTCGGGCCAGGCAGCGGGCAGCACCGCCAGCACCGGGTCGCGCCGCCACGGTTGCACCAGCACGCCAGCCCGCGGTGGCTGCGGCAGCGCCACCAGCCCCAGGTCCAGCCGGCCGGCGGCCAGGGCGGCCAGGGTGTCGGCCGAGGTCATCACCGACAGCTGCACGTCGATGCCCGGCGCCTCGGCGGCCAGTTGCTGCAGCACCGGCGGCAGCCATTGCACGATGGCGCCGGTGGCTGCGCCCAACCGCACCCGGCCACCCTGGCCGGCCACGTGGCGCTGCACCGCGTCCAGCAGGGCGTCGGCCTCGGCCAGCAGGCGGCGGGCATGGGCCATCAGCAGGTGGCCGGCCGGCGTGGGTGTCACCGCCGGCCGGCCGCGGTGCAGCAGCGGCGTGCCCAGGCGCGCCTCCAAGTCGGCCACATGCAGGCTGACAGTGGGCGGCGACAGCGCCAGCTGCTGCGCCGCTGCAGCAAACGAGCCGCCGTCGGCCACCGCCAGCAGGGTGCGCAGGCGGTCGAGGTTGAGTTCACGCATGGCTTTGATTCATAAAAACGGAATCTCACCTTCTACAGATTCAACTTGTCTGATGCAAGACCGGCCGCGACCATGGCGTGGCCACTGACCCGACATCCACCTCCCCATGACCATCCCCCTTGTGTTCATCGACGGCGACCAGGGCACCACCGGCCTGCAGCTGCAAGACCGCCTGCGCCCCCGGGCCGACCTGCGTCTGCTCAGCCTGCCCGAGGCCGAGCGCCGCGACACCGCCCGCCGCGCCCAGGCCCTGAACGATTGCGACATCGCCCTGCTCTGCCTGCCCGACGACGCCGCGCGCGACGCCATCGCCCTGGTGCGCCGGCCGGGCGTGCGGGTGGTCGATGCCAGCTCGGCCCACCGCACGGCGCCCGGCTGGGTCTACGGCCTGCCCGAGCTGACGGCCGGCCAGCCGGCGCGGATTGCCGCGGCACGGCGCATCAGCAACCCGGGCTGCTACCCCAGCGGCGCGCTGGCCCTGCTGCGCCCGCTGCTGGACGCCGGCCTGCTGCCGCCCACCCAGGCCCTGGCCATCCAGGCGGTGTCGGGCTATTCGGGCGGTGGCAAGGCGCGCATCGCCGCGCACGAGGCCGCCGGCAGCGCCGCCGCGCCGCTGCAGGTCTACGGCCTGGGCCTGGACCACAAGCACGTGCCCGAAATCCAGCACCATGCCGGGCTGCAGGTGCGGCCGATCTTCCTGCCGGCCTATGGCCACTTCCGGCAAGGCATCGTGCTGACCATCCCGCTGCACCTGGATGCCCTGCCCGGCCAACCCACGGCGGCCGACCTGCATGCCGCGCTGGCCGCCCACCATGCCGGCGCCGGGCCTGTGCGCCTGCCGCCGCTGCGCGCGCCCGGCGATGCCCCCATGCTGGACCCGACCGCGCTGAACGGCAGTGACGCCATGGCGCTGTGGGTGCTGCAACAGCCGGCGCACCGGCAGGTGGTGCTGGCCGCGGTGTTCGACAACCTGGGCAAGGGCGCAGCGGGCGCGGCGGTGCAGAACCTGGATCTGCTGCTGGGGCACGACACTGCCGCGCTGGCGGGGCAGCCCGCAGGCGCATGCATCTGACGCCAACCCGGCTGCATCTGGCGACTGCCGGCAGCCGGCTGTCGCAGCGGGCCTGACACACCGCCCGCCGCAGCCCACAGTGGCGGCTTGTGCAACGCTGGCCTGTCCGATGCCCACCGCCAAGACCACAGGCCACAATCCCGCCATGGCCGCTCTGCCCCTGCCGCCCGCCACCGGGATCGTCGACCCCGATGGCCATCTGCCGCTGCGGCAGCGCGTGCTGCGCCACCTGATGGGCGGCATCCTGGTGTCGCTGTCGGCCGGCGTGTTCATCACGCTGGTCTTCGGCGACGGGCTGTGGGCCAACCTGGTGATCTCGCTGTGTGTGGGCGGCTGCATCCAGGGGCTGATCGAGATCGGCCGCTATGCCATCGCCAGCTGGCTGCGCAGCCGTGGCGACACCAGCCCGTCGGTGGCCAAGAACTGGCCGGGCTGGCGATGGATGGCGCCATACGTGCTGGCGGCGGCCCTGCTGGGCTACTGGCTGGGCCGCAACCTGGGCGCCATCGTGCTGGGCCACGCCTGGCCGGTGCACACGGGCGGCAGCACGCGGGGCCTGGTGCTGGTGCTGGCCATCACCGTGGCGGTGTCGGCCGCGGCCACCTACAACTTCTTCATGCGCAGCCAGGTGGCCACCATCGCGGCCCAGGCCGAGGCCGCGCGCCGCCTGGCCGCCGACAACCAGCTGCGGCTGCTGCAAAGCCAGCTGGAACCGCACATGCTGTTCAACACCCTGGCCAACCTGCGGGTGCTGGTGACGCTGGACCCGCCACGCGCCCAGGCCATGCTGGACCATTTGATCCGCTACCTGCGCGCCACCCTGGGCGCCAGCCATGCCACCCTGCACCCTCTGGCCACCGAGTTCGCCCTGCTCGGCGACTACCTGGCGCTGATGGCGCTGCGCATGGGCCCGCGGCTGCAGGTGCAGCTGGACCTGCCCGACGCCCTGCGCCAGCACCCGGTGCCGCCGCTGCTGCTGCAGCCCCTGGTGGAAAACAGCATCCGCCACGGGCTGGAACCCCAGGTGGCCGGCGGCCGCATCACGGTGCAGGCCAGTCTGCAGGCCGGGCAGCTGCTGCTGGCGGTGCGCGACACCGGCGTGGGCCTGGCCGAGGCTGCCGCCCCGCTGCCCGCCACCACACCACCGGCCACGCCGGTCGACGGCAGCCACTACGGCACCCGCCATGTGGCCGACCGCCTGGCCACGCTGTATGGCCAGCGCGCCAGCTTCCAGCTGCGCCCGGCACCTGATGCCGACGGCGGCACCCTGGCCGAGGTGCGGCTGCCGCTGGACACCCCCACCCCGGCCTGAACACCCCCATGCCCACCGCCCTGATCGCCGAAGACGAACCCCTGCTGGCCCAGGCCCTGGCCGCCGACCTGGCCCGCCTGTGGCCTGGACTGCAGCTGCTGGCCAGCGTGGGCGACGGCCTCAGCGCCAGCGCCCAGGCCCTGGCGTTGCGGCCGCAGGTCTGCTTCTTCGACATCCGCATGCCGGGCGCCACCGGCCTGGAGGCCGCCCAGGCACTGGCAGAAGACTGGCCGGCGGGCGTGCCGTTTCCGCTGCTGGTGTTCGTCACCGCCTATGACCAGTACGCGCTGGCCGCCTTCGATGCCCAGGCGGTCGATTACCTGGTCAAGCCGGTGGATGCCGGCCGGCTGGCGGCCTGCGTGGCCCGGCTGCAAAAGCGCCTGGCCGATGCCGCCGCGCCCGCGGCGCCGGCCGACGCGCCGCTGGCGCAGGCGCTGGACCAGCTGCGCGCGCTGCTGGGCAGTGGCATCGGCGTGGCGTCCGCCCCGCCGCCTGCGCGGCTGGAAGTCATCCAGGCGGGCGTGGGCAACACGGTGCACCTGGTGCCGGTGGCCGAGGTGCTGTACTTCGAGGCGGCCGACAAATACCTGCGGGTGGTGACGGCCGAGCGCGAGCACCTGATCCGCCTGTCGCTGCGCGAGCTGCTGCCGCAGCTGGACGCGCAGCAGTTCTGGCAGGTGCACCGCAGCCTGGTGGTGCGCGCTGCCGCCATCACCACCGCCACCCGCGATGAATCAGGCAAGGTGTTCCTGCAGCTGCGCGGCCGGCCCGAGCGGCTGACGGCGAGCCGGCTCTACGCCCACCTGTTCAAGGGCATGTGACGCCGGCTGCGGCGGAACGCCGGCGCCAGGCCAGCACCAGCAGGCCGCCCGCCAGCAGCGCGCCGGCCGCCGGCTCGGGCACGGCCGACGGGCTGAAGGCACCGTCGTAGAGCGCCAGTGCGGCGATGCGGCCGTCGGCGTATTCCGATTGCGCGTTGTTCGCCAGGTTGTCGGCAAACAACACCAACAGGCCGCCAGGGTTGCCGTTGCCGGCCAGGCCCATGGTGCCGGTGCTGGTGTTGACTTCCAGCACGCCGTCGAGCCAGGCCCGCACCTGCTGGCCACCGGTTGTGCGGGCAACCGACAGGAACACATCGTGGAAGCCCGGCGTGGTGAACACCGTGCTGCCGCTGTCGAGCACCGAGTTGTCGGTCTCTGCCAGCTGCACCACCTGCAGCAGCTGCTCGGGCGCCAGGTAGACGCCGTTGTCCGATTGCCGGCCCTGGGTGTCGACCAGCCGGCGCCAGCCGCCCCCGGTGCTGGCTATGGCGCTGAATTCAAAGCGCATGGCCAGGCTGTAGGTCTGCAGGTCGGTGAGCAGGCTGCTGGCATCCAGCGCCAGTCCAGCCTGGGTGCCGGCGGTCTGGCCGTCACCCGACCAGCGGTAGACGGTGCGGGTGCCGCCGTCCACCAGGGCCTGCTCGAAGCCACTGCGGCCTTGCGGGTCGATGGCCTGCAGGGCCGGCGCGCCGGCCTGCTCCGCCGCGAGGCTGCCGTTGAAGCTGTAGCTGGCCACCGGGCTGGCGGCCTGGGCGGCCCCTGCGGCGGCGGCCAGCAGACAGGCCCCAGCCAGGCGGGGAAAGGCAAGGTGGTGCACGGACATGGCGGGCCTGCAAGTGTGAACGATTTTTTCAGTTTAGGCGCTGACGACCGTGGCGGTGTGCGGCGCCCCCACGCCCGGGGGCCTGGCAATGGTGACCATTCGCAACAAGGCACGCGACCGGCGGCCGGCCCAGGCCGCTTGGCGACAGGCGGCGGCGCTTCGTCGCGCCATGGCCGCCAGTCGGGGGCCGGGTGTCTAGCATGGCGCCAGACATCACCGCCACCGCCCTGACTGCCCCGTGACCGCCCCCACCGCCCTGCTGCACCGTCAATCGCCGGTGTTTTTCCACCTGCTCATCACCCTGGGTGCCCTGCGCATCGGTGGCTGCATGGTGGCCGGCGTGTTCACCCTGCTGCCAGGCCGTTTTCTGGGCCGGCTGCCGTGGCAGAGTCTGGGCCTGCTTTGAATCAACCTCGGCAACACGCGCCAACGCCACCATCCACCCACAAGGAGCACACCATGAACGACACCGATCTGCAAACCCTGGCCCGCAAACGCGTGGCCCTGAAGATGGGCTTTGCCATCCACCTGCTGGTCTACACCCTGGTGAACGCCGGCTTGCTGGTGCTGAGCCTGTCGCAAGGCCGCAGCTGGCATTGGGGCCCGCTGCTGGGCTGGGGCCTGGGCCTGGCCATCCACGGCCTGGTGACGCTGGCCAACCTGCGCGGCCAGGGCCTGCGCGACAGCATGGTGCAAGCCGAGTTGCAGCGCCTGCGTGCACGCCACTGAGCCGGTTGTTCCAGGGTTGGGCGCGGAGCCGGCTCCTTAGAATCCCGGGCATGAGCCATCCCCTGCCCGCTGACACCCCCAAGCCTGCCAATTTCCTGCGCAACATCATCGAGCGTGAACTGCAGGAAGGCGTTTACGCACAGCGCCAGTGGGGCGGCAGCCCGGGCGACGCGGCCCACCACGCCGCCGGCGCGGCCGACCCGTCGCCAGTGCGCCTGCGCTTCCCGCCCGAGCCCAACGGCTACCTGCACATCGGTCATGCCAAGAGCATCTGCCTGAACTTCGGCCTGGCGCGTGATTTCGGCGGCGTGTGCCACCTGCGCTTCGACGACACCAACCCCGAGAAAGAAGAGCAGGAATACGTCGACGCCATCATCGAGATGGTGCAGTGGCTGGGCTGGCGCTGGACCGGCCACGGCAGCGAGAACCTGTACTACGCCAGCAACTACTTCGACTTCATGTACGCGGCGGCCGAGCACCTGGTCAACCAGGGCCTGGCCTATGTGGACGAGCAGAGCGCCGAGGCCATGCGCGCCAACCGGGGCGATTTCACCACCCCCGGCACCGACAGCCCCTGGCGCAACCGCCCCGTGGCCGAGAACCTGACGCGCCTGCGCGAGATGCGCGCCGGCGTGCATGCCGACGGCAGCATGGTGCTGCGCGCCCGGATCGACATGGCGTCGCCCAACATCAACCTGCGCGACCCGGCGCTCTACCGCATCAAGCGGGCGCACCACCACAACACCGGCGACCGCTGGTGCATCTACCCGATGTACGCCTACGCCCACCCGATCGAGGATGCGCTGGAGAACATCACCCACAGCATCTGCACCCT
>Ga0214921_10010838_pt1 | contig 11201 bp, 9 predicted proteins | sample LL1505_MetaG_FD_177992 | JGI IMG/M metagenome (GOLD analysis project Ga0214921, IMG submission 177992) | Freshwater microbial communities from Lake Lanier, Atlanta, Georgia, United States - LL-1505 | ecosystem: Environmental > Aquatic > Freshwater > Lake | place: USA: Georgia | collected 2015-05-28
ATGGATCTAGCCGCTTGCAAGAGCGCAAGCACTTTTTCATTTTCTGGGGGGATCAACAGCAAGGATCCGACATTCAAAATGCCCGGCCCGTGGGCCGCAGCCTGGGTGCGCAGCAACTGTGCCATCGCGTCCACGGTGTAGTCGCGGTCCGCAACGCCCTCACGGTAAAAACTGTAGCTAGGGTGGCCGTTTTCAATTTGCACCATGGCCAATGAAGTGGGTGCGTCGCTGTCGGGCGTACCTAGAGCCACGTCGTCGGCCAAGAGTTGCGCTGCCAGCGTACGGCCAAACCTATCGGTGGACAAGGGGTTGAGGTAGCGCACCTGCGCGCCGCGCAATCGGGCAGCGCGCGCCATGTTGTAAGGACTGCCACCGGCAAGCGGGATAAAGCGGCCATCGGGCTGCATGACGCAGTCCATCAATGCCTCGCCCAAAACGTAAATTCGGCGTTCGAGGGTCATAGCATGTCAGCTCGGATTATTTTTTGAGCAAGTGTTTGCGCCGGATTACGTCAATCCAAACCGCCAGAATCACCACCGCGCCAATAGCCATCATTTGCTTGAACTGCGAAATTTCCATGAGGTTCATGCCGTTGCGGATCATAGTGATCAGCACCGCGCCCAAGAGGCTGCCCCAAATGCTACCGCGCCCGCCAAACAAAGAGGTGCCGCCCAAGATCACCGCGGCGATAGCGTCGAGCTCAAACATCTGGGCCATCTTGCCGCTGCTTGAATCCATGCGCGCCATCAAGACCAGGGCGCCCAGGGCGCAGCTCAGGCCCGAGACGACATACACGCCCAGCTTGTACCAGCGGATATTGATACCCACCTGGCGCGCGCCCATTTCGTTAGAGCCTATGGCGTACACATAGCGGCCAATTTTGGTGCTCGAGAGCACAAAGGCCATCAAAACATAGTACACACCGGTGAGCACCGTGGGCATGGGAATACCCGCCACTTCGCCGTAGCCTATGAAAGGAAAAGGGTCCGGTAGTCCGGCGTTATCAAAGCCGCCAGTCAGGTCAAAAGCCAGGCCGCGCCACAGCGTCAGCCCACCCAAGGTCACGATGAAGGCAGGAATACCGACAAAGGCCACCAGGTAGCCGTTGAAAACGCCCACCGCCATACCAATGCCCAGCGCCGCCGCCACCGCAAAGAGCGGTGAGATGCCCAACTTCACCATCATGTAACCAGCCACCGCACCGGCCAAAGCGGTGAGTGCACCGACCGCCAAATCAACGCCGCCGGTCAAGATGACAAACGTTTGACCACCCGCCAACAAGGCGATGACCGAAGCCTGCACCAGAATATTGGAGAGATTACCCGCCGTGAAAAAATAGGGCGAGGCCACACTGAGCAAGCCGGCCAGCACCAGCACGGCGACCATCGCGCCATACCATTCTTGGCGGGTAATCTGTTTCATGGCTTATTTAGCTTTCATGAATTGGCCAACGCCAGAATCCTTGGCGAACGCGTCCACATTGGATGGCAGCACCAGGAAAGAGCCGGTGTCGATGCGCGCCTCGACTTTTTTGCCTTGGGCTGCAGCAATAGCGGTTTCCACGCCGACCTGGCCAATTTTGGCCAGCATCTGCGCGGCATTGGCTTGCTGCCAGCCTTGCTTCATCATATCCAGGCCGCCGGGCGAGCCATCAAATCCAGCGATCTTGACTTCGCCGGGCTTTTTGCCCGCCGCCATCAAGGCCGCTTTGGCGCCCAATGCACCGCCGTCCCAGGCACAAGCGATGACCTTGGCGCCAGCGTTGGCACGCAGGGCTGCTTCCACGCCGTTTTGGGCCATGGTTTGGTCCCAGGTGGTGGGCACTTCGACGATCTTGACGTTTTTACGCACCGCGTTGAGCGCATCTACAAAGCCTTTTTTGCGCTCCTGGCCAGTGCTTTGACCTTGGTCACCGGTCACATAAATCACGGTGTCGCCGTCTTTGATCTGTTCGGCAGCCCATTGGCCCTGCACATTGGCCGCCTTGATGTTATCGGTGGCCACATAGGAAGTGATCTTGGCGCCGCTGATGCCGGTGTCCACCGCGACCACGACAATGCCGGCGGCCAGGGCTTTGTTAATCGCGGGCGCAATGCCGGCTGAGTCCACCGGCGCAATCGCGATAGCGTTGACCTTGCGGGTGATCATGTCCTCAACAATGGCCAACTGCTTGGACAACTCGCCTTTTTCAGCGGCCAGTTCGATGAACTTGACGCCAGCGGCCGTGCCCGCCTTTTTAGCGCCGCCGTTGATCAAGGTCCAGCCTTCGTTGGTGTTGCCATTGGTGATGTAGGCCACGGTGACGTCGGCCGCCTGCGCCAAACCACACAGCGAAGTGACCGCCACGGCCAGGGCGAGGCGGGCGAAAGTACGTTTTTGCATCATGAGAGCTTCTCCGAAAAATTATCAATAAAAGGGGGGATCCCGGTTTCAGCGGCCCACATTGCATGCCAGCGGACAGACTGAACCGCAATTAAACCGCAAAATCGGACTAAATAAACCTAGTAGTTTTACTAATACAAAGTCAGGGCAAAATATGCCATGCTCGCTCCGATATCACCCTAAGACCCTGCCATGACGACAACGACCCCTGTGCTCCAGATTCGCGGCCTGACCCGCCACTACGGTGGTGTGCAGGCGCTCACCGACGCCGATTTTTCCCTTGCCCCGGGCGAACATGCCGCCATCGTGGGCGACAACGGCGCAGGTAAAAGCACTTTTGTGCGCCTGATAACCGGCGTCGAGCAGCCCGGCGCGGGCCAGATCATGCTCAATGGGCAGCCGGTGCATTTCGCCTCCCCACTCAATGCGCGTGAGCAAGGTATCGAGACCGTGTACCAGACATTGGCCCTTGCCGAGGACCTTGACGTACCGGCCAATATATTTTTGGGCCGAGAGATCACCCGCTTGAACCTCGGCCCGCTGTCGGTACTGAACCACCAGGCCATGCGCGAGCAGTCGGCGCAGATGCTGGCGACCACCGGCGTGCGGATTCAAGACATGTCCGAGACGCTGCGCGGCATGTCTGGCGGCCAGCGCCAGTGCGTAGCCATCGCACGCGCCGCCGGTTTTGCCAAAAAGCTCATCATCCTGGACGAGCCCACTGCTGCCCTGGGCGTGCAAGAGACGGCGCGGGTGGAAGAAATCATCCGCGGCCTCAAAGCACGCGGCGTGCCTTTGATCATCATCAGCCACAACCTGCGCCAGGTGTTTGATCTGGTCGACCGCATTTGGGTGTTCCGCCAAGGGCGCATTATTTGCAGCCGGCTTACGCGCCAGACCACGCCCCAGGAAATCGTGGGCCTGATCACGGGCGCCATTGATCCGGCCAGCCTGGCCGCCGAGGAGGCCGTATGCTGATCGGCATGGACCCCCTGCTCACACCCGAGCTCTTGATGCATTTATGCGCCATGGGCCACGGCGAGTGGGTGGCCGTGGTGGATGCCAATTTCACCGCCGACCTGCTGGCGCAGGGTCGACCGGTGGTGCGCCTGCCCGGCCACAGCTTAGAGCGGGTCAGCCGCGCGGTACTTTCGGTCTTTCCGATCGCGCTTGACGTGGACCCACCGGCCGCTTATATGCATGTTTGCCACAGCGCACCGGCGCACCGCACTGACGCCCAGCAGGCCGTAGTGCGCTTAGTCGAACACGCTATGGGCAAGTCCGGGGTCGTCCAGGCCGTAGAGCGTTTTGCGTTTTATGAACGGGTTAAAGATGCCAGTCTCATTGTGCAAAGCGGCGAGGGCACGGCCTATGGCAATGCATTATTCTGCAAAGGCGTGATACTGCTCTAATTTCCCATGGCCCTGGACGATCCCCTCCTCCCTGCTGCCCACACCGCCGTAGCAGAGGCCGTGGGCACCGGTGACCCGCGGCGCATGCGGGGCTCCAACCATGTGGGCATGCGCCAATTCAACGAGCGCATCGTCTTACAAGCCATTCGCCACCACGGCGCCATACCCAAAGCCGATCTGGCACGCATGACCCATTTGTCTAACCAGACAGTGGCCATTATTGTGGGTCGCTTGTTAGACGACGGCCTGCTGATCAAGCAAGAACGGGTGCGCGGACGCATAGGCCAGCCTTCCGTGCCGCTGTCACTCAACCCCAAGGGCGCTTACAGCATTGGCGTGCAACTGGGGCGGCGCAGCTTGCAAATGGTGGTGGCGGATTTTTGCGGCACCATCGTGGAGCGTCTGGACTACCGCTATGAGTATCCCGACCCGGATTTGGTGATTCCCCAAATCATGCAGGGACTGGACGTGTTGCGCCAGCGCCTGGGCAATGCCTGGCCGCGTGTGGTGGGCATTGGCCTCACGGCACCTTTGTTTTTACACCAGTGGGCAGACATGCTGGGCGGCCAGGCCGCACTAGCCCTGGCGCGCTGGGAACATGTGGACTTGCACGCCAGGGTGCAAGCACTCACCGAACTGCCCGTGGACTTTGCCAAAGACACGACCGCCGCCTGCGTGGCCGAGCTTTTGCAAGGCCATGGCCAAAGCATTGGCAGTTTTTTGTATATCTATGCCGGCACCTTTATCGGTGGCGCATTGGTGCTGGCGGGCCACATCATGGGCGGCGAACGCGGTAACGCAGGCGCCATCGGCTCGCTGCCGGTAGCGCTCGGAAAAGGGCCAGACAGCGTGCGCCCGGGCCCACCGCCGCAGCTTTTGCAAATGGCCTCGGGCTGGCAACTGGAGCAAAGCCTGCTGCAAGCGGGCCACGACCCTTTGCTGCTGCAAAGTCCCGCCATCATGGACAGCGCCTACGCAGCTTTCACCACGCCCTGGCTGGAGCAAAGTGCCAGCGCACTGGCCATGACGGTGACCAGTGCCGCCGCTTTGCTCGACCTCGATGCGGTGGTGCTCGACGGCGCACTGGCGCCGCCTTTGATGCAAGCACTGCTGGAGCGCACCCAAGCTGGACTGGCAGATTACGCATTTGACGGTATGTACCAGCCCCAATTGCTGATGGGCCAGATCGGCACCTATGCCCGCGCGTTAGGCGGTGCTTTGCTGCCGCTGCACAGCCAGTTTTTCCCAGATAAAAATATTTTTCTCAAGCGCGACAAGGTATGAAACTGTTTATCGATTCCGCCGACCACCGCCACTGGCAACTGCCGCCGGGCTGCCCGCGCATCGCCGGGGCAACGACCAACCCCACGCTGGTACACCGCGCGGGCTTATCGGTCAGCCTGCCCACCTACCAGCGCTTGCTGGCTCAGGCCGCAGACGCGGGCCTGGGCGCGCTGATGCTGCAACTGCCGCGTGCGCAGTTACAAGAGGCGCATACGTGGATGGACGCCTTGCAAAAGCAAAGCGCGGATGCCGCAGTAGAACTCACCATCAAACTACCCTGCCACGCGGAGTGGGCGCCGCTCATGGCGGCGGTGCGGGCACGGGGCCTGGGTTTGTTGATCACCGGTGTTGCCAATCCGGTGCAATTACTCTGGTCGCGCCAGCAGGGCGCGCACTATGTGGCCCCCTATTTAGGTCGCTTAGAAGCGGCAGGGCGCGATGTATGGGCCTTGGTAGGCGCCTGCGTGGCGATGCAATCACAAGGCACAGATTTGCTGGCCGCCAGCATCGCTTCTGCCGATGTACTCACGCGGCTTATCGCCGCAGGCGCCGCCGCAGCCACGCTCAAAGCCGAGCTCGTTGCCAGCCTGGCCACGGACCCGGTGACCGAGGCAGCCATGGCGCAATTTGCACAGGACGTGCAAGACAGCCAAGGCGCGGTGGCAGCCGACTGATTTCAACATCTGCGCACCCGCCGGTTTAACGCTCATTAAAACGCAGTGGCTTCGCGCAATGTAGAACTTGCAGCCAAGCGGCCGGTTTACCGCCGCTTGCGCGGCGCCTTGGCTTTGGCTGCGGCCTTCTTGGTTACAGCGCCACTGTTTTTACCGCGCTGCACCTTGGCCGCAGGCGGGGCTTTGGCTGGCTTACCACGACCGCTGCGCGCTGGCGCTGGTAACTTATCCAGATGGCTTTTGCCCAGTGGCATCAAACTGCCTTGCACCAAGCGAAAGTCAATCTTGCGACCATCCAAGTCCACGCGGCTGACCTGGATATCGACCCGGGTGCCAATGGCATAACGGATGCCGGTACGCTCGCCGCGCAATTCCTGACGCACCTCGTCAAAGCGGAAATACTCGCCGCCTAATTCGGTGATGTGAACCAGGCCTTCGACATACATGGCATCGAGCGTGACGAACAAGCCAAAGGACGTAGCCGCAGTGACCACGCCGCTGTATTCCTCACCCAAATGCTCATACATGTATTTGCATTTGAGCCAAGCCTCAACATCGCGGCTGGCCTCGTCGGCGCGGCGCTCATTGGCGCTGCAATGCAAGCCCGCAGCCTGCCAGGCCAAGGTTTCGGCGCTTATTTTTTTCGGCTTGGCACCGGAATCCGTCGCTTTGGCTGACTTGCCTTTTTCCAAGCGACGCGCCAGCTTGGCATGCGCTTCGCCGGGTAGCGGCAGCACCGGCAGTTGGTAACGCGCATCGGCCAACACCGCTTTGATCACCCGGTGCACCAAGAGGTCTGGGTAGCGGCGTATCGGGCTGGTGAAATGCGTGTACGCATCAAAGGCCAGGCCGAAATGCCCGCTGTTGGCAGGGGTGTAAATCGCTTGCTGCATAGAGCGCAACAACATGGCGTGGATTTGCTGTGCGTCGGGGCGGTCTTTGGTAGCCTGAGCGATGGTTTGGAAGTCACCCGGCTTAGGCGTTTCGCTCAGGCTAATGCCTAAGCCCAGTGCTTTGATGTAGGCGCGCAGGGCTTCGAGCTTTTCCGGCGTCGGGCCTTCGTGCACCCGAAACAAGCCCGCGTGTTTACTTTGCATGATGAAGTCGGCGCTGCACACATTGGCTGCGAGCATGGCCTCTTCAATCAAGCGGTGCGCCACGTTGCGCGTGCGCGGCACGATCTTTTCGATACGGCCATTCTCGTCACACAAAATTTGTGTTTCAGTGGTTTCAAAGTCCACGGCCCCACGCTTTTGTCGCGCTTTGAGCAGTGACTCATACACCCCATGCAAATGCAGCAAATGCGGCACCAGCGCTTTGCGTTTGATCGCTTCGGGTCCGCGCGTGTTGCCCAAAATCGCCGCCACCTCCGTGTAGGTGAAGCGCGCATGGCTCCACATCACTGCCGGGTAAAACTGGTAAGCCTGTACTGTGCCGTCTTCAGTGACCAGCATGTCGCAGACCATGCACAGGCGGTCCACTTCGGGATTGAGGGAGCATAAACCGTTGGAGAGCTTTTCCGGCAGCATAGGGATGACCCGGCGGGGGAAATACACGCTGGTGGCGCGGTCGTACGCGTCGATGTCGATGGCGGCGCCGTTTTCCACATAGTGGCTCACATCGGCAATCGCTACCAGCAGGCGCCAGCCCTTGGACGCATTTTTACCGCGCCCCAAGGTCGCCGGTTCGCAATAGACCGCATCATCAAAATCGCGCGCGTCTTCACCGTCAATGGTGACCAGCGGTACATCGCTTAGGTCCACGCGCCCCGCCAGATCCTGCGCGCGCACGGTGTCGGGCAAGGCTTTAGCCTGCGCCAAACAGGCGGCAGCAAATTCATGGGGAACGCTGTATTTGCGCACCGCGATTTCAATCTCCATGCCGGGGTCGTCCACCTCGCCTAGCACTTCGCTGATCCGACCTACCGGTTGCCCGTACAGGGCAGGCGGCTCGACCAACTCGACCACCACTACCTGACCGGCGCGTGCCGTGCCAGTCGCGCCGCGAGGAATCAAGACATCCTGCCCATAGCGCTTGTCTTCTGGCGCCACAAGCCACACGCCGCTCTCTTGCAACAAGCGTCCGATGATGGGTTGGTTGGAGCGCTCCAAAATCTCCAGCACGCGGCCTTCGGGCCGGCCCTTGCGGTCGCTGCGCACGATGCGCGCCTTGACCCGGTCTTTGTGCAAAACGGCGCGCATTTCGTTGGGCGGCAAGTAAATATCAGGGGCCCCGTCATCGCGGGAAACAAATCCGTGGCCGTCGCGATGGCCTTGCACCACGCCTTCCACCTCGTCCAGCAGACCGCTGGTTTGACTAACAGTTTTGATACAATCGCTCTCTTTCCTGAAATGCCCAGGTGGCGGAATTGGTAGACGCACTAGTTTCAGGTACTAGCGAGTAACTTCGTGGGGGTTCGAGTCCCTTCCTGGGCACCATCTGATCCTGCAATCCCCCGGATTTTCATCCTCCGAATGTAAAAGTTCGACACAGTCCACGCGTCGTCCCCATCAGCGTGCAGTGTAGTCGACCCACTTTTCACACTGACTTCGCCTCGGCCTCGCCTTCTGTAGCGGTGGCTTGCGTCGCAAATGCCGTCATAGCAATCCCGCCCAACACCAGGGCACCGCCCAGGTACACCGCATGCGGCGGCACTTCGCCATGCACTATCCACACCCACAGCGGATTGAGCACCGCGTCGGCCATGGTGATCAAGACCATGTGGCTGGTTGCCACACTGCGCGCGCCCACCATATACAAAACTAATGGAATAGCCAACTGAACCAGTCCCATCACAAGCAGCACTGCAATACTTTGCAGGGGCGGCACGATCACCACACCTAAGGCCGTGATGGAGGCAAAAGTTAGAAAGCCACCCAATAAAAAAGCCGGCTCCATATCAAACCCGCGATAGCGACGCAGCGCCACGCTTTGGGCGGCAAAACAGGCGGCTACGGCCAGGCCCGTCAAAGTGCCCGCAAGCCCTTGCACCCGCGCATCGCCCTCGCCCAGTGCAATAGCAACCACACCGGCCAGCGCCAGCACCATGGCGAGGTAAAAAATAGGGGGGGTGCGCTCGCCCAGAAAAAAGCGCGCCATCAGTGCGGCAAACAAACCGGATGTTGCCGTCAGGCAGGACACCGCCGCCACACTGGCCAGGTCGAGCGATGCGATGTACAGCGAAGAGCCGAGCGCAAAAAAACCGGCAGAGATCAGGAGGCCTTTGATGGGGCTGCGGCGCAATAAGGCCACACTGCCGCGCCCGTAGCGCAGCACAATCCACAGCGCCATCGACAAACCCAGGCCTAGGCCGCGAAAGGCATTGAACGACCAGGGGTCGATCCCCGGCAGCCAGCGCACAAACACGCCGCTCAGACTCCAGAAAAATGTGGCAGCTGCCACTAAAAAAATTCCGCGCAGAGACGATCCGGTGTGCATTAAATCTGCGGCGCCAAGGCGCAGCTGGCACGCGTCGTCGCGAGCAAAGAGTCATTCATTTAGACGTTCCTGCAGATGCAAGGCCTACGCGCTCTGCCTGCGCGTGAATGCACTGCATCACGCGCTTGCACCCTCGCCACCTGCATCGCTGCCTGCGCGCCTTGCACGCGCACCGCGTCCGCGTGACAGGTTGGCGCCGGGCGCTGCACCGCCGGCACGGCTTTGCTCGCCGCCCCATTGGGCGCGTGCGCCATTGGATACGTCGCCCAAGTGTGCATTGATCTCTTGCAGCGTGGGCGCGGCGCCACGCGTGTGCGACTCCAGGGCGTTGCGCATGGCGCGCAAATGCTTGGCCGAGGTGCCGCAGCAGCCGCCGATGATGCGGGCACCAGCATCGAGTGCCATGCGCGCATACAGGGCCATGATTTCAGGTGTGCCGTTGTAGCAAATCGCGCCATCGACATACTGGGGCACACCGCAATTGCCTTTGGCAACCAAGACCACTTCGGGCCCCATGGATTGCGCCAAGTTGTGGATACAAGCCACCACTTCGGAAGCACCCACGCCGCAGTTAGTGCCGCAGGCAGCCAAGCGGGGCGATAACGTTTTTTCAATCGCAGAAAAATCGCTCGGCGAGATGCCCATCATGGTGCGGCCATTGGTATCAAAGCTAAGCGTACAGACAATCGGCAGACCGGCTACGCCCGCGCCTGCGACTGCCGCTTCCACTTCTTCGCGCGAGGACATGGTTTCAATCCACAAGACATCCGCGCCACCGGCTTTGAGCGCCAGCGCTTGCTCGGCAAAAGCGGCTTTCGCTTCGTCGAAGGTCAAGGGGCCGATGGGCTCCATGATTTCGCCGGTCGGGCCCATGCTGCCCGCCACGGCAATCGTGCGGCCACTGGCATCGGCAACTTGCCGCGCAATTTGCGCCGCCAGGGTATTGAGCTCGGCCATACGGCTTTGGGCATTGTGCAATTTCAAGCGATAAATAGTGCCGCCAAAACTGTTGGTGAGCAAAATATCAGCACCGGCATCGACAAAGCTTTGGTGCAGCGCGGCAATGCGATCGGGGTGCTCGGTGTTCCACAACTCGGGCGCGTCGCCCGACATCAAACCTACATCGAACAAATTGCTACCGGTAGCGCCATCGGCCAGGAGCCAGGGGCGCGTAGCTAACAAATGATTAAAACGATTGTCCGCAGCGGACGAGGAAGTTTCGGCGGTTTCAGGCATGGCGCGCTCCACAAAATGCACAGAGGATCCACGCAAACACAAGGGGAGAATTGGGGGGCTCACCGCACAGTCTGCGTGGGTGAGCGCCGTTAACAGCAAGCAGCGAGAAGCCGCTTCTTCCGAGCCTCGTTCATGGTGATGAACTGCAACGCTCCTCGGAAGCCTAAATTTTAGCCCAAGCAAGGCCATTACCCGTGACAAGTCTTAGCGTTGCTGGGTTTCCCAATTGGGATGCACGAAAAACGGCGCAGCCTCAGGCGGCAGGGGGGTACGCCCACGAACGAGGTCAGCCATTTTTTCGGCCATCATGATGGTGGGCGCATTCAGGTTGCCGCTAACGATCAAGGGCATCAAAGAGGCATCGACCACGCGCAAGCCGCTCACACCTTGCACCCGACCTTGCGGATCGGTAACGGCCATGGCATCGGTGCCCATGCGGCAGGAGCCTGAGGGGTGGTAGGCGGTCTCGGCGTTGTTGCGGATGTGCTCGTCAATCTCCTCGTCGCTTTGCACCTGCGCGCCGGGCGAAATTTCTTCGCCTTTGAAATCTTCCATGGCGGCCTGCGCAAATATCTCGCGTGTCAGGCGTACGCCGGCACGCATTTCTTTGCGATCCTGCTCTGTGCCCATGTAGTTAAACAAAATACGTGGCGGCTGCAAAGGGTCGGCGCTGGCGATACGCACCCAGCCCCGGCTGGTGGGGCGCATAGGACCGATGTGTGCCTGAAAACCGTGGCCCTGCACCGGTGAGCTGCCGTCATAGCGGATTGCCATC
>Ga0214921_10010839_pt1 | contig 11201 bp, 5 predicted proteins | sample LL1505_MetaG_FD_177992 | JGI IMG/M metagenome (GOLD analysis project Ga0214921, IMG submission 177992) | Freshwater microbial communities from Lake Lanier, Atlanta, Georgia, United States - LL-1505 | ecosystem: Environmental > Aquatic > Freshwater > Lake | place: USA: Georgia | collected 2015-05-28
ATAAAGCAGCGAGAAGTTGATCGTTTTCGCCCGACCACGCGTGTCGCGGTTCACCTCGCCAAACAGCTCCTGCGCGGTGCGGGCGTGAATATCCTCGCCATTGGCAAAGGCGTCTTTCAGCGCGGGAACATCGGCCATATGCGCGGCCAGTCGCAGCTCGATTTGGCTATAATCTGCCGACAGCAGGACATTTCCCGGCTCTGCCACAAAGGCTTGCCGAATACGCCGCCCCGCTTCTGAACGGATTGGGATATTCTGCAAATTGGGGTCGTTGGAGGAGAGGCGTCCCGTCTGCGCGCCCGTGAGGCTATAGCTGGTGTGGACACGCCCGGTCTTGGGGTTGATCTGCTGCTGCAGCGCATCGGTATAGGTGGATTTGAGCTTGGACAATTGCCGCCAGTCGAGCACCTTGCGGGCAATCTCAACGCCATCATCCGCCAGTCGTTCCAACACGGTCACATCGGTTGAATAATCGCCCGACTTGCCCTTCTTACCACCCTTCAGGCCCATTTTTCCAAATAAAACTTCGCCCAATTGCTTAGGGCTGCCCACTGAAAACGGCTCTCCGGCCAGACCATGGATTTCGATTTCCAGAGCCGCAATGCCATCTGAGAATTCGGCAGACATGCGGGCCAGTTCTTCCCGGTCAACCTTGATGCCGCGCATCTCCATGCGCGCAAGGACGGGAATGAGCGGGCGATCCACACGTTCATAGACCCGTGTCGCTTGTTCTGCCGACAGTCGCGGCTTCAGGGCATGCCAAAGGCGCAGCGTGACATCGGCATCTTCGGCGGCATAGGCCGTCGCTGTCTTTAGTTCGACCTGATTGAACCGAAGCTGGTTTTTGCCGGAGCCGCAGACATCCTTAAAGGCGATGCAACTATGCCCCAAATGGGTGAGTGCAAGCTCATCCATGCCGTGATTGCGTTTGCCGGCATCCAGATCGAAACTCAAAACCATTGTGTCGTCGATTGGCGACACATCGATCCCATAACGGGTCAGGACGTTGAGATCATATTTGATGTTATGGCCGATTTTGAGAACCGATGGATCTTCAAGAAGCGGCTTGAGCATGGCCAGCGCGGTTGCCATCGGGATCTGCTTGGGCGCATCGGAAAACAGGTCATTCCCGCCATGGGCCAGCGGAATATAGCAAGCAAGGTTCGGCCCTGTCGCAAGGCTCACTCCGACTAGGCCCGCCGCAATGGCATCCAGCGCATCGGTTTCCGTATCGACAGCGATGACACCTGCCAGCCGGGCCTCGGCAATCCAGCTGGCGAGATCAGCTTCGGTCTGAATACAGGCGTAGGCATCGCGATCAAAGATCTGCGCGACAGGTTCTGCGGCAGCCTCTGGCGCGCCGGTGCGGGCTTCCGTCTTGATCAGCTTCATCGTTTGATGGTCAGCGCGACCCGGCTCTCCGTCCAGTTTTTTGAGCAGTGAGGAAAAGCCATGATGTTCCAAAAATGCGCGCAAGGGCGGCTCTGGGATTTCTTTGAGAAGAAGGTAGTCCAGCGGTTCCGGTAGCGCTGCATCCTCTTTCAAGGTCACCAATATATGCGATAGCCGGGCCATATCGGCATGGGCGATCAGGTTATCGCGCATTTTGGAGGGTTTCATATCTGGAGCCGCGGCGAGCACGGCTTCGACTGTGCCAAATTCTTGGATCAGCTTGGCCGCGGTTTTGGGGCCGATGCCGGGGATGCCGGGGACATTATCTGCGCTGTCGCCCATGAGCGCCAGAACGTGGCCCAATTGTTCCGGGCTGACACCGAACTTCTCGATCACGGCATGCGGGCCTAACCGCTCGCTCTTCATCGGATCGAGCATGTCCAGACCGGGCTGGATCAACTGCATAAGATCCTTGTCGGTCGACACGATCGTGACGAGCCAGCCTTGGGCAAGGGCGGCTCTCGCATAGGAGGCAATAATGTCGTCAGCTTCCAGCCCGATTTCCTCAATGCACGGCAGCGAGAAAGCGCGCGTCGCATCCCGGATCATCGGGAATTGGGGAACCAGATCTTCCGGGGCAGGCGGGCGATGGGCCTTATACTGATCGTAAATCTCATTGCGGAAGGATTTGCCCGACGCGTCTAATATGACAGCCATATGGGTCGGCCCATCCGCCTTGTGCAGCGCATCTGCGAGCTTCCACAACATGGTTGTATAACCATAGACCGCACCAACGGGTTCATCGTGAATATTGGTCAGCGGTGGGAGGCGGTGATAGGCCCTGAAAATATAGCCCGAGCCGTCAACGAGATAGAGATGTTTTTGTTCGCCCATGACGGGGGATTAGCAAGCGGACGCCAATTTGGCGACAGCTTTTGCGGGTTAGTTTGCGCTTGCAGAGACGCCCGAGGAGCGGGACGCAAATTGGCCGGAACGGTGGCTGGCCACTACAGTGGCTGCAACCTGCTGGATCAGCCGTTGGCGATAGCTAATGGGGGCTTTTGTATCCGCGATCATCACGGCGACGGTATAGCTTGTGCCATCTGGCGCCGTCATGATGCCCACATCGTTAAAGCCAGCGGTTCTGCTCTGCAAATCTTGGCCGGTGCCTGTTTTATGCGCCAGTTTCCAGCCCGCAGGGACGCCCGCCTTAAGTCGCGCCCGGCCAGTGGCTGTATGTTCCATAACGTTCAACAAATAGCGGGTGGATTGGGCGCTCAATAATTCGCCGCGTTTTAGACGTGCCAGCGAGCGCGCAATGGCGGCGGGTGTCGCGCCATCCATCGGGTCTGCCACATATTTGTCCATCGCGCTTTTGCGCACACTCAGGGGCAGGGATGCACGGGCATTTTGGAATGCCCAGCCGCTGCTATATTCCGGACGCCAAGTCAGGCCCGCTGTCGCTGCCTGAAAATGCCGTTCTCCCGGGCCAAAGCGAATGGCCCCAAGCCGCTTAGATGCAATAAGATCTCGAATGGCGGTTGGGCCGCCAACACGGCGCATCAGGAAGTCATTGGCAGTATTGTCGCTTTGCGTCATCGCGCGCTGCAACAGGGCGCCAATTGTTGTTGTATAGCCATTGGGGCCGATCAGCGATGCAATTGGCTGATGAAAGAGCGTCATGTCAGATCTGCGCAGCGTGACTTTATCTTCAAGGCGCAGCCGCCCTTTATCCACCGCGTCCATCACAGCGATGGATACCCATAGCTTGGACACGCTCTGTTGCGGCATTGGCTCATCGCCGCGATAGGAGACCATCCAAGATCCATCGCCCTTCATCACGGCGATGCCGGCCTTGCCCGGAAAGGAAGACCACAAAGCCCTGAGGGAGGTGGTCAATTCCGCCGGTGCCGCGCGGGCGGAATCATTCATGGTTAGCCCCGGCGATGGCGGCGGCACCATGATGCTGATCGAATGACCCGTTGCGCGCAGCTTTAGCGTCATTGGGGAGCCTGAGGCCTGATCATTTTTAGCAGAGGCAGGTTTCTTGACAGAGGCTGCTTCGGCAAAGGCCGGCAATTCGGCCGGGGCTATGCATGCGAGCGTCAACAAGCAGATCCCAATGGTTAGCCGAACCGGGTTTGCCGCCGTTGATGTCATATCCAAATGTCCCCTGTTCTTGCCGACAAGTCCTAGCAAGACCGATGAATCGGGCCACCCGCCTTGCGACGAACGATTCTGTGGCAGCGACGAATGGAGCATATATGCCGAATAAAAGCTTATATTCCATTAACATTGCTTGGTTTGGCCAAAATTCTTTCAAGAAGGAAAATTGCAGCACGACATGATTAATCTTCTCCGGCTGGACGCTCCGAGCCAAAATCCCTATCGAGCGTGTTAGAAAACGGGAAGGAAAGTCTCTATGGCATCGGGCCTTGCAGCGCTGCTGGATGATGTGGCGGTGATTGCCAAATTGGCGGCCGCGTCCATTGATGATGTCGGGGCCGCGGCCGGGAAGGCAGGCGTGAAGGCAGCAGGCGTCGTCATTGACGATACTGCCGTGACACCACGCTATGTGACGGGCTTTACGCCGGATCGGGAATTGCCGGTCATTTATCGCATTGCCCGCGGCTCCCTGCGCAATAAGCTGCTCGTCATCCTCCCCATCGCCCTGCTGCTGAGCTATTTTCTTCCCGCTGCCATTACGCCCATTTTGATGGCGGGCGGGGCCTATCTTTGCTTTGAAGGGGCCGAGAAGGTTTTGGAATCGCTGCGGCCTAAGCCGGAGAAATTAGAAGAAGCGGGAGTTGAATTGAGCGCGGTCGGGCATGAATCCCAGATGGTTGCAGGGGCTGTGCGAACAGACTTTATCCTGTCTGCAGAAATTATGGCGATTGCGCTGGCGGAAGTCGCGGAAGAGCCAATTGCGATGCAGGGCAGCATTTTGTTGATCGTGGCGCTTGCCATTACCGTCGCCGTCTACGGGGTGGTCGCTTTGATTGTGAAGATGGATGATCTTGGCCTGCGCATGGCGCAGGGCGGCAGCGCGCTGGGAACGGCCGTAGGCACTCGGCTTGTGCGGGCGATGCCGTTTGTTTTGTCGGCATTGTCGATCATCGGTATCGCCGCGATGATTTGGGTGGGCGGCGGCATTGTTCTCCACGGGCTGCACGAATTCCATCTGACCCCCTTGCCAGAATGGGTCGATCATTTGGCGAAGTCTGCAGGGCTCGCTGTGCCTGTCGCACAGGCCAGTGTTCAATGGATCGCCCATGCGGCGGGCGCGGGCGTATTTGGCCTGGCACTTGGGTCGGTCATTGTCGGGGCGCACCATTTTTGGGCGCACCGAAAGGGCTAAACTTGCCTTAGGGTGCCGGGGCTTCGATCCGCGCCTCGCTTGGCGGATTTTTGGCCATCAGGGCCGCTGTCGCCTCTGCGCCTTTCAACGCGCGGATGATGTTGCGGCTGGCGATTTTCTCAAGGTCAGACTGGCTATAGCCGCGCTTTGCCAGTTCGATGAACAACGCGGGATAGCCAGACACATCCTCCATCCCTAAGGGCGCGCTATCCATGCCGTCATAATCCCCGCCGAGACCGATATGATCGATCCCAGCGACCGCGCGGATATGGTCAATATGGTCGGCTACCTCCTCTATGGTTGCCACAGGCTTTGCATTGGCCTTGTCCCATGCCGCCAGCCCGGCTGAGACCAGCGCTTTGTCATAAGGGTAAAGCTTTTGTAGGCGCGCCTCTTCCCCAGCGCGCGAGGCAGACCATTGGCGCACCTTTTCACTCACATAATCGGGCAGAAGCACAACCATAACGACCCCGCCATTTTGCGGCAGGCGTTCTAGCACGCTGTCGGGCACATTGCGCCCATGTCCATCAATGGCGCGTGCGCCCGAATGGCTGAAAATGACCGGGGCTTTGGCGATGTCGAGCGTATCTTGCATCGTCGCTTCCGACACATGGCTGAGATCAACCAACATGCCGATCCGGTTCATTTCCTTCACAATTTCAAAGCCAAAGGGTGAGAGGCCATCAAATTTTGGCGCATCGGTCCCGCTATCCGCCCAGGCCATGGTTTTGCTGTGGGTCAGCGTCATATAGCGGGCGCCCGCACGATACATTTGCCGCAGCACCGCAACCGATGAGCCGATGGAATGGCCGCCTTCCATGCCAATCAGAGACGCAATCTTCTTGTCCTTAAACGCCGTTTCAATGTCGGCGGCTGTCAGGGCAAGGCGCAGATCATTGGGGTAAGCAGCGACAAGGCGGTGGACAGTATCAATTTGCTCCGTCACCTCGCGCGCAGCCTCTGCCTCTGGAAGAGAGGCCGGCACCCAGACAGACCAGAACTGGCCCCCAACCATTCCCTTTTTCAGGCGGGTAAGGTCCGTGTGCATGACCATGTGATCCGCATCGCCCGTCTTGCTTGTGTCGCGGAAATCAAAGCGGTTCAGATTATTGTCAAAGCGTGCCCGGATTTGTTCCGGCACATCATTATGCCCATCGACGACCGGCGCATTTTTGAGCGCAGCTCTGGCCGTTTGCTCGGGTGTGGCCGCATGGGCAAGGCCAGCAGACAGAAGAAGGGCAATGGCGAAGGGGGTGCGGTTCTTGATCATAAGCTTGGCTTAACTTGCGAAAAGGCCATGTCAAACCCGTTTCGTGCCGCACAAGTTTTTGCGACCAGTCTTGCCATTAAGGACGGCATTGCGCAGGAGCAGTTTCAGACCCGTAGATTCAGCAAAAGGCCCGCGTCATGACCATTGAAACCCTCTCCACCAATCGCAGCCATGGCGGAACGCAAGGTGTGTATAAGCACGCCTCCAGCGCGACGGGGACGGAGATGACGTTTTCGGTCTTCGTGCCGGATCATGCGCCGGGCGCGAAGCTTCCGGTGGTCTGGTATCTGTCTGGCCTGACCTGCACCCATGCGAATGTTACCGAGAAGGGTGAATTTCGGGCCGCCTGCGCAAAGCTTGGTCTGATTTTCGTCGCGCCCGATACCAGCCCGCGTGGCGAAGGTGTGGCGGACGATGCCGAGGCCGCTTATGATTTTGGTCTGGGTGCTGGATTTTACGTCAATGCAACGCAAGACCCCTTTGCCCCGCATTATCGGATGCGTGATTATATTGAGCGGGAATTGCCTGATCTCATCGCGGCCAATTTCCCCGTGGATAGCACGCGCCAGGGCATTACGGGCCATTCCATGGGCGGGCATGGTGCGCTGACCATCGCATTGCGCAATCCGGATCGCTTCAAGAGTGTCTCCGCCTTTGCGCCCATCGTTTCCCCGCTCAACTGCCCTTGGGGGCATAAGGCGCTGGCGGGCTATCTTGGCCCCGATCAAGCGGCTTGGGCTGAGTATGACGCCTGTGCCTTGATCGAAGGCGGCGCGCGCTTGCCCGACCTTTTGGTGGATCAGGGCGGGGCGGATAACTTTCTAGTGGAACAGCTTAAGCCTGAATTGCTCGAAGCCGCCTGTGCAAAGGCCGGGCAGAAGCTGACGCTGCGGATGCAGCCGGGCTATGACCATAGCTATTATTTCATCTCAAGCTTCATGGCTGATCATTTGCACTGGCATGCCGAGCGGCTTCGCTAACCAGCGTTTCGGTAGCAGGCTTAGGCTCTGGCACGACGACCAGCGAAAAGCTCTTCCCCGGTTTCAAATATCGCTTTGCGAGCCTTTGTAGATCGCGCGGTGTGATCTTTTCCAAGTCGCTTTGCCAGCGCAGTAAATTGGTAATACGCATGGGGTTGCGTGTCGCGCCGGAGAGTTGGCTGAGCCAATAGCTGTTGCCCGTCGATGCCCGGCTGAGGCGCTGACGCATGGGGCCGATGGCGCGCTGCAATTCATCTGGAGAGACCGGGCGTGTCGCAAGGTCAGCGGCAATGGCGCGGGCGCGGGTGAAGAAAACATCCACGGCATCGGGCTTCACCTGCGCCAGAGCGGTAAAGCTGCCGCCTGATCGATAGCCAATCGGCCAGTTGCTCTCCACATCGGGGCTATAGCTTGCGCCGTCGCCTTCGCGGAATTGTTCAAACAAACGGTCGTTGAAAATGGCGGCGAGCATATCAAGTTGACGACCTGTCCGAATGGTTTTCGTCCCGGCACCCGTTGGCCATGACAAAAGGGAAATTGCCTGATCTAGGGACCCCTGATGCGTCAGGCGAAGGGGCGTGCGGTTGGGCCGCGCGGTGCTGATGATATCGCCATTGGTGATCGTGGAAGCCTCTGGCCGAGGCGCCATGGCCCCAAAGCTATCGAGCACGGCTTTGCGCGTGGCTTCTGGATCAAAGTCGCCAAAAATGGACAATTCAATTGGCCCATGTGCCAAAACGCGCTCCCAAAAATCTCGGAAGCTCTGGGGCGTGAGGGCTTCAACATCGGCTTCATCGGGGGTTGCCCAGCGTTTATCTCCATCGCGCAGGATGGTACCAAGCTGGCGCGTCAGGACATCGCCGGGGGAGCTTGTCGCCGTGCGTAGTCCAAGCAGCATCGCCGCCCGCGCCCGCAAGAGGGGGGCTGGGTCCCAGCCGGGATGAACAAATTTTGTCGCCATTAGCTTGAGTTGATCGGCAAGATCGGCCGGGCGGGTCATCGCCCGCATGAAATAGGCATCATCGCCCACTTCAACGCCGATGCTGATTTGCCGCCCATTGGTCAGCCGGTCGAGCGCATCCTGTCCGAGATCGCCAATCCCAGAGGCGGGCAGGGCATTGGCTGCCCAAATGGGGGTAATGGCATCCCGCGGTAGGCCAAGCCGCCCAGTGCCAAAGCGCGCCGAGACATAGACCCGCCCGGCCTCTGAACTGGATCGACCCAGCAGTACGCGCGTGCCGTTAGACAATGTCAGCGTCTCGACATCGACATTGGTAAGGGACGCCGCGCTTAGAATTGTGCCGGGTGGGCCAAGCGGGGGCAGCTGATCAAAGCTGATCGCCTTTTGATCCTGATCCGATCCAATCCCACTCACGGGTTGCTTCAGCACTTGTGCCAGTAGCGCCGCGCCATTGGGCTGCGGTGTCTGGCTCGAGACAAGGGCACGCGGGCCAATGCCGGAGAAGAGCCGGACCATCGCCTTCTGCACCTCAGCAGGCCCGAATTTGCCGATCATCGCCGCAAAGACATCGCGTGCGACCTCTGGGCTGGCGACTGTTTCGCGGATATTGACCGCTTCGATCAGGTCATCGGCTTGCTTGGCGCTCGCTTCGGCGCGAGACGTTTCAACCTGAACATCAATGGCCGCCCTGAAATCTGTGGTTTCTCGATCAATTTCGGATTGGAGCGGCGGGCGGGCCAGGGCATCTGCAGTCACAGCGCGGACATCCAGCAGCGCCTGTTGCCAATCTTGGCCAATAGGCAGGATCGATAGGAAGCTGATATTGGCGGAGCGGGCCACATCCTCCTGATCAATCGAGGCCTGCAAATAACTCCCGCCCGCGCGCGCCCGTTGTTCAAGGCGGCGGTTGAGAATGCCGGTTGCGACAAGATCAATGAGCCGGCCCTGATTAAGGGAAATTGTGTCGGGTTGGGGCGTCCAAGGCCGCAGCCAAGCAAGGTTTATCAGTGTCGGAAGCCCTGCTTCCACGACAAATTTGGTGTCCGGCTGGCAGGCGTCTGGGGCCCCAAAGTCAGCGCGCGGCACGGGCATAATGTCGGGCTTTGTCCAGCCTGCAAAGTGACGGGTGATGATGTCGGCAAGCGCGTCTGGATCGACATCACCCGATATGGCGATGACCGCCGTATCGGGGCGATACCAGCGATTATGGAAGGCACGCAGGGTTTGTGCGCTTGCCTTGGCCAGCGATTGCGGCGTGCCAATGGGCGATCGATCTGCCAGCCTTTGGCCTGCAAAAAACAGCTGTGTTGTTGCATCACTCAGCCGAACTTGCGCGCCATCGCGTTCCCGCGCCTCGGCCATCACGGTGCGGCGTTCGGCCTCCACCTCTGCCTCAGTGATGCTGGGCGCGGCCATCATGCCAGACAGGATGCGCATGCTCTCATCCAGCGCTTGGGGCGATGCCTGTGGCAGGTCGAGGCGAAAGATCGTCTGTGTTGGGGTGGTGGCGGCATTGCTATCGCTGCCAAAGGTCGCCCCAAGCCGCTGCCAGACGCGCTTGGCCTCCCCATCGGCGACATAGCGTGATCCGCGAAAGGCCAGATGCTCCAGAAAATGGGCGTAGCCGCGCTCGTCTTCGCTTTCCATCAACGACCCGGCATCAATGGCCACACGAATGGAGACCTGACCCGGCGGCACGCCATTGCGACGCACGGCATAGCGCAGGCCATTGGTGAGCTCCCCAAATTGCCAGTTCTGATCCACCGGAATGTCGCTGTTGCGATAAAGCCAAGGGATGCTGCGTTCGGTCTGTTTGGCCGGGGCGGCCGGGGCCGTGGTCTGCGCATTCAGGGGCCCTGCCAGCAGCAGTGATAAACTTGTTGCAAGGCCAGTTGCCAAGCGCAGATAGGGAAATGACATAAGCAATTGCTAGACCCCGGCGCAGATAGACGCCACTGAAAAAGGCGGCGGGCTGATTTCGCGGGGCATTGATGCTTTTGCTGGCGTCCTTTGCCGTCACAGGGTAGCGCATCTTTATGCCGAAGACCCCCTTTACTGGCCTGCCATCGCGCAAGCAGATCCTTGACTTCATTGCCCAATCGGATGCTCCGGCGGGCAAGCGAGAAATTGCCCGTGCCTTTGGCCTGAAGGGCAATGAGAAAATTGCGCTCAAGGCGCTGCTCAAGGACATGGCGGATGAAGGCCTGATCGACAGTGCGCCGGGCCGCGCTTTTCACAAAATGGGCGGCGTCCCCAAGGTAACGGTGCTGCGCATTATCGATACCGAAGATGGACAGATTATTGGCGTTCCCGAGCATTGGGAAGCAGAGGGCAAGCCGCCGCCGCGCCTGCGGGTTATCGAACGCGGACGGCGATCTGCGCTGAGCCTGGGCGACCGCATCTTGGCCCGCACGGAAGAACAGGGCGCAGGCTATGTCGCCCATATGATGAAGCGGCTGGCCCGCGGGGAAGAACTGATCCTGGGCGTCGTCGCGCTGGAGGGGGACAGATATTGGCTGCGCGCCATTGATAAGCGCGAACGGCGTGACACCCCGATTTCTGATATGGGAGAGGCGGGCGCCGGCGACCTTGTGTTGGCGGAAAAGACGGGCCGTGCGCCGCGCATCACCGCCAAGGTGACAGAGGTGTTGGGCGATCCCTTTGCCCCCAAGGCGTTCAGCCTGATTGCCATTCATAAACACAGCATCCCGCATGTTTTTTCAGAAGAGCTGTTTGAAGAAGCGGGGAAAATGGCGGGGCTGGCGCTGGGCCAGCGCGAAGACCTGCGCCATTTGCCGATTGTCGCCATTGACCCCATTGATGCGCGGGATTTTGATGATGCCGTCTGGGCGACGCCCCGGACAGGCGGGGGCTTTGACTGCATCGTCGCCATTGCCGATGTCAGCTTTTACGTCCGCCCCGGATCGCGGTTGGATAAGGAAGCGCGCAAGCGCGGCAACAGCGTCTATTTCCCTGATCGGGTCGTCCCTATGTTGCCAGAGCAATTATCGGCCGATGTCTGTTCGCTGCGCGCCGGGCAGGATCGGGCGGCCTTGGCCTGCCATTTGGTGATTGATGCGGATGGCAATATGGAAAGCTGGCGCTTTTCGCGCGCGGTGATCCGCGTGGCCGCCAACATCCCCTATGAACATGCGCAAGCCGCGATGGATGGGGATCGGCCCCATGACCTGACGGACGCTGCGCTGCGCCCGCTTTGGGCCTGTTGGGCGGCATTGAAAA
>Ga0214921_10010840_pt1 | contig 11200 bp, 14 predicted proteins | sample LL1505_MetaG_FD_177992 | JGI IMG/M metagenome (GOLD analysis project Ga0214921, IMG submission 177992) | Freshwater microbial communities from Lake Lanier, Atlanta, Georgia, United States - LL-1505 | ecosystem: Environmental > Aquatic > Freshwater > Lake | place: USA: Georgia | collected...
CGATGGTCAAAGCTGTGAGACCCGAACCAATAATACAAATTTTTTGAGAGTTAGGCATGATTGTCTTTTGCTTTCGAATTCTATCAACTGAATATTAATGATACAAAGGTTTTAATTGTGATTCGCTAAGCAAAATATGGAAAAAATAATAATATTTATTAAAGTAAAATTAATTGAGCTTGCTGGTGTAGTAACTATTTTTTCTGGTCTTGCGTATTTTATCTCGTTAACAACATACTCAGCAAATAGCATAAGCTACGTATTTCCTTCAGAAAAAAATATTCGTAACAAATTCTTTTCTTTTTTTTATTATCTTTCTGATTTTTTCCTGCAAGCTTTTGGTATCTTAGCTTTTTTAATATTTCTTAACTTAATCATCTGGGGTGGGTATTTAATAATTAAAAAAAAAATTGAGAATTTCTCTATAAAACTATTATTCTTAATTTTATCTATCATTTTTGGAGCTTTATTTTTCTCGATTAATGTAGATCAAAGTTTTTGGCTTCCTGATAATGGCTTTGGTGGTTTTGTTGCTAATTTTATTTCTGAAAAATTAAATATAAAAAATAATTCATTTGGAGCCTATCTATCGGTTATTTTTTTATCCATATCTATAATATGTTTTTATTTAAGCGCAGGCTTAAACATTCAAGACTGGAAAATTATTTTTATAACCACAGTAGATTTATTAAGCTTTTTTCCAAAATTAATTTTTAAAATATATGTTAATAGAAAAAATACTGAAGAGATTGCTATTAATGTGCCTGTACAAGAAAATATTACTCAAAAAATTCAAGAAGAAATTTCAGTACAAGAGGTTTCTCCTCAGCAACAACTTCCTTTAGAAAGTACAAAAACTGAAAAATCTGCAAGCTTTAAAATCCCTCCTATAAAATTACTTGATGATCCAGTAAAAATAGAAAATCAATTAGATGAAGAAAGTTATAAAACTCAATCAAAATTTCTCGAGAATGTTCTTTTAGACTTTAGTATCTCAGGCGAAATAAAACGAGTAAGCGCCGGACCTGTTGTAACTTTATATGAATTTGAGCCAACGGCAGGAATTAAAACATCGAAAATTATTAATCTTTCTGAAGATATTGCCCGTAACACAAGCTCTATATCAACAAGGGTGGCGACTGTTCCTGGCAAAAGTACCATAGGAATAGAAATACCAAACAAAGTAAGAGAGAATGTTGCGTTAAAAGAAATAATTTCTAGTAAAGAATTTAATAATAAAGACATTAAAATTCCAATAACACTTGGAAAAAGTATTTCAGGATTTCCGATTGTTGGAGATTTAGTTTCGATGCCGCATCTTTTAATTGCAGGAACTACAGGATCTGGGAAATCAGTCTGTATTAATACTTTAATTCTATCAATTCTTTACAGGCACAAACCTGATGACTGTAAACTTATTATGATTGATCCAAAAATGTTGGAGCTTTCTATCTATCAAGGAATTCCGCACCTTTTAACTCCTGTTATTACTGAGCCTAAAAAAGCAACAACGGCTCTGAAATGGGTCGTTAAAGAAATGGAAAAAAGATATCGAGAAATGACTGAGATTGGAGTGAGAAATATTTCAGGATTTAACGATAAAGCATCTTCTGAGAGTAAGAAAAAAATGGCTTACATTGTTGTGATAGTTGATGAAATGGCCGATTTAATGATGATTGCAGGCAAGGAAATTGAGAACTACATACAAAGACTTGCGCAGATGGCTAGGGCTGCTGGGATTCATATTGTTATGGCAACACAAAGACCAAGCGTTGATGTTATTACAGGTACAATTAAAGCTAATTTTCCAACTAGAATATCATTTCAAGTAACATCAAAAATAGATAGCAGAACTATATTGGGAGAGCAGGGCGCTGAATTATTACTTGGCAATGGCGACATGCTTTTTATGTCTTCAGCAAGCAGAATAATAAGAATTCACGGTCCTTATGTTTCTGAAAAAGAAATAGAAAGAGTTTCGACATTCTTAAGACTTCAAGGTTCACCAACTTACATTGAAGAAGTAACTAGGATTGAAGAACAAGAAAATGATGAAGTGGTTTTAAACTCAGAAGGAAAAGATGAATTATATAATAAAGCAGTTGAAATAATTAAAACTGAAGGCAAAGCATCAACTAGTTTTTTACAGAGAAAACTTGGAATTGGTTATAATAGGGCGGCTAGAATTATTGATCAAATGGAAGAAGAAAAAATAATTAGCCCAGCAAATCACGTAGGTAAAAGAGAAATCTATTAAAATAAATGAAGAAATTTTTTTACATTGTTTTAACAATGTTAATTTTTCTCAGCGCTAATACAAAAGGATCTGAAAAAGAAAAAATAATTGAAAATTTAAAAAAAATAAATTCTATTAAATTCAATTTCACACAGACCACAAATGACATAACAGAAAATGGAAATTGTATTATTGTTTACCCAAAAAAAATGCGATGTTTATACGAAGAGGAAGGCAAAGAGATTGTTGTGAATGATGATTATTTATTTCTAATAAATAGGAGAGAAAACAAGAATTATAACTATAATATCAAAGATACTCCTTTAGGAGTTATGTTAGACAAAGAAAATATTATAGAAAAATTATCAAAAGTAGAAAAATTTAACAAAATAGATAAAAATATAATTGCAATTATTGATCTAAATTCTCAAGAAAGTATTGAGATCTATTTTAACTCTAAAGAAATGAATATTGTAGGATGGAAAATAAAAAATTATGACAAATCTAGTCTAGAATTCTTAATGAAAAATATATCAACAAACATTAATACGAATGAAAAATTTGAAATTCCCAAATAAATAATTATAAGTTTTCTGGATTAAAAAATATTTTTTCTGTTTTAAAAACTTTCATACCTCTTGCAAGATAATTTTTTAAGGCATTAGGATGATCAAGTGTACATGTATGAACCCAAACTTTATTAATTTTTTGATTAAAAGAGGTTAATATTGCATCAGTTAGCAAATGCCCGCCAATTCCCTTTCCATAAAATTCCTTAAATATCCCAAAATAAGGAATCTCCATTGAGGAGGTTTCTGGATCGTAAAATAACTCATAATATCCTGCCAATTTATTATTATGTTTTAAAATATATAATTTAAAAAAATTACTATTAATATAATCCAACCAATCTTTATCGCTCCATTTTAGCCTATCTCTCCAGAAAAAATCTTTTCCAACTTCTTTATAAAAAAATTTACAAAAATCTATCGTTGGTTTTTTTTCTAGAACAACTTCTAGATTTTTTTCTTTACAATTTGATTTGGTCAAATCACTCCTTGAAAGAAGATGTAGATAAAATCTATCTATGGATCTTTCCATATTACTTATGGATCATTCTTCCTAATTTTTCTCCGCCAAAGATATGAAAGTGCAAGTGAGGAACCTCTTGACCGCCATCTATTCCATTATTTCCTAAGTACCTATATCCAGAAGAAGAGACACCTAGAATGCTGGCAACTTTGCCCAAAGCTCTAATTAAGCCCTCAATTTCTTCACTTTTAGCATTAGCAGCAAAATCATTCATATCTACATACGCACCTTTTGGGATTACCAAAACATGAATCTTTGCTTGAGGATTAATATCTTTAAATGCAAGAGAAAACTTATCTTCATAAATTTTATCGCACTTAATTTCTCCTCTTAAAATTTTGGCAAAAATATTATTTTTATCGTACATTTTTTTTTCGATTTAGCTTTTCTTCGATGCCTGACGTTCTTCTTCTTCTTTTTAGCTCTTCAAATACTTTTTTAATATTTATTTTTTTTTTCTCCAACAATATTAAAAGGTGATAAATTAGATCTGCAGATTCATGAATAATATTTTTTTTATTTTTCTTTTTAAATGCATCAATAAGCTCCAAGAATTCTTCCTTAAATTTTTCTAAACAAAAATTTATACCTTTTTTAAATAAAAAAGATGTATATGAGGTTTGTGGGTTTTTTTTTTTATTTTTTTTTATAGTTTTAAATAAAATTGAAAAAATATTAGACATAAAATTATTATTTTTAAGTATTATTATTAGTGTTAACATAGTCCAGCCATATCTTTTTCAAAGCATTTGCAAAATTTTTAGAAAATAGTTTTGAATTAAAAATTGCTGTTTTTCTTGAGTTATTTCTTAAATAAGACCTATTAATATCTAATTTTTTGTAATCACTCGAATATTCCTTAGCTAATTGAATATAATGATTAATATTGTTAGCTGTCCAATGATCTTGGTTTAAATTACTATTTACGCTTGCTCCACACCTAGAAATGAAGCTGTCACCTTTTATTGTTAAGAGCGGAACACACATCCATGCTGTCTCCAAGCTTGTTGTTCCTCCAGTATAAGGAAAGGTATCAAGAGCAATATCAATATTGTTATAAGAAAGAAGCAATTTATCTCTTGTAGAAGCTTCCTCAAAAATTAATCTATCTTCTAATATATTATTTTTTTTAAACTCATTAATAATTTTTTTTTTATATAAAGAATTATTTACTTGAAAATTTTTTATTAAAATTTTTGAATTTAAAACTGAAGATAAAATTTCGGACCAAGTCTCTATTACTTTATTATTTATTTTATGCATACTATTAAAACAACCAAAGGTAATAAAATTATTAATTAAAGCAGGCGTATGACTAGTATTTATCTGCTGGATATCGGATGTAGATAAATGACACCAAATATTTGGAAGTTGCAAAATTTTTTCAACATAGAAGTCTTTGTGATCCTCTGGAGTAACAATAGAATCTCCCACAATATAGTCTATTTCTTTTAAGCCTGTTGTTTCCAGCCAACCCGCCCAAGAAATTTGCAGTGGAGCAATTTTCTGTTTAAATAAAGATAATCTAGTTTGATTACTATAGCCGCTCATATCAATCAAAATATCAATTTTTTCATCATATATCTTGGTTGCGCAATCTTTATCAGAAAGTGATGATATATTATTAAATACATCAAATTTTTCTTTTAAAGACTGCGTATAATCATCTTCGAATTCAGGGTTAGAATAGGCAAATAATTTAATGTTCTCATTTTTTAGATCCTTTAAAATATCCATTAAAAAATAGGCGACAGGATGCTTCCTAAAATCTCCAGAAACTATTCCTAAATTAATCTGTTTGTCTTTAGTAAAATTTTTTAATTTATTAATTTTTAATAAATTAGGCAAATAATCTATTTTTTCGGAATATTTTATAGTTTCTTTCTTATAAAGTGCTTTAGTTGCAAAATCATAAGGTAAGTAAAAGATATATCTTTGCCTAATTATTAAATTTTTTGGATTCAATAATAATGATTGTTCATAACAATAAATTGTTTTTTCTAAATCACCTATATCACTATATGCGACTGCTAAATTATTATAAATTTTTGACTTATCTCCATCTAATTTTAAAGCTTGATTGTAACAAAATATTGCTCTTTCATAATCCTGTAAATCCCCATAAACATTTCCTAAATTATTCAAAGTAGATGAATCTTTTTTTTCATTAAATTTATTTGCAAGACTATAATATTTAATTGCCTCATAATATTTTTTTAATTTTGTATGCGCTAGTCCAAGCTGATGGTGAATCTCATAAGAAGCTGGATAAAGATTCGATGCGATTTTCAAATATTTTATAGAATCATCATAAAGATTTTGATCAAATAATATTAATCCTAAATTGTGATAAGATCGAATATCTTTTGTTTCTTCAATAAGATCTAAAAAAATTGATTTTGCCTCATCTAACTTGCTTAATTTATAATATATACTACCTAGACTAAATTTAGATTCTTTGAAACTTGAATTTAATCTTGCAGACTCAAGATAATTACTTATGGCTTGATCACTATTTCCTAATTGATCTTCTAAAGATCCCAATATAAATAGAAAAAAATAATCTAATAAATATTCATTTTTATCTTTTAAAAGCAACTCTTTAGCTTCAGAAAATTTTTTTTCTTGTGCTAATGAATCTATTAATAAAAAATTTTTATTATTTTGGTAAGTCAAACAGTTATTAATTATTTATAGCATTGAATTAATTTTATATTCTTATTTTTATCCCTTTATTTTTTAAATATATTTTAGCATCATTTATAGAATACTCCCCATAATGAAAAATTGAAGCTGCTAAAACCGCACTAGCTAAACCTGTATTAAATCCTTCATATAAATGATCGAGGTCACCAACTCCTCCAGATGCTATCACTGGTATGGATACTAAGCCTGAAATAGCCCTTGTTAACTCAAGATCATAACCTATTTTTGTTCCATCCCTATCCATGGATGTAAGAAGAATTTCTCCAGCGCCATTTTTTTCAGCAATTTTAGCATATTCAATAGCATCAATACCTGTTGAATTTCTTCCTCCATGAGTAAATATTTCCCATTTATTATTTCCCACTTTTTTTGCATCTATAGCGATCACTATACATTGTGATCCAAATCTAATTGAGCTTTCTTTAATAAAACTATGATTTTTTACTGCCGCAGTATTAATTGAAACTTTATCTGCTCCCGCGAGCAAAAGGTTTTTAATATCTTCGATGCTGCTGATTCCTCCGCCAACGGTTAGGGGAACAAAACAACTTTTTGCCGTTTCGCTTACCTTATCTAATAGAATTTTTCTATTCTCACTTGATGCCGCAATATCTAAGAAACATATTTCGTCAGCACCTCCTTTATCATATATTTTTGCTTGTTCCACGGGATCTCCAGCATCTTTTAAGTTTACAAAATTAATACCTTTTACAACTCTGCCATCCTTAACATCGAGACAAGGTATAATTCTTTTTTTAAGCATTTTTTTTAAACAAATTTTTTAAGTTCATTTAGAGAGATAGATTTATCATAAATAGCCTTGCCAATGATAACCCCATCAAATAACTCGGCTTTATGTAATTTTCTTATATCTTTTATGTCTGAGACTCCGCCAGAAACGACTAATGGAATATTAACTTTTGTGACTATTTTTTTTAGATGAGAAAAATTAACTCCAGTCTTCGTTCCGTCTCTATTTATGTCTGTATAAATAATTCTAGAAACCCCAAAGTCTTCTAACTTTTTTGAAAAATCCATAAGTTTTATTTTTGTTTGCTTAACCCAACCTTTAATAGCTAAAAAATTATTTCTAACATCTAAAGCAACAGCTATTCTTCCTGGAAATAAATCACATGCTTTCTTTAGAATCTTTGGGTTTTGTATAGCCATAGTTCCAACAACTACCGTAGAAACTCCATTTTTAATCCAAAAAGATATTTGTTTTAGAGTTCTAATTCCTCCTCCTAATTGCACGTTTAAATTAATGTTTTTAATAATTTTTATTATAATTTTTTTATTCTTAGATTTTCCTTTTAAAGCACCATCAAGATCCACAAGATGTAAATCTGTAAAACCTTTCTTCTTAAATTGAAGGGCTTGATTATATGGAGAAGAGTTAAAAATAGTAGTTTTATTAAAATCTCCTTTATAAAGTCTTACACACTTTCCGTCTTTTAGATCTATTGCTGGAAATATAATCATTATAAATTCCAATTCAAAAAGTTAGACAATAACTTAATTCCATTTTCCTGACTCTTTTCAGGGTGAAACTGGGTACCAAAAATATTTTCTTTTAAAAGAGCAACAACGACTGGCTTCTCATAATCTGTTGTGCAGATAACATCATTAATATTTTCCGGTTCAAATGCATAACTGTGCACAAAATAAAAATGAGATAAATTTTTAATATCTAAAAATAAATCATTTTTTTTAACAATGTTAACTTCATTCCAGCCCATGTGGGGTAATTTTAAATCTTTGTTATTAAGTTTTATCTTTTTTACAGAACCTTTGATCCAGCCAAATCCTTTGGTAACCTCTTCTTCAAACCCCTGATCTGAAAAAAGCTGCATACCAACACAAATTCCGAAAATTGGTTTTTTTTTAATTAGAACAAATTCATTAATGGAATCCCATAATCCAGATATATTTTTTACTCCTAAAGCGCATTGTCTATAAGAGCCCTGGCCAGGCAATATAATCTTATCTGAATCCAAGATGTCTTTGGGCTTATTAGATATTTTTATATTTATCTTTTTATTAATCTTCGTAGCGGCAACCTCTAGAGCTTTTGAAACAGAATTAAGATTCCCGGTTCCATAATCAACTATTGATACATACATTTAAAAAATCTTTAAAGTATTCCTTTAGTGGAAGGCAAAGAATCGCCGGCCCTTGCGTCTTTTTCTAATGCAAGACGTAAAGCCCTCGCTAATCCTTTAAAACAAGATTCAATAATGTGGTGACTATTATCACCGTAAATATTTTCTATGTGCAGAGTAATACCTGCGCTTTGTGAAAAGGCCTGGAACCATTCTTTAAACAACTCAGTATCCATTTCTCCAAGCTTTTCTACTTTTAATTTTACATTCCAAACTAAATAAGGTCTGTTTGATATATCAAGAGAAACTCTGCTTAATGTTTCATCCATTGGGATATAAGCATGCGCATATCTTTTGATGCCTTTCTTGTCTCCCAAAGCCTTAGCAATAGCCTCCCCTATAACAATCCCTGAATCTTCTGTTGTATGATGAAGATCAATGTGCAAATCACCTTTTGCTTTTAAGTTTATATCTACCAAAGAATGTTTTGATAGCTGTTCAATCATGTGATTTAAAAAACCAATTCCCGTATCTATTTTATAAACGCCTTTACCATCTAGATTTACTTCTGCCTCTATAGATGTCTCTTTGGTTTTTCTATTAACTTTTGCAGTCCTCATATGAATTAACAATCTATATATAGAAAAACTAACCTTATCAATAAATTAGCGGCAATAGTTAAATAAATACTATTCTATAATCTTTTTTTTAATCTTAATAAAAAAGCTCCGGATCCTCCTAAACTTTGATCTGGTTCTTCCATAGAATTTATAATATCAGAAAAATTATCTTTGATAAAATTTGGAATTGCATATTTTAATAAGCTTAAATCTTCTGATAAATAAGGGTTCTCTTTAACCTTAGATCGTAGTCCTTTACCTGTAATGATTAAAATATTTTTTAAATCTTTTTGATAGCAATTTTCTATAACATCCTTTATTTTCTCAAAAGAATCTTGCAATGAGTAACCGTGCAAATCTATTTTAAAATCAATATGATCTTTTTTTTTACTTCCTTTTATAGATTTTTTATATATTTCGCCTTTATCGCCATCTAAAAATTTTTGATTCTTAAAATCTTCCCAAGCTTTTATATCTTCTAAATTTGTAGAATTTTTATTATTCTTTGACATGCACATCCTGTGCAATTTCGGTTAAATGCCATGTGGGATCATCAGAATTTAAATCTCTTGAAAAACTCCAAACATCATTAACAGTTTGAATCTCTTCAGGGCTACCTTCAATAACATTATTGTTAGCATCTTTAACGCAGGATATAATCTCACTAACAAATCTAGTTTTTACATTATAAAAACTATCTTTCTTATCTATATTTTCTATTTTTGCTTTCTTAATTCCTATAAACGTAAATTGATTAACATATTTTTTATTTTTTCTTTCATCAAGAACGCCAACGAAGCTTTTATAAACTTCTGGGGAGGTTAGATCTTTTAAAGTCTTTTTGTCAGCGGAGGCAAATGCATTAACGATCATCTCATAAGCTGATTGGGCCCCTTTTAAAAAAATCTCCTCTTTAAATTCTCGTAAATTAATATTTTCTTCCACTCTAGATGGATTAACATCTTCAAATTGAGCATCAACTATCACTGATTTTTTTGCTCTAACGGCACTATCTTCGGCTCCTTTACCAAGAACATTTCTAAGTCTTAAAATAATTATACCCGCCACTATTGCGAGCAATACAATGTCTATATAACCAAAATTGTCATTCATTTAAGGGTATTTTAGATTAAATATTTAAAAATTAATACATCTAAATTTAGATCGAATTAAATGATATTTAATATAAAAAAATATATTTAAATAATACAAAAATTCATATTTTTAAAATGGAAGAAAAAAATAAAGAAAATTCTAAATACCAAATCATCGCGAACTACGTAAAAGATTTATCTTTTGAAATTCCATCTCCAGACTGTTTTGTAGATGCAGCCCAAAATCTTGGTAAATATGAGACAAAAGTTGATATTTCTAACAAACCGCTAAAAAATGGGATGCTAGAACTAAATTTAAAACTTATTTTTGAAGCACCAAAAGAAGTACTAAATAAAATTCACGCCGAGGCATGTCTTGCCGTAGTATTTAAGATTACAGACACAGAATTAAAAGCAGAAGAAGTTAAAAGGATCATTCTTGCAGAAATACCTGATTTATATGCAAAAAAACTAACCGATCTTATTACTGAATTGTTTCAAAAGTCAGGATTTAAAGAATTTAAATTTAAGAAAGAAATTAAATTTAAAGAACTATACGAACAACAGTCTGCTAATCTAACGCAAAAGCATTAGAAACATTCTTTTTTAAAAATTTCTTATATTCTTCCATTTGTTCTGGTGAAACTTTAACAATGACACCTTCTCTGTTCTCATTACTCAGCTTCATCTTTTCGTTTAAAATTTTATCATTGGACATTAGATCAAGCGTTAATTCTTTTTTATCAATCAATTCGATGTAAACTTTTGAGAGTAAATGACAATCCAAAAGTGCAGAATGTTTTTCTCTAGCCTCAATACTAATTTTAAATCTCTTACACAGGGCATCTAAACTATTCCCAACTCCTGGAAATTTAGATCTAGCAACCTGCAGGGTGTCTAAAATATCAGATTTTAGAATTGGTTTTATATTTAGCCTTTTTAATTCATTATTTAAAAATCCAAGATCAAAATCTGCATTATGAATAATAAGTTTTTTATCTTTAATAAAATTAAGAAAATCTTTAGCAACATCTTTAAACTTAGGTTTGTTTGATAAAAATTCATCAGAGTAGCCATGAACACTAAAAGCGTCAGGCGAAACTTTAGTCTCCGGGTTTAAAAAGGAATGAAAAATGTTTTTTGTGGGGATGTGGTTACTTAATTCCACGCAAGCAATTTCAACGATTCTATCTTTCTCTGCTGACAGTCCTGTTGTCTCTGTATCTAAAATAACTTCAATCATTAATTTAAAATAATCTTATCAATAATATTTTTTACCTGCAATTTAACTTTATTTTTGGAACTATTATAAATTATAAAATCTGCATAGCTTTCCTTGATCTTTTCGTT
>Ga0214921_10010841_pt1 | contig 11199 bp, 6 predicted proteins | sample LL1505_MetaG_FD_177992 | JGI IMG/M metagenome (GOLD analysis project Ga0214921, IMG submission 177992) | Freshwater microbial communities from Lake Lanier, Atlanta, Georgia, United States - LL-1505 | ecosystem: Environmental > Aquatic > Freshwater > Lake | place: USA: Georgia | collected 2015-05-28
TATTTGGCACGCGGCATGCACATCGACGACTTCGCGCCTAACTTGTCGTTCTTCTTCAGCAACGGCATGGACCCCGAGTACACCGTCATGGGGCGCGTGGCCCGCCGCATTTGGGCGGTGACCATGAAAGAAAAATACGGCGCTAACGAGCGCAGCCAAAAGCTGAAATACCACATCCAAACTTCGGGTCGCTCGTTGCACGCGCAAGAAATTCAGTTCAACGACATCCGCACCACGCTGCAAGCCCTGATTGCCATTTACGACAACTGCAACAGCTTGCACACCAACGCCTTCGACGAAGCCATCACCACGCCCACCGAAGATTCGGTGCGACGCGCCATGGCGATCCAGCTCATCATCAACCGCGAATGGGGTTTGGCGAAAAACGAAAACCCGTCACAAGGCGCGTTCATCATCGAAGAGCTGACCCAACTGGTGGAAGAAGCGGTGCTCTCCGAATTCGTCTCCATTGCCGAACGCGGTGGCGTGTTGGGCGCCATGGAAACTGGCTACCAGCGCGGCAAGATCCAAGACGAGTCCATGCACTACGAGATGCTCAAGCACACGGGTGAGTTGCCCATCATTGGTGTGAATACCTTCAAGTCACCGCATGCCAATGAGGTGCCACAAACCATTGAGCTCGCCCGCTCGACCGATGACGAAAAGCAAAGTCAGTTGAAGCGCTTGAGCGACTTCCACGCCCTGCATGCACAAGAGGCCCAAGCGCAATTGGCCCGCTTGCAACAAGCGGTGTTGGACAACGCCAATGTGTTCGAGGTGCTGATGGACGCGGTGCGGTGCTGCTCGCTCGGCCAAGTCACTAAGACCTTGTTCGAGGTGGGTGGTCAGTACCGGCGCAATATGTAAACCGCAATAGCGATAGCATCTGCCTCCATGCGAATAGGTTTGTACCAAGAAAAAATCATCTGGCTGGCCCTGTGTGCGCCGCTTTTTGCGCTGACACATTTGGCCAATTCGTGGTTGTTTGATCACATAGCTGTCTCCAACCATATCAGCTGGATTTACTTGCCCGCTTTTTTGCGCGTGGCCTATGTGTTGATTTTGGGTCCCATCTGGGGCTTTGCGGCCATTTTTGTTGGCAGCAGCTTATTGGGTGCCAATTTTGAGGAGAACCTGCTGCAAGCTTGCCTCAATGCAGGGGCTTCTGCGGTCAGCCCATTATTGGCCCTTGGATTGTTTAAGTTGCTTAAAGAACGTCAACTGCGCATCGCACAGCCCAGCGATTTGGTGCAAATGTGTTTGCTTTACGCCTTGCTCAATGCGGTGGTTCATCACTTTATTTGGGCTTACCAGCAGCCCGAGCAACTGCTGTCTGTCAGTCAATTGCCCATCATGATCGTGGGCGACTTGGTAGGTGCTTTGCTGGGTGCGTTCCTCTTTACCTTGCTGATGCGCCGCTCTGGTTTATATCCACTGATCGAGCGTCTGTCCAAAGACAAGCCAGGGTCGCCGCCTTAAACGCCACCGCGCTTGCTGCGGGATAAATCCACCCCAAGTTGTTTGAGCTTGCGGTATAAATGGGTGCGCTCCAAACCGGTTTTCTCGGCTACACGGGTCATCGAACCGCCTTCTTGAGCCAAATGAAATTCAAAATAGGCTTTTTCAAAAGTATCGCGTGCTTCGCGCAAGGGCTGCGACAAATCAAAGTTTTGCACCGAGGCCGGTAAACGAGATGCAGCTGGTTGCGCCTGCACCATGACCGAAGACGTCAAGGGCTGCGACACCGGCTGGCTGGGCACCACACCCAAGATGGGTCGCTCTGGCAGGATAGGTTTTCTGGCCAAGCCTTGGTCCACGGCTTTGAGCAGTTTTTGCATGGTGATGGGTTTTTCTAAAAACGCCAACGCCCCTATGCGGGTAGCCTGCACTGCAGTTTCGATGGTGGCATGACCACTCATCATGATGACCGGCATGTTCAGCAAGCCCGTAGAGGCCCACTCTTTGAGTAAGGTCACGCCATCGGTGTCTGGCATCCAAATATCGAGCAACACCAAATCGGGACGGGCGGCGGCGCGTGCATTGCGCGCTTGCGCTGCGTTTTCCGCCAACTCCACTTGATGGCCTTCGTCGTTCAAAATTTCAAACAGCAAATCGCGTATGCCGAGTTCGTCGTCAACCACCAAAATTGTTGCCATATTGCTTATCAGGTCAGGTTAGCTTGCAGGGTTTGCGATGCGAAATGATAACGATACTTGAGCCCCGACTGTTTCGTCCCCCTCCAGTCGGTTTTTGATCTCGATACGAGCTTGGTGTTCATCGGCAATTTTCTTCACAACCGCCAAACCCAAACCTGTGCCACCGGCTTTGGTGGTGACATAGGGCTCAAAGGCTCGTTGCAACACCGACTCGCTAAACCCGCTGCCATTGTCCACGATGCGCAAACGCACCCGCTGGCTGGATGTGGCTAGTTCGGTCCAGACATGAACCATGGGCTGAGTGCTTTGCGCACTGGCATCTTGTGCATTTTGAATCAAGTTATGCACGACCTGTCGCAACTGGGCTGCATCCCCTGACACAAGTGGTATGTCATGACTCAAATGCCAACTCACTGCTACCAAGGCATTGTCGTTATCGTAGAGAGGCATCATCTCTTGCAATAACTGGTTCAAATCCAAGGCTTGCAAACGCGCTTGCGGCAGTCGGCCAAAATCGCGAAACTCGTTGACCAAGCGTTGCAAAGCATCAACCTGATCCACGATGGTTTTCACCGATTTATGCAGCAAGGCCTGGTCTGTACCCGCCAATTTATCGGCCAATTTCATCTCTAAACGTTCTGCAGACAATTGAATAGGTGTGAGTGGGTTTTTGATCTCATGGGCCAGCCTTCGCGCCACTTCAGACCACGCCTGTGTGCGTTGGGCAGACACGATTTCTGTGATGTCATCAAACACCAAGAGCCACTCGCCTTGGGGCAGCACAGCACCTCGCGCCACCAGGGTGGTGTGCAGTTGTCGCTCCGGGCCAAACTCCACAAAAGTTTGTTGGGTTTTGGTGTCGATTTCAAACGACTGCTGCCAATGGTCAAGGCTGCGTTGTTGCTGCTCTGATGCAAAGTCGTGGAACTGCTCCATGACTTGCCTGCCAAACACCTGCAACCCCTCAATATCGCTTAAGGCTTTGCCTAGATGCACTGCCAAAGGCAATTGCAAAATACGCGTGGCCCCTGGGTTGATCGACAAAATATGCCCTTGTGTGTCGAGTAACACCACGCCTGCGGTAAGGTTGTCGAGCATGGTTTGCAAATGGCTGCGGGCCAAGTTGACTTGGGCCATGCTGTTTTCTACCGACCTGCGCGCCTGCGACAGTTGCTCGGTCATCTGCGCGAAGGCGCGGGTCAGACCGTCCAACTCGTCTTTGCCTTGCAACACAGCTCGCGGACTTAAATCACCCGCAGCAACATCGCGCACACCTTCAGCCAACAGCAACAAGGGTCGGGCGAGTTGATTGCCCAGCAGCACCGCCAACAACACCGCACCAAACACCGCCAAAAACAAACTCAAGGTCAGGGTGCCTATATACATGCGCTTCAAACCGTCGCGGGCCAATGCCCGCTCTTGGTATTGTCTGTTCGCGTCAAGAACCGCCATGGCATTGGCGACCAGCACAGGGGGCAGTTTTTTGACCACTTGCAACACGCGACCTTGGCGATCTAGCTGAAACCCCGTTCCGGTGATTTGTAGCAACAGTGTGATGCGCGGCTGGGCTTCAGTTTGGGGAAAGTTGTCGTCCAAGCCCTCGCTGCGCCAGCTGATCCCTTGGCTTCGCACCTGACGCCACTCGGCAGGCGTGGGCCGCTCGGGTTGCAGCTGATAGCGTTCTTGACTGGCGCTAGCCAAGATCTTGCCAGTGCTTTCCCACAAGGTGACTTCGTTGGCGTCAAGTTGGCTGCGGATTTTTTCAAGCACCAAAGGCAAAGATGCGTCAGAGGTACTTGCCACTTCTTGGCTGGCACTGCGCACACTTGCCGCCAATTCATTGGACAAGCTCTCTAAAGTTGATCGGCTTAAATTCAAACCGGCATCTAGCGCGACTTCCACCTTGGTGTCAAACCAGACCTCGATTGAGCGGGTCACAAATTGGTAGGACACCGCATAGATCAATAGGCCAGGCAAGATACCAACCAAGGCAAAGATACTCGCCAACTTAACAAGCAAGCGACTGCCAAACTTGCCTTGCCGCAAGCGATAGAACAAGCGCACACCAAACCAAGCAATCACCGCCAACAACAAAGCGGCGAACACCATGTTCAAGCCAAACAAGAGACCGAAGTTTTGTTCGTAGGCTTCCCAACGCTGCGTGGCTTGTGTCAGCAAGAACAACAAGACCAGCGCCATGGACACCAGTATCGTCAGACCCACCACCAACCACCAACCGCGATGCCGTAATACGGCTGCTGGCGCCGCTGACTTCATTTAAAACTGTCTTCCTGCAGCTTCAAACTTTGGGTGTATTCCAATCCCGAACTGCCACCCAATACGCCAAATTGCAAAGGCTGGGGCAGTTGGCTGAGGTCCAGTTTGAATCGAAACTCCAAGCGCTGCTTGCTGGTCATATCAATCACGGATGTATCCGCTATGCGCCAGCGGGCAATGCGTTGAATGCTTTGCAAGGCCTCTGACAAACTTTCAAAGCTTTGACCCAAACTCACACCCAATCCCGTGGATTGAATCGGCTGTGCAGACACGTAAACACGCCAACGCTTGGACAACGGTTGAAAGCTCAATCGCACAAAACGTTCTGTACGGCTAACCAACTTGTCAGACCAGTACCAACGCTCGCGCATCACATCGGCTTGCAACACAAACCCAAGTGGCATCCCACGCGATAAAGCGTCTTCCAAGCTTTGGGGTAGCTCAAAACCTATACGTGTACTTAAGTAGATGCCGTCTTCGCTGCGCTGTAAAACTGTTTCTTCAAGCTGCACAGGGTTGTCAGCATGGGCCGGTCTGATGCCAAATGACAATAAAAGCAGCAACGCGCACATTAGCGCCTGTGCGCTTTGCTTGCACAACTTCCAAGCATCAAACATCGGCATTGCGCTGTTCCAGCACCGCATAAAAAAATCCATCAAAGCTATTGACTGCATTGTCTAGGAGGCCTGAGGGGTTTGCCGCCCTGCTCGGCATTAAATGCCCAGGGGATGGACGCAATACCGCCCTAGTGTTGCGCGCAAGAAACGAATCGATTTGGTATTGCCCCTCATCCCGAAAGACCGAGCAGGTGCAATAGACCATGCGTCCGCCTGGTGCCAGCAAGGGCCACAAAGCATCCAGCAAACGCTTTTGCTGTTTGACCAAAGCGGGCAGATCGCTTTCGCGACGCAGCAAAGGGATGTCCGGATGGCGCCGGACAATACCTGAAGCCGTGCATGGCGCGTCAAGCAAAATCGCGTCAAACAATTGTCCGGTCCACCAAGTTGGTGTATCTGCCACATCCGCACACACCACCTTGGCTTGCAAGCCCAAACGCTGCAAATTCTCTTGAATACGCTCGCAACGCTGCACATCAATGTCCAAGGCCCATACCTCTGCATCGGCATATTCCAACAAGTGTGCGGTTTTACCGCCTGGGGCAGCGCAAGCATCCAGCACTTTTAAACGATCGCCATGGCGGACTTGCAAGCCCTTGATCAGCAAGGGGACAGCCAGTTGGGCGGCCGTATCTTGCACAGAACACCAACCTTGCGCAAAACCTTCAATGGCTTGAACCGGTTTGGCTTGACGCAATACCAAACCGTCTTCACCCACCGCATCTGCAAGCATGCCTTGCTCGGCCCATTGCTGCTGCAATGCATCTCTACCGATTTTTCGCCGATTGACCCGCAAGCTCAGGGGTGCAGCTTGTTGGCTGGCTTGCAAAATACTTTGCCAGTCATTGGGGTAGTCGCGCTGAACTCGCTTGATCCACCACAAAGGAAAATTCCATTGTGCAGATAGGCCTTGTAAAGCTTGGTTCATCAGCGTTTTTTCTTCACGCAAAAACCTTCTCACACAGGCGTTGATGAACGAGGCTTGTGCTCGTGTCTTAGGGTGGTGTTTGGCCGCTTCCACCAACTGGCTTACCAAGGTATGCACTGGGTACATGGCATCAGCGCCAAGTAACTGCAAACCCAAACCTGTGCATAACAAGGCATTTACCGGCGCAGAGGGCGCACGCTTGACCAACAAGTCCCTCACAGCTTGCGTGGTTTCCCAGTGTCGCAGCACCGCAAACAACAGCGCCTGCGCTGCTGGGCGCAGAGCAGGGGCGACTGCGGCCAAGGCATGGCTGTGGTTTTTGCCCTCCAAAACCATTTGCAAGGCTCCCGCACAGGCTTGCAACTGTCGCCACAAGGGCGGGGCTAACGGTGCCAGTTCCTCACTGTGCGCTTGCCTCATGCCAGCTGTCGTGCAGGATGGAATTGAAAGAGTTTGGCCAATAAGGCTGCAGGGTACTGAGCAATGGCGTGGTTGTAATCTGAGATGCTGGCGTTGAAGCGTTGCACTTCGGGTTGCACCAACATGTCCAAGGCCAGCCAACGCTGTTGCAAAGCCTCAGGCACATTGACATAGAACGCATCAGGGTGAATCAAGCCAGCCCAAGCCTGTTGCAACGCATCGGCAGCGTCTTGCAAAGCTTGCGTGCTATCGGGCTCCAGTGGATGGGTCTGCATCCTAGACATTGCCACAGTGAGCAATCCCGCCGAGACTTGCAAGCGTGTCCACGGGTCGACTTCCGATTCGGGCAAATAAGCGCTTCCCCATAACTGAGGTGAGGTGGAGGCGGCAGACACGGCTTGCTGCACCACTTCTTGGTACTGCAAAAGCACGGACTCGAGAGAAATGAATTGCGCACCGATGGCAGCACGCAAACGAACCAAACGGTTGTAAGCACCCAAGGACCAAAAAATCCCTAGGGCTACAAACAACCAAAACCAGCCTGACTTCAGCATGGTAGACAAAGGCCCGCAGGCCTTTGTTTATTCAGCTGAACTCTCTTCGCTGCTGCCTTCTTGCTGCGCCAAAGCGAGTTCTTCCGCTTCGGTTTCGGCAATTTGACGGCGTTCTGCTTCGTCCATCAGGTCTTTTTCTTTGCGGGCACGGTGGTAAGCCATACCAGAGCCTGCTGGGATCAAACGACCCACAATGACGTTTTCCTTCAAGCCACGCAATTCGTCGCGCTTGCCCATGATGGCAGCTTCGGTGAGCACACGTGTGGTTTCTTGGAAAGAAGCGGCAGAGATAAACGAATCGGTAGACAAAGAAGCCTTGGTGATACCCAGCAACAGATTGGTGTAAGTAGCTGGGATCTTGCCGTCTCTTTGCAGCGCTTCATTGGTGTTGAGCATTTCAGAACGCTCCACTTGCTCACCGCTGATGTAGCTGGTGTCACCCACGTTATCAACCACCACACGACGCAGCATTTGGCGCACGATCACTTCAATGTGCTTGTCATTGATCTTCACGCCTTGCAAACGGTAAACGTCTTGCACTTCGTCGACGATGTAACGCGCCAATTCTTCAATGCCCAGCAAACGCAAGATGTCTTGCGGGTCGGCAGGACCGTCCACAATGCTCTCGCCCTTGTTGACCACTTGGCCTTCATGCACCACGATGTTTTTCTCTTTGGGAATGAGTTCTTCCCAAACAGTTCCTTCGGGGTCGGTGATTTGCAAGCGGATCTTGCCTTTGGTTTCTTTACCAAACGACACCGTACCGGTCATCTCAGCCAAGATGCCTTTGTCCTTGGGTGAGCGAGCTTCGAAGAGTTCGGCCACACGTGGCAAACCACCGGTGATGTCGCGGGTCTTTTGACCTTCCACAGGGATACGCGCCAATACTTCGCCAGGTCCCACGTCTTGGCCGTCACGCACTTGAATCAACGCACCGACTTGGAAGCCAATGGTCACTGAGTGGTCGGTGCCAGGAATCTTGACTTCTTTGCCAGAGGCATCCATCAACTTCACCTGAGGGCGAACCACTTTGGTAGAACCGCGGCGTTTCGGGTCGATGACCACCAAGGTTGAAAGACCGGTGACTTCGTCCAATTGCTTGGCGACAGTGAGACCTTCTTCAACATTCTCGAATTGGGTTTTACCAGCGAACTCGGTAATCACGGGACGTGTCAACGGATCCCAGTTGGCCAAGATGGTGCCAGCTTTGATGGCTTGGTCTGGCTTGATGGCCAAAATAGCACCGTACGGTACTTTGTGGCGCTCACGCTCACGGCCCTGCTCGTCATGAATGACGATCTCGCCTGAACGAGAAATGACCACCAACTCTTTTTTGCTGTTGGTCACATAGCGCATGGTGGCGTTAAAGCCAATCACGCCGTTGGACTTGGCGTCGACACTGGAGGCAACCGCTGCACGTGAAGCCGCACCACCGATGTGGAAGGTACGCATGGTCAGCTGGGTGCCTGGCTCGCCAATCGACTGCGCAGCGATCACGCCGACTGCTTCGCCCACGTTGATTAATCCACCACGGCCCAAATCGCGGCCATAGCACTTGGCGCACAAACCAAAACGGGTTTCGCAATTCAGTGCGGTACGGACTTTGATTTCATCCACGCCCAAGAGCTCGATTTCATCAATCAGGTCTTCGTCCAGCATATGGCCAGCAGGCACCAAAGTCTGACGAGACTCGGGATGCACTACATCTTCGGCCACAGAACGACCCAGCACGCGGTCACGTAAAGACTCGATGACCTCACCACCTTCAACGATGGCGCGCATGACCTGGCCATTGGCCGTGCCACAGTCGTCTTCAATGACCACCAAGTCTTGTGTCACGTCGACCAAGCGGCGAGTCAGGTAGCCAGAGTTAGCGGTTTTCAACGCCGTGTCAGCCAGACCCTTACGTGCGCCGTGGGTGGAGATGAAGTACTGCAACACGTTGAGGCCTTCACGGAAGTTCGCGGTGATAGGCGTTTCGATGATGGAGCCATCTGGCTTAGCCATCAAACCACGCATACCCGCCAACTGGCGAATTTGAGCAGCAGAGCCGCGAGCGCCTGAGTCGGCCATCATGTAGATGGAGTTGAAGGACTCTTGCTCAACTTCGTTGCCATGGCGGTCAATGGTTTTCTCTTTACGGAGTTGATCCATCATCACCTTGGACACCGCGTCACCGGCTTTGCCCCAAATGTCGACCACCTTGTTGTAGCGCTCACCAGAGGTCACCAGACCCGAGACGTATTGCTGCTCAATGTCTTTGACTTCTTTTTCTGCGCTCTCGATGATGGCGTGTTTTTCTTGTGGCACCAACATGTCATCGATACAGATAGAAATACCTGCACGGGTTGCCAATCGGAAACCGTTTTGCAGCAACTTGTCGGCAAACACCACCGTCTCTTTCAAACCGCATTTGCGGAAAGAAGTGTTGATGAGCTTGGAGATTTCCTTTTTCTTCAGCGCCTTGTTCAGGTTGCTAAAAGGCAAGCCCTTGGGCAAGATTTCAGACAACAGGGCACGACCCACAGTGGTCTCTACCAAAGACACAGTGCTTGTGAATTCACCGGTTTCTTTGTGCTTGACCCACTCGGTCATGCGCACAGTGACTTTGGCAGTGAGTTCCACCACATCGGCGTCGAGTGCGCGTTGCACTTCGCCAATGTCAGCAAACACCAAGCCCTCACCTTTGCCGTTGATACGCTCACGGGTGGTGTAGTACAGACCCAGCACCACGTCTTGCGAAGGCACGATGGAGGGTTCGCCGTTGGCTGGGAACAGCACATTGTTAGACGCCAGCATCAATGTGCGGGCTTCCATTTGCGCTTCCACCGACAAGGGAATGTGAACCGCCATTTGGTCACCGTCAAAGTCGGCGTTGAAAGCTGAACACACCAAGGGATGCAATTGAATGGCTTTGCCTTCGATCAAGATAGGTTCAAAAGCTTGAATGCCCAAGCGGTGCAAAGTAGGCGCACGGTTGAGCAACACGGGATGCTCTTTGATGACCTCTTCCAAGATGTCCCACACCACGGGTGTACCAGCTTCCACTTCTTTTTTCGCCGCCTTGATGGTGGTGGCGATGCCCATCAACTCCAGCTTGCTGAAGATGAAAGGCTTGAAGAGTTCCAAAGCCATGAGCTTTGGTAAACCGCATTGGTGCAACTTCAACGTTGGGCCCACGGTGATGACTGAACGACCTGAATAGTCCACGCGCTTGCCCAGCAAGTTTTGACGGAAACGACCACTCTTGCCTTTGATCATGTCGGCCAAAGACTTCAAGGCGCGCTTGTTGGCACCGGTCATGGCTTTGCCACGGCGACCGTTGTCAAGCAAGCTGTCTACCGCTTCTTGCAACATGCGCTTTTCATTGCGGGCAATGATTTCAGGCGCATTCAATTCCAGCAAACGGCGCAAACGGCTGTTGCGGTTGATGACGCGACGGTACAAATCGTTCAAATCGGAAGTGGCAAAACGGCCACCATCCAAAGGCACCAAGGGGCGCAAATCGGGTGGCAACACTGGCAACACCGACAGCACCATCCACTCAGGTTTGATACCTGATTTTTTGAAGGCCTCAAGAACCTTCAAACGCTTGGCGTTCTTTTTGATTTTGACTTCAGAGCCGGTCAAGTCGTTACGGAGTTTTTCAATCTCCATATCGATTTCCATGGTCTCGAGCAAATCGCGAATGCCTTCAGCACCCATCTTGGCTTGGAACTCGTCGCCCAGCTCGATGCGCTTGGCTTCATAGTCGTCCTCAGTCATGATGGCGTATTTTTTCAGCGCCGTCATGCCGGGGTCGGTCACGACATACGCTTCAAAATACAACACACGTTCGATGTCACGCAAGGTCATGTCCAAAACCAAACCCAAACGGCTGGGCAAGGATTTCAAGAACCAAATGTGGGCGCAAGGTGCGGCTAAATCGATGTGACCCATGCGGTCACGACGAACCTTGGTTTGCGTGACTTCAACGCCACACTTCTCACAAATCACGCCACGGTGCTTCAGGCGCTTGTATTTGCCGCACAAACATTCGTAGTCCTTGATGGGCCCGAAAATCTTGGCGCAAAACAAACCGTCACGCTCGGGCTTGAAAGTACGGTAGTTGATGGTTTCAGGTTTTTTGACTTCGCCAAAAGACCAAGAACGGATTTTCTCAGGGGAAGCCAGTCCAATTTTGATGGCATCGAAATGCTCATCAGGTGTGAACTGCTTAAAGAGGTCGAGTAATGATTTCATGAACG
>Ga0214921_10010842_pt1 | contig 11199 bp, 9 predicted proteins | sample LL1505_MetaG_FD_177992 | JGI IMG/M metagenome (GOLD analysis project Ga0214921, IMG submission 177992) | Freshwater microbial communities from Lake Lanier, Atlanta, Georgia, United States - LL-1505 | ecosystem: Environmental > Aquatic > Freshwater > Lake | place: USA: Georgia | collected 2015-05-28
TAGAGTTGGCTTCCGGTGCAATGACGGGTGTCACCCTTGGCACGGGCTCGAGCTATGTCCTGATTAGCGGAACGTCGTTTGCGAATGCTAATGAGATGATTAGCGCCATTGCTGGTGGCGGTTCGTTTGCGATCAGTGGCGGTACCGCGAGCACCGGTGGGTTTACGGGTGGCTCGCTCGTGGTGGTCTGGACCGATGGTGATTCTTCGTACGTGACGCTGGTGGATGCAACTGCTGTCAATGGAGGCAGCTTCATTGTTTCCAACGCTGCTACGTCGACCGATGTCACTTTGGCCCAACTTAACGGCGTCGATCGGTCTGCGTTGGAGAACTGGATTGTCACTAACGTTGACTTTGAGGCATCGTAAGCCAATCCGTATCACTAGCTAGTTGTAAAATAGACACCCCGCAGCTGCGGGGTGTCTTTATTTTGGGGTCTGTTTTGAAAAAGGTTCAGCTAGCATTAGGTCGCATCGAGAAGCTGATCAACAGCAATCAGCTTGAAGAGGCTTTGCAAGAGACCAATCTCATTCCCAACCTCAATGAGACAAGCAAATGTTTCGTCGCGGGCCTTGTTGCTTTCAAGCGAAAACAGTTTCAAGAGGCTGAGTCACAGTTTCGGCGTGCGATCGAGTTGTCCCCCAACCAAACCAATGTTCAGGTGGGGGCGCACCTGGGGACCCTTTTGGTGATGCAGCGCCGGTACGACGAAGCCCGGTCTTTTGTGATCGACGCACACCGGGCCTTTCCAAAAGACACGCAATTCATTTGTAACCGGGCGGTTCTGGCACTCAACGACCAAGAACACCAGTTGGTAGTTGATCTACTTGAGCCTGAGCTTGGCGTACGTAAAAACCCGGTCATCTATACAGCGTTGATTAGCGGGTATCGGCTGCTTTTTAGAATTGATGATGCCCAGCAGCTTCTCGACCGCGCAATGGAGATGTTCCCGGAACACGGCGACGTGTGGCGCATGCGGGCGGATCTACTGAGCGAGATAGACCCTTTAAGGGCGGCGAGTGCGTTTGCGGCGTTGCCGCCTAAGGATCAGGCTGATAAGGCGGTCCTATGGAACAGCAGCTTCGTGGATTTACGGCTTCGTAATTTCGAGCGGGGCTGGGCCAATTACGAGTGGGGTCTTGAGTCGGCGATTGGTAAGATTGGCCGCCCGATTCCCGACATCGTTAACATTTTCGAGCGCGTGAGAGATCCGCATAACGTGCCTCCGGACAAGTGCGTCATTGTCTGCGGTGAGCAAGGCATCGGAGACCAAGTACTTTTCCTCGGGGCGCTCCGAGATTTTGTAAAAGTGCACCCCAATACGATGTACCTGTGCGATTCAAGAATGGTCTCCCTCGTCCGTCGCTCCTTTCCGGAGATCGATTGCGATGTTTTCGGCATGTTGCAGCTCATGCGGGGAAGGTGCGACGTTGCGGGTTACATCCCCGTCGGCAGCTTGATGAAGGATTTCAGGCCGTCTGTGCAGTCATTCGTCGATAACCGCACACCCTATCTGCAGCCGAAGGTGAAGCAGGTCGGGGCTTTTCGGCGCGAACTCCTCAAGTTCAGCGAGGGGAAGCCTCTGGTCGGTATCTCCTGGAAAGGAGGTTTTTGGGAACGTCAGCAAAAAACCAAGACCATTGAGCTTGCCTTGTGGGAGCCCTTTCTCTCGCGTAAAGACATGTGTTTTGTCTGCCTTCAATATGGGGATGTGAGCAAAGAAAAGGAATTCGTGCGCGCCCAAGGGTGGAACGTCAAATTTATCGATGGCGTGGATTTCAAGAAGGACCTAGACGCTTGGCTATCGATTGCATCTGCGTGTGACCTCATTGTTTCGATCTCGACCGCACTAGTGCATTTCGCCGGCGCGGCCGGGAAAAAGGTGTACGTACTCCTTGGTGACAAGCAGCAGCCATTCGTGTGGGGCCTCGACGAGCTACGTTCCATTGTCTATCCGGACGTGCACTTGGTACGTAAGGTCCGCGGCGCTGACACGTCCGCCTATTTCACTGCGCTCAACAAAATCTTCGTATGAATCTGCATAAACGAGTTGCCGAACATCTGCCTGACCTAAAAAACGTTGTGTCGGATAGGGAGTGTCTTGCGATAAATCGCAAGGATTACGCCATCGGTGAGGCCGGGCCTTTTATGGCATTCCTCAACGCGGTACAGACTAGATTTAATCCAGCCGGTTTGGCCGACTACGAGTTGTTTTCGCTTGCGCTAACTTTGTCTTACACCAAGCTCTTCGCCCCTCGCACGCGTATCTTGTCCCTTAGTGAAGGTACTGATGCAATTGCGGGCGCGGTGCACTACTCCCTTTGGTTACGAGGCGGTACCAAGACTACTATGCAGATTGAAGGCGACCCCGCCACGTGGTCTTCCACCGGACCGTCATCTGCGGAATGGTTGAGGCTTGTGACCCGGAGGGTCAAGCACGAAACAGTCGCTAACGGATCCTGGGTGTTTGCTGACTATAGAAATATCGGCGCCCAAGAGGCTGTGGAGGGCTGTGTGATTCGGCGCGGTGTTGGTTTTGTTCGGAACGCCGCTTGTGCTGATGCGGCAATGCAAAACCCTCTCCCCAACCCAAATCTTTCATATGCATTCTCGTCGGTTGGTCACGGGTTGCTGATGCCTGTGGCGAGATCCTGAGCCTCCCTCTGGTGAATGCCATGTTATCTGGCCCTCTGATATATGTATTAGTCGAACTCTCGGACCGGGAGATTCCATCGAGATTGGTTCTTGCTGCAAGGCTCCGCCAGGCCGGTTTTCGAGTCGTTTTGGCTCAGCAATGGGCAATTATGCAGTCGCTTCCCACCCTTCCTAGGGGGGTCTTATTTTATAAGGGTTATCATAAAATCTTTAGAGAATCTATGAGGGTCGCAAAAAGACTGGGTTTTGTAGTAGTGGCCCAGGAGGAAGAGGTATTCGGTAGAACGGAAGAGGACATATTCAGCCAATACGCTAGCCCAGACCTTTCGGACTGCCTCGACGCCATATTTTGTAACAATGAATTTGAACTAAAATTTCTCCAGAAATTTATTGACGATAGAAAGCTAATTCTTTGTGGAAATCCCCGATCTGAAATAATGTTCGGAAGTGCCGTGGAGGTTTTGCGGAGAAGGAGAAGTCTTATACGTCAAGAATTTGGTCGGTATGTCCTCATAAACACCAATTTTGGCTGGACCAATAGTATTTGGGGTTCGTTCGATGCGGCAAAATCTGCCTTAATTCAGGCGGGTGCTCAATCCTACGCCGATCTTCACGGCGACCAGTACTACGCCGACATAGCTAATTTCGAGGAAGTTAATTTTAGTATTGTTTCTTCGTTTATTGAATTAATTCACAAAGATGTCCGGGTGGTTATACGTCCTCATCCCAGTGAAAGGCTTGATAAATGGCATAAACTAACTCAACCCTTCGGAAGGGCGGTTCGAGTCATAAGAAGCGGGGGGCATTTGCCTTGGACAATGGAGGCGGGCTTGGTTGTTCACACGTCTTGCACGACCGGTATCGAGGCCGCCGCCCTTGGGGTTGCCCAAATATCCACTTGGCTGGGGGACAATAATCTCTACCAGCGCCAGTTGGCAGCGGGGATTATCGGTGTGCCGGCTGCATCAGCCGAGGAGCTTGCTTCGCACTGGAATTTGATCGGATCTGGCGGGAAGGGGGTTATTAATGTTGAAGCCTTGAGGGCGAGATTTGTGGTTCCCGATGGTGTTGCCGTGTGTGACAGCATGATTAGACATTTACAAGAAATTTCGTATTCTTCGGGCTCTGCGGTGTCTGAGCCGATGCCCCCGGCTTGGCCAAAGCCAGTTCCCCAGCTTCAAAAAAAATGTAATATTTACCGGAGCGAAGTGGAATCATGCGTAACGACTCAGTATCTCGAGTCAACCCCCTTGCCGAGTCATTTGGGAAGATCTATTTTTGAATTCGGCGAGCATAATCCTCCCCCCCTCGGAGTTACGGAGTTGATAGCGGAGGCGCAAGAAAAAGTTTTACGTTGTGATTTTTGGGGTGTCGTGGATCTATTTGCAAGATACTCCCATATTTTAATGAGGTCTGAGAGTGGTATCTTGCTTGTTTGTCGCTCCTTTATTGAATTGTACATGTGGCCGGAGTGCGTGCAGACCTGCGACCATTTTATCTCGGTTAATTCGTCCTTGCCAAAGGCCATTGCGCTGTCGAAGATTCACGCACTGTGGCGGATGGGCGAGCGTGATAGAGCCCTGGAGTTGTGCGGTTTTATATATTCTAGATATGACTCCCAGTCCGCATATTTATGGCTTCGTAAAGCCGGTGTAGCTGGTAAGTCCTTTACGATTTTGGGCGATAGTCATTCACGCTACTTTCGGTACCTGCAAAATAATCGTGAGAGTTACTTTCGCAAACCGGTACGTTTTGAAATTTTCGAGTGTGGTGGGGCCACGGCCTTTGGGCTTTCCAATGAGGATTCACGTTCCGGGGCAAGGCGTATATTCGATAGCAAAGAATTTTCGACTTCGGCGGCTCGTACCGACTATTTGATCATATGGTTTGGCGAGGTGGATTGTAGGAGAGGAGTCTGGCGGGCGATGGAGGATCGCGGGCTCACTGAGGAAGAGGCCTTGGCGAAATCAATTCTCAGTATTAGTAAATTAGCGAGTGAGGCTGTTGGGCGGGGGTTTAAGGTTATTGTGCTTGGGGTAAAATTTCCCAATATCGCGGACCCTGAGTTTAGATGGTGCTGCGAGGTGGATCGACGATGTGTGTTTAAGACTGTTGGGGAGCGACAATTCCTCACAGCATCGTTTAATGCTTCGCTTGACCTTGTTGCTCGTGAGTGTGGAGCGATATATGTTCCATTTCTTGACGGCGGGCTCGGAGACCCAAGCTCGCGCTGGTTTCTGCGTGACGATACTCATGGGGACATCGCACACTATGCCCGGTGCACATTGAAATCGTTAGCTTCTGCGAATCTTTTGGTTGATTCTGGGTTGATGCTTTAGGTTTTGACAATTGTGGTTCCGAGCGCTTGCGTGAGGTTTGGTGGCACGATTGTGTGGCGTTATTTGCGGTCGAAAGGCCTTTCCGGGGTTTCCGTCGTTTTGAGTGTCAAGGTGTGTGGTTCTGGTTATGTGCCAAGGCCTCCATTTGGCGCGCCGCGAACTGTGCAGTGCTTTCCTTGCGTAATTTCTCGAAGGATTAAAATGCGGAGTTTTTTTTAAAATGAGGGTTCTTGTTACCGGCGCCGATGGTTTTATCGGGTCACACCTTACGGAAAGTTTGGTCCGTCAGGGCTTCTGTGTTCGCGCCTTTGTTCTATATAATTCTTTTAATAGTTGGGGCTGGCTCGACCGTTGTGGTGCTGACGTTAAAGGTAATTTCGAGGTTTTCGCTGGGGACGTGCGGGACCCCAATGGCGTGCGCGAAGCCATGAAGGGTTGCGACGCCGTGTTGCATCTCGCTGCGTTGATTGCTATTCCCTATTCCTATTATTCGCCTTACACGTACGTCGACACAAACGTTAATGGTACCCTCAATGTCGTACAGGCGGCTCGTGATTTGGGCGTCAAGCGCGTGGTTCAGACCTCGACCAGTGAGGTGTACGGTACTGCACGGTTCGTGCCAATCACTGAGGATCACCCACTTCAGGGCCAGTCACCCTATTCGGCTAGCAAAATCGGCGCGGACCAGATCGCTATGTCCTTCCACGCGTCGTTCGGCACGCCAGTGGTGTTGCTCCGGCCGTTCAATACGTACGGTCCGCGCCAGTCGGCGCGTGCGGTGATTCCCACGATTATGGCCCAAATCGCGTCCGGCCATCGCACCATTCAGTTGGGGGCTTTGCGCCCGACTCGCGACTTCAGTTTTATAGATGACACCGTCGAAGGATTCGTTGCCGCGCTAAGCGCCGAGCGCGCTGTGGGCGAAATCATCAACCTCGGTAGCAACTTCGAGATTTCGGTTGCTGACACGGCGCACGCAATTGCCGAGGCTATGGGTACGAGGATAGAGATTGAGACCGACGAGCAGCGTATGCGCCCGGCCAAGAGCGAGGTAGAACGCCTTTGGGCCGCTAACGACAAAGCCCGCGACCTATTGGGATGGAGTCCGCGCTATGGCGGCCGCGAGGGCTTCTTGCGCGGCCTGGCCAAAACAGCCAACTGGTTTCAGGAGCCGGCGAATCTGGCGGCCTACAAGTCCGACATTTACAACATTTGATCATGACGCCACGGAACTTTGCTCTGCCTGGGGTCATTACCGAGGCGATCGCCGATGTTGTCGGGTCCCGGGCCGTGGCGTTGCACGAGCCGAGTTTCGTCGGCCGCGAATGGGACTACCTTAAAGAATGTCTAGACTCGACCTTCGTTTCGTCGGTGGGCAAGTTCGTCGACCGTTTCGAGGGCGACTTGGCTGCCTTCACCGGTGCTAAGCGCGTGGTGGCCGTGGTCAACGGTACGGCTGCGCTCCACGTAGCTCTGCTGCTGGCAGATGTGGCGCCAGGGGATGAAGTTCTGGTGCCCGCCCTAACCTTCGTGGCCACGGCCAATGCAGTGGCCTACTGCCGTGCTACGCCGCACTTCGTGGACAGCGAGACGCGCACGCTGGGCTTAGATGCCCTCGCCCTGCGCGAGCATCTGCGCGCCACCACCGAGCAGCACAACGGCCATTGCGTGAACCGCGCCACCGGCCGCGTCATCCGAGCCATGGTGCCGATGCATGCCTTCGGACACCCCTGCGACATCGAAGCTGTCCTAGGTGTGGCCAGTGATTTCGGCATCGCGCTCGTCGAGGATGCCGCCGAGTCCCTGGGTAGTTATGTAGGTGCTCGCCATACAGGCACCTTCGGCCTTCTCGGTGTCCTCAGCTTTAACGGCAACAAAACAATAACTACAGGCGGTGGTGGTGCGATTCTTACAAATGACGAGGCGCTCGCCACAAGGGCTAAGCACCTAACTACTACGGCCAAGAAGCAGGATCGCTGGGAATTTTTTCACGATGAGGTGGGTTACAACTACCGTATGCCTAACCTGAACGCCGCGCTTGGCTGCGCGCAGTTGGAGCAGCTGCCGGTCTTCCTTGAGAACAAGCGCCGCCTGTATGAAGCTTATGCGAGGCGTTTCGAGGGAATGGTCGGTGTAGAGTTGGTCAGAGAACCTTCGGGCTGCACCAGCAACTATTGGCTGCAGACCCTGTTGCTCAAGGAAGAACAAGTGAAGCTTCGCGACGCGGTGCTGGAAGCCACGAACGATGCCGGATACATGACCCGTCCGGCATGGACACTAATGCACCATCTCCCGGCTTATACTGAATGCCCAAGAGCAACGCTTCCGGTTGCGGAGTCGATTGTTAAGCGGTTAATAAATATCCCAAGTAATGTCCTTCTTCCGCCGTCAGTGCCGGCTCCATAGCCACTAGTTTCTTGCCAAAAACGTTTGATGGATTCCGCGAGAAATCAGATGCCGTCAGTTAGTCACGCTCGCCCGCTTCTGGGTGCCACTCGAGTTCTGCTTTTGGGGCGTAGCGGATGCATGGCTACAGAAAAAGCCTTAAGGTTTTTGGAGACGCTTGGATGCGAAGTTACCTTCGTCGCATCGATTCGACGAGGGGAGAAGCTGCCGCCGCATATCCATGATTGGAGGGGGGAGTTGATTTTCTCGTATAGAAGTTTTTTTGTTTTGTCGAGTGATTTAATTAAATGTGCTGGAATCGCCGCTGTAAATTTCCATCCTGGACCACCTGAATATCCGGGCAGTGGCTGTCTTAATTTTGCTCTCTACGACAACGCCAGCAGTTATGGCGTCACGGCACATTTGATGAATGACAGAGTTGACGGCGGCGAAATTTTGGAGTGCCGAAGATTTCCCATTTTCCCGGCGGACACAGTGGATACATTGCTTGAGAGAACCCACGCCAAGTTAGTTGACATGTTTTTCGATGTGGCCGCAGATTTAGTTATAAAGGGGGGTGAGAACCTAAAAATTAGAATAAAAGATTCTGCTTGCGAAAGGTGGTTGGGGGTTGCAAAAACCATGAAAGATTACGAGAAACTTGAGACGATTCCACTGGACGTGGATGCCGACGAGTTGGCGAGGATTATCAGGGCAACTTTTACTGAAAAATTTCCGCCAAAGATTAAAGTGCTTGGATACGAATTTTATTTAAAATCGCCGACTCGTAATGTGTAATGCAAAACATGAAACAAAAGAATTTTTTCAAGAGGCTGGAGTTTTATCTTGGTAGATCCGAAACGGCTTACAAGTCTTATCTGGCTGGTGGAAAACTATTCATATATAGTAAGGCCCTCAAAGAATCTAATAATATTTTAAAAGAATTTTTAGAAAATTATGCCCACTTCGCCCCGGGGGATTGCCTTGGCGCTCTTGCAGCTATAATGCATCACCTGGACATATGGACTCTGCTGTGGGAAGATGCTTTTGAAAAAAGGGCGCCTCTATTGGGTCATGTTTTTGTATTCCAAAACAGTGTTATATTTCCTCGCGAGCAGATGGTTGTACTCGAAAAGTATTTTCAAAAATATAAATGATACCGCACACGATTATAATAGCTGAAGCCGGCGTTAATCATAATGGAGACATTGCGCTGGCCCATCGATTGGTGGATGTTGCAGCAGATGCTCGTGTGGATTTTGTCAAATTTCAAAGTTTCCGGGCGGATTCTCTTGCAACCGCCGAAGCTGTCAAGGCGGATTACCAAAAGATTGCCACCGCTTCAGCGCAATCGCAACGAGACATGCTTAAAGGATTGGAGCTATCTGACGAGGCACACCATAGTTTGTTAGCGCACGGCCGAGCCCGCGGCGTAGGTTTTTTTTCGACTGGATTCGACTCTGAGCGCGTCAATTTTCTGGTCGGCCTAGGTCAGAGGCTATTTAAGGTACCATCTGGAGAGATTACTAACTTGCCTCTGCTCCGCCACATCGGTCAACTCGGCGCCGAGGTTATTCTTTCCACCGGCATGGCTACGTTGTCTGAAGTAGAGGCAGCTCTTTTGGCGCTCGAGGGCGCGGGCACCCCCCGGACCCGGGTCACGGTTTTACATTGCACCAGTGATTATCCGGCTGCCCCTAACGACGTGAACCTTCTGGCTATGCAAACGCTTCGCGACGCCTTCGGAGTTCGGGTGGGCTACTCCGACCACACCCTGGGTATAGAAATGTCCATAGCGGCAGTCGCTTTAGGCGCTTCGGTTATTGAGAAGCATTTCACCTTAGACCGACAACTACCCGGTCCCGATCATCGGGCGAGTATCGAGCCGGATGAGTTGTTCGCTTTGGTGCGAGCGATTCGCAACGTGGAGGCTGGGTTAGGCGACGGCGTAAAGCGTCCGACTTCCGGCGAATCGCGTAACAAAGCGGTGGCGCGCAAATCTATTGTGGCAAGCAGGCCTATTGCCGTTGGCGAACTTTTCGGCAACGACAATCTTACTGCCAAGCGACCCGGCACTGGACTATCTCCCATGAGATGGGATGACGTGGTTGGGCGATGCGCGATGCGCGCCTACTTGGCTGACGAGCCCATAGAACTTTGAGCGCCAATAGGAGCCGCCGAATCTGCGTCGTCACCGGCACACGCGCTGATTATGGGCTGTTGCGCTTGGTTATCGACGGCATCGAAAAATCCTCGACGCTTGATTTGCAACTGTTAGCAACCGGAATGCACCTTTCGCCAGAGTTCGGGCTGACCTACCGAGAGATTGAGGGTGATGGCTATGCTATAGACGCCAAGGTGGAAATGCTGCTGGATTCCGATACGGCCGCGGGTGTCGCTAAGTCGATGGGCCTAGGCCTGATCGGCTTCGCTGACGTTCTCGAACGGTTGCGCCCCGACTTGCTGCTGCTGCTAGGCGACCGGTTTGAGATTTTAGCCGCCGCATCGGCGGCGCTGGTCGCCAGCATTCCCATTGCCCATCTGCATGGCGGCGAAACCACTTTGGGTGCTTTCGACGAGGCAATTCGCCATGCGGTGACCAAGATGTCCCACCTTCACTTCGTGGCTGCGGAACCCTACCGAAAGCGCGTCATTCAACTAGGCGAGCATCCCGACCGCGTGCACCTTGTCGGCGGCCTTGGTGTCGATGCCATCCGCCAGATGATGCTGCTCGATCGCGCCGCGCTAGAGGCCTCGCTTGACTTCCGCTTTGGCGCGCGCAATCTGCTTGTGACCTTCCATCCTGTTACGTTGAGTGGTCAGAGCGTCGAGCAGCAGATAGACGAGCTCCTTGCCGCACTGGATGGGCTGCGTGATACGCAGCTCATAATCACCCTACCAAATGCCGATAACGGCGGGCGAAACTTCATCCGTCGTATCGAAGCCTTCGTCGCTGAACACCAAAACGCTAAGGCCTACGCTTCGCTCGGGCAGCAGCGGTACCTTTCCTGCCTCAAGTTTGTGGATGCCGTGGTTGGCAATTCATCTAGCGGCCTAACCGAGGCTCCTAGCATGGGCGTTGCCACCGTAAATATTGGTGATCGTCAGCGCGGTCGGCTCAGAGCTTCCAGTGTTATAGATTGTGAACCTGATCGCTACGATATACTACGCGCTGTAGAGACAAGTTTCTCTGCAGCTTTTCGTAGCAAGCTTTCCGCGGTGGTCAATCCTTACGGCGACGGAGGGGCTAGTCAGAGGATCGTACAGGTGCTTGAGACTGTCAGCCTCGACGGCGTTGTCAAGAAGGTCTTCCAAGACCTTCCGACAGAGTTTTATCCGCCGACTGGCTGATTCGGCCTTACCCCGCACCGGAACCAATGATGTCGTCGAGCAAAACGTCTTCTGAGTACTGGCGCGAAGCACTACTGCCAAAAGGCTCATCCTTCAAAGACGCTATCAGTTGCCTCAATCGATCGTCGATGCAGATGGCCATCGTAGTGAATGAAGAAGGGCGCATGGTGGGCACGCTCACCGACGGTGACATCCGTCGAGGCCTGCTGCGTGGACTAGATCTCACCAGCCCGGTGGCTGGAATCATTCACCACGATCCAATTGTAGTGCCGCCCAGCTTAGACCGCGACACCGTCCTTCAGCTGATGCGGGCTAACAAGATTCATCAACTACCTGTCATCGACGAGAATCGATTTGTCGTAGGCTTGCATCTTTGGGATGAGCTTCTGGCTCCATCAGTAAGACCTAACACTATGGTGATTATGGCCGGCGGGCGCGGCCAACGACTTATGCCTCACACCGAGAATTG
>Ga0214921_10010843_pt1 | contig 11199 bp, 11 predicted proteins | sample LL1505_MetaG_FD_177992 | JGI IMG/M metagenome (GOLD analysis project Ga0214921, IMG submission 177992) | Freshwater microbial communities from Lake Lanier, Atlanta, Georgia, United States - LL-1505 | ecosystem: Environmental > Aquatic > Freshwater > Lake | place: USA: Georgia | collected...
ATTCTTTTGCTGTTTAAACTTGATCAGCCGATAGTAATTATTAAGTAGTTTATTATTTATGAATATATTAATCACTGGCGGCTCTGGCTTTATTGGCTCCGAAGCCACTAAAGCCTTCTTGAGTCAGGGCTATAATGTTATTATTTTGTCTCGTCGCAAGCTAAATGCACCTCAGCAAGTGAGAGTAATTCAATCCGTCAGTCAAATTAACTCGAGCGAAAAAATAGATATTATAATAAACTTAGCTGGTAGCACTATTAGTAAAAGATGGAGCCTAGCTTATAAGCAAAATCTCATAAGCAGTAGACTAGCAGTTACAACAAGCATCATCGCGCTGATTAAGCAACTGAAAGAAAAACCGGCTTTATTAATCAGCGCTTCGGCTATAGGTTATTATGGATCTCAAAATAGTAACTATATCGATGAATCTTCGCCTTATATTGATGATTTTACGCACGAGCTCTGTAATTTATGGGAGCTAGAAGCTCAAAAAGCTCAAGAATTTGGCGTAAGAACTTGCATCGCTAGACTCGGGGTAGTTTTGGGTAAAAGCGGCGGAGCTCTACAAAAAATGTTACCTTTATTTAAACTAGGACTAGGCGGTAAGATTGGCTCTGGTAAACAATTTTTTTCTTGGATTCACATCAGCGATGTGATCGGTGCTTTTAATTTTTTGATATCAAATATAGCGCAAAAAGGGGTATATAATTTAACTTCACCAAGCCCTGTAACTAATTCTCAATTTACTACATCCCTCGGTAGGGAGTTAAAAAGATCAGTGTTTTTTACTATACCATCTTTTGTTATTAAAGTAGTATTTGGTGAAATGGGTGATAAATTATTACTCAATGGATCGGCTGTATATCCAAAAAAATTATTAGACAATGGCTATGAATTTAAATTTAAATCCATAGAACCAGCATTAAAAAATTTAATTAATCAGTCAAAATGAAAATTGCTATTATTGGAGCCAGCGGAGCAATTGGCAAAGCTTTTGTTGAGAGCTTTTTGCAAAATAAAAAGGTAGAAAAGCTATACCTATTTTCAAGATCAGATATTGGTTTTGAAGATACTAGAATAGTATCTAGCTACATTGATATCGAAAAGGAAGAATCAATCTCAAAATCAGCAAACATAATTCCACAAAATTCGATGCTAGATGCTATAATAGTTGCTACTGGAATGTTGCATGGCGAAAATATTGCGCCTGAAAAATCATTAAAGGAATTAAGCCAAGAAAAGTTTTTAAAATTATATGCAGTTAATACTGTTGGACCAGCTTTAATAGCTAAACACTTTATATCAAAATTGAAATCCGATAATAGATCGATTTTTGCAGTTTTATCAGCTAGGGTGGGGAGTATTTCTGATAATTATCTTGGTGGTTGGTATTCTTATAGATGCTCAAAAGCAGCATTGAATATGCTGATTAAAAATATTAGCATCGAGATTAAACGTCAAAAGCCTTATCCAATCGTAGTGGGCTTACATCCAGGGACAGTAGATAGTAAACTATCGTCAAAATTTACTGCTAATATCAATCAAACAAAAGTCTTTACTGCGGATTATGCAGTAACAAAAATGATCGAAGTTCTACTGGGCTTAACAACCGAAGATACAGGCAAATTATTCGCCTTCGATGGCCAAGAAATAGAGTTCTAAAATTATGAAAAAAGCAATATATTGGTTTCGTCAAGATTTACGCCTAAGCGACAATCCTGCATTATCTGCGGCGGCTAGTGATAGCGAAGTCTTGCCAATCTATATTTTAGATGATGTAAATGCGGGTGAATATTCTATGGGAGCTGCGAGTCGTTCCTGGCTTCACCACTCTCTTATTGCCCTGAATAAACAACTAAAAGGCAAACTAAAGGTATACAAAGGCGATCCAGCCAATATTTTATTAGAAATTGCAAAAAATTACTCCGTTGATTCTATTTATTGGAATAGATGTTATGAACCTTGGCAAATCAGTCGTGATAAAAATATAAAAAAATTATTTGAAGAACATAATATTGCAGTTAATAGTTATAATGGCTCACTTCTATGGGAGCCTTGGGAGGTTTTAAAGCAAGATCAAACCCCATATAAAGTCTTTACCCCCTACTACAGAAAAGGATGTTTAGGTGGGCGGGCTCCTCGAGAACCGATTGCAGCGCCGTCAAAATTGCTATTTGCTGACGCTATTCCTAATTCTGATTCCTTGAATATAAAAGATATAGAGGATTTGAAGTTATTGCCTGAGAAAACTTGGCATCACAAAATAATAAATTCTTGGGATATTGGAGAAGAGGCTGCTCATCAAAGACTTGATGATTTTCTTGCTCAAGGCATAAGTGACTATAAGGAAGGTCGTAATTTTCCTTACAAAGCAAATGTTTCAAGGCTATCTCCGCATCTGCATTTCGGCGAGATATCACCACATTTTATATGGCATAAAATGCAATTCAAAAATGATTCAAGCTATAGTAGTGATATTGATCACTTTTGCAGTGAATTAGGCTGGAGAGAATTTTCTTATTACTTGTTGTATCATTTTCCAAATCTGCCAAAACAAAACTTAAACAATAAATTTGATAGCTTTCCTTGGGCTCAAGATTTAAAGTTGCTTAGTTGTTGGCAGAGGGGTCAAACTGGTATTCCTATAGTCGATGCTGGCATGAGAGAGCTTTGGCAAACGGGCTATATGCATAATCGAGTTAGAATGATTGTCGGCTCCTTTTTGGTTAAAAACTTATTATTACACTGGCATCATGGAGAGAGGTGGTTTTGGGATTGCTTGATAGATGCTGATCTTGCGAGTAATAATGCGAGTTGGCAATGGGTGGCTGGATGTGGTACAGATGCTGCGCCATATTTTCGTATTTTTAATCCAGTAACGCAAGGACAAAAATTCGATGCTGCTGGCCTATATACAAGAAAATTTGTACCAGAGTTGCAGCTTATGCCAGAGCAGTATCTTTTTAACCCCTGGGAGGCGCCAGCTAATATTTTGCATAGCGCTGGCGTTGAGTTAGGCTCAAACTATCCAAAGCCAATTGTGGATTTAAAGGAATCAAGAAATAGAGCTCTAGAAGCTTTTGCTTCTTTAAAACATCAGGAATATGAATAATTTAAGTGTGATGTCCAAGATTAGCTTACCCTGGTGCTTATTAACTTTGACTATATAAGACCTTGTTAGTCGAAAAACAACTTACTAACCCATTGATTTTTTATCTTTTGGCGTAAAATTAAGAAATAAATATATTTTTAATTATCTATTACTAGTATTATGAAATTTAAATTACTATTCAAAACAATTAGTTATGGAATTATGCATTTCTGTGTTGCAGTAGCCGTAGCCTATGGCATTACTAGAGATTTTAAAATGGCTTTAGAGATTGGGATAATTGAGCCTATTATACAGACCGTTCTATTTAGCGCCCATGACTATTTATGGGAGCGTAACAAAGTTGATCGATCATAGCAAAAAACTCTCTTTTTGAATTTTTTAGTTATCATTTTTCTATAGCTAAGCCTTTATAACCTTAAGCCTTCGTCAATCGGTTACTCGTAGAACTCTTAGCTTTGCTCCTATTTAATTTTATTATAGCCTTAGTGAATTTGACCCCAATTATCTCCGAAATTAATATCGACCACTAATGGCACATCCAACTTTACCACTTGCTCCATAATGCTTTGAATCAAAGGCATCGCAGTCTTTACATCTTGCTCGGCGACTTCGAAAATTAACTCGTCGTGCACCTGAAGCAGCATCTGACAGTCGAGCCTTGCTTCAATAATAGCTTGATCAACAGCCAACATCGCCATCTTTGCAATATCGGCCGTAGAGCCCTGAAGTGGGGCATTAATCGCAGCCCGCTCAGCAAAATTGCGCATCATGTGATTTGGGCTATTGATAGATGGCACATGGTGTCTGCGGCTAAAAATATTCTCGACGTAGCCGTGCTTGTGAGCAAATTCCTTGGTATCTTGCATATACTTTTCAATGCCAGGATACTCCTGGAAATAACTCGCTATATATTCTCCAGCTGACTTTTGGTCAATGCCCAGTTGCTTTGCCAGGCCAAAAGAGCTAATGCCATAGATGATGCCAAAGTTAATTGCCTTGGCTCTGCGTCGGTATTCGTCAGTCATCTCTTCTTGTGATATCTTAAAAATCTGACTGGCAGTAGCTGCATGTATATCGGCGCCATTACGAAATGCATCTTGCATGGTCTTGATCTGGGCCACGTGACTCAAGAGCCTTAGCTCTATTTGCGAATAGTCAGCAGAAATTAGCTTATAGCCTGGTTTTGCTATAAAAGCTTTACGGATTTTACTACCATCCGCGCTACGTATTGGTATGTTCTGTAGGTTTGGATCGGTTGAGCTAAGGCGTCCCGTTGAGGTCATATTTTGGATAAAGGTCGTGTGGACGCGACCCGTTGAAGTATCGATTTGCTTTGGAAGAGAGTCGGTGTAGGTATTCTTGAGCTTACTGATCTGGCGCCAGCGAAGTAAGTGATCAGCTACTTCGTAGCCTGATTCACTCAGGTGCTCCAAGATCTCCGCGCCAGTTGAATAGGTCTTTGCCTTGCTTGAGATCTTAGCGCCCGGGAGCTTCATTTTATCGAATAGAACTTCACCCAACTGCTTTGGGGAGCCTATGTTGAATTCTGCACCGCATAGCTGATATATTTTCTCTTCTAGCTGAGATATTTCTGCAGCAAAATCAGATGACATTGCTTCTAGCATTGCTTTGTCTACAAGGATTCCAGTTTGCTCCATCTTGTATAGCAATATAGCAATAAGTAGGTCGATATCCTTATATAATTTTAATGCTGGCGATTGCGCAAGCTCTCTTTCTAGCTCCTCATATTTATCAAAGATGTCTCTATAGAAATATTCAGGGGGTGGTTGTTGATTGCCGGCTGAAGAGGCATAATGCATGAGTGCTATGTCGTCGAAGGATTGCATCCCCCGGACGAGCGATAGCGATGACACGAGGGTCTGGTTAGGCAAGATTCCTGAGACCCTTGCGTCAAGCGCAAGGGAGGCAAAATACTTCAGCAACCTCTTCAAATTGACCGTAATTTTTTTGACGCCAGGATCAACTAATATCTTCAAAAGCTCATCTGGTAGCTCAGTTAGGTTATCCAAAAAAGTAGCAGCAGTTTTTGTCGCAAAGCGTAAGCGTTTGTGTTCGAGGTAAATAGCGACAACATCGCCACTCTTAACCATAGAGCATAACTCTTTTAATGCGTCGCTCTCGGATTTGATGCGAGAGTCTCCCGTGACGTAGGATTCCTGAAGCCCTCGGGTCAAGCCCGAAGGAAAAAGACTCATCTGATCAAGATCCATTCCAAACAACTTCTCCGCCCGAGGAATTAAAGACTTAAATCCATATTCAGCTATGAAATTTACGCATGTTGCTCTATCTGGTCTTTCCCATAAGAGCTTTGTTATATCAACATCTAGATCTTCTTTGAGTCCAACCAAATCCCATGACAGCAAAGCATCCCCTCTAGACCCTTCAATAGCTTGCCTGCGTTTTTCTTGACGAATCTCCGAAGCGCCCTCCAAAACACCGTGCAAACTACCAAATCTCTCAATGAGCTCCGCCGCTGTCTTGGGGCCAATGCCTGCTACGCCCGGGATATTGTCAGAGCTATCGCCCATCAAGGCCAGCACATCTCGTACTTTACTGGGCGCAACGCCAAATTTCTCAAAGACTTCAGGTTCTTTGATATATTTATTCTTCATGGGATCATACATGGAAATATCATCGCCAATAAGCTGCATAAGATCCTTATCGCATGAGACAATCACAGACTTTTTTCCCTCGCGCGCAAGTTTTCTTACTAAGCTCGCGATGACATCATCAGCCTCAACATTCTTTTGTTCTATTATATGGAATCCGAAAGCTTTAGCAGCTTCGCGCATCAGAGGAAATTGTACCTTCAAATCCTCTGGCGCTGGTGGGCGGTGGGATTTATATTCTGGATATAGATCATGACGGAAGTTTTTACCAGAACCGTCGAATACCATAGCGACAGAGCTTGGTTTAAAATCACCAAGGATCTTAATCAACATTGAGGTAAAGCCATATAAAGCGCCAACAGGATTGCCGGAGGGGCTGGATAAGGGCGGCTGAACGTGATAAGCACGGAATACGAAGCCGTATCCGTCTATTATGAATGTTGGTTGGGTCATGTTTGTGGCTATCATTAGAATGGTGGAGGGGGCGAATGCGGAAATTCAAAGACTGATTTGATTTTTTTTAACATACCCTTCATCTCCGATTTCAATCTCAGCTTCCCTATTGGTGGAATAATTTACTCATGTTATAGCAGCTGCTTAAATTGAAGGCTATTAATATAATGCAAATTTTGTGCAGATTGTCCTCTATCAAGCCAGTAATTCTATGTTGCAAGATTAACACTATATCTACCTTAATGCAAGGTCGCTGTCAGGTCAAGCCCGAGGGAGGTGCTATTTTGTTTTCCTCGCGCTTGACGCGAGGGTCTCAGGAGTTAGATGTTTTTCTCGGACAAAGTCGTAATACCAAGATCCGAGGATCTTGTGCGATTATTAACTCATGAGACCCTCGCATCAAGTGCGAGGGAAACAAGTGGATCAAGTGCGAGGGAAACAAGTGGATCAAGCCTGAGCCTTTGAAAATAACCTGAAAAAATTCTCTGTAGTCTGCGTGCCCACATCCTCCAAACTAACCCCCTTCACATCCGCAAGCACCTGAGCCACATAACTCGTATAGGCCGGTTCGCACCTCTTGCCACGCATGGGGGTCGGGGCTAAATATGGCGAATCGGTCTCAACAAGCAAACGATCCATGGGCACTTTCGCTACTGCATCTCTTATGCCTTGGGCATTCTTGAAGGTGATAATCCCTGAAATCGATATATATAAGCCCAGATCCACGCACTCCATGGCAAGGCGCTCAGATGAGCTAAAACAATGAATCAGAGCGGGAAAGACCTTACGGCGCATCTCGGATTTCAGGATCTCGATTGTGTCATCGTCTGCGTCTCTGGTATGGACAATAAGCGGCAGCTGCGTCTCTTGCGAGGCTTGAATATGGGATATAAAGGCCTCTTTTTGGCTAGCGCGGTCGGAGTGCTGGTAGTAATAATCAAGCCCAGTTTCACCTATGCCTATGATTTTGGGGTGGGAGGAGAGGCTGATTAGGGTCTCTGTAAGTTTTTCCCTCGCGCTTGACGCGAGGGTCTCGGTACTCATGAGACCCTCGGGTCTCGCCAGCGCTCGCCCGAGGGAAACAGCAGCCTCATCAGCATCATGGGGGTGAACCCCAACCGAGGCAAAAACATTGGGATATTTCTCTGTTATTTCTATCAACCTCGGCAAGTCTTCGAGCTTAACGCATATCGTCTGCATATGAGTTACCCCAGCATCATGAGCCCTTTGTATAACAGCATCAAGGTCATTGTCGAAGTCTTTCATATTGAGGTGGCAATGGGAATCTACTAGCATTTTTGCATCCTTCAGATTGTTTGGGTTCATTTAGCGGCGGTTATTAGGTTTTGCTCAGCTAGTTTAAGCTCATAAGACACCTGCATATTCATCCAAAACCTTGGCGAGGTATCGAAGTAGCTCCCAAGACGCAAGGCTGTGTCGGCGCTTATGCCACGACGCTCTAAGACTATATCATTTATTCTAGGGGCTGGCACATCAAGAGCGGCAGCTAGTTTGCGTGAGCTGAGATTCAAGGGAACCATAAACTCTTCGCGTAGGATTTCTCCTGGGTGTATGTTGGGGGTCATGTAGCCTCCATCCCAAAATAGCGCGCTATCTTATCCATAACAACAGCTTTGGTATGATTATCAATAGTACCTATTCTACCCCTTATTTGACCTATATCTATGCAACCCACTTTAAACCTAATTCTGGATGGCTCAAATAGGCCTGCTAGTTGTAGATCAGTAACCTCTATATCATCCTCACGCTTATCATCGGTGGTTGTTATCATTAGGCATAAACATGAGTCATGTATCCTTTGATATTCATGAGAGGATACTACTAATGCAGGCCTTGGTGTGTATTTTTGAATATCAGTAAATGGAAAGTACCCAACCGTTACTAGCTCAAAAAACTCATAGACCATTATATGCCTCGTTGTCCTCAGGACTATCCCATTCCCAAAAACTATCGGGTCTTCTTGGATATACATTAAATTGATCCAGGGTATTATTTATGACGCGACCTGATTTATCATGCGCAATAATACTAACAGGCAGTAGGCATTCATCCCCTTTAAATTGCAATTCTGGAGTCTGTATTACTTCGATATAACCCAATTTTGCAGGATTAATATTATGATCTTTTATATAGGACTGCATTTTTCCTTCTATACCCACGCTCCACAAATAGAAGTGCCTATTGGCATCCTGATCTTTGCAACATAAATTCACTTTCACTGCGCTATTTCCTATCTCAATCGTCTCTACACTTTTTATTTGTGACATGATTTAGTCTCCATGATTTCAGTATATTATATCAAAATTGATTGCAATATTCAAGTCTTCAAACAATCCTCGGAAACACCCCAGTCGGCTCTGCTATAGGCTTGTCGGACTTAATCGCGCCATCAATTCCAACCGACCCAAAACTCCTCTCACTCACGCCGAGCTGATCCAAAATCTTGGCTGCAGAATCTGGCATCACTGGTTGCAAATAGAGAGCTATATGCCTTATGGCTTCAAGCAGCACATAAAGCACCTCTTCCATTCTTACTGGGTCAGTTTTCTTGAGCATCCATGGCGCCTCGCGGTCTATGTACATATTCGCTTCATCAGCAATTCGGACTATGCCATCTAAATAGCCGCTGATATCTTGATCCGCCATTTGGACTTTGAATTCATTAAGAGAGCCGACGCATAGTTTAAGTAGGTCCGATTCGTAGGCTTTTTTTATGAACTGGGTTGCTTCGTCGCTCTTTGCTTCTCGCAATGACGGCTCGAGCTTACTAACAAAACTGAGTGTCCGCTGAACCAGATTCCCGATCTTATTCGCAAGCTCACTGTTGATGCGCAGCTTCATTCTTTCCCGCGAAAAATCACCGTCATTTCCAAATATTACTTCCCTCATTAAGAACCAACGTGTCTGATCAAGTCCAAATTCCTCAACCAAACCAAAGGGATCAATAACATTGCCCACAGACTTCGAGATCTTTTCTCCCTCGTTCGTCCACCAACCATGCGACATGATTGTTTTAGGCGGCTCGATATCGGCGGCCATCAAAAAAGCAGGCCAGTAAACAGCATGGAACCTGATAATGTCCTTTCCAACCACATGCACATCAGCAGGCCAGTAGTGTTTGTATTTTTCATCAGGATAGCCAAGAGCCGAGATGTAGTTCGATAGGGCGTCAAGCCAGACATACATTACGTGCTCCTCCCTTGAGCTTGACGCGAGGGTCTCGTGAAGCCTATCTTCTGAGACGATCGGGTCAAGCGAGAGGGAAACGCCTCCTGGAACAGGAACGCCCCATTTGCAAGTCGTCCGCGACACTGATAGATCATTCAGACCACCCTTAACGAAGCTGATGACCTCATTGCGGCGCGAAGCTGGCTTGATAAAATCGAGATTCTTTTCATAGAATTCTAGCAAACGATCTTGCCAGGCCGATAGCTTAAAGAAATAGCTGGGCTCAACCATCCACTCAACATCGGCCCCAGTCGGCGCCTTGCCGTCCACTAACTCGGATTCCGCATAAAAAGCCTCGTCACGCACAGAATACCAGCCCTCATATTTGCCTAGGTAAATTTCACCACCAGCCATGAGCTTATTCCATAAGGCTTGCGCGCCTGCTTTATGGCGTGGTTCGGTTGTGCGGATGAAGTCATCATTGGAGAAGTTCATGACTTTTACGAGGTTGCGGAAACTTTCTGATACTTGATCAGTGAAGCTTTGTGGATCCATGCCCTTGGCAATAGCAGATTTCTCGACCTTCTGACCATGTTCATCTGTGCCGGTAAGGAACTTGACGTCATAGCCACACAAGCGATGAAAACGAGCCAACACATCGCATGCAAGGGTGGTATAGGCGTGGCCAATGTGAGGGATGTCGTTGACGTAGTAGATGGGGGTAGTTATGTAGTATTTTTTGCTCATGATGCACCTTTGGATTTAGGTGCATCATATAGTAAAAATTGGGGCAAGGCTAGTGCTTAGTCTTCATAAACCAAGTTCGCTGTGCAAGTCATCATCTAGAGTAGACCTATAAACCCCGCGTTTTTCGCGTTTATAATCACGCTTAAATTGCCTTGTGCGCTTAATCGTCCGCATTCAAATCAGCCAATAAATTATCTATTCCACCTACTGCTACAAGTTCTCCGCGCCTCGCCGCTTCCATGGCGGCGATAGTTTTTGCATTTGGCGTAAGTGGTTTAAAAGGCAGAGCCTTGTCTTGAGCCACTTTAGTTAAAAGCATTCGAAAAGCATCGGAAATAGTTAATCCTATAGCGCCCAAGACTATTGCGGCTTCATGCTTTGTTCTTTCGTCTATACGAGCGCGTACTACGCTATTGATGGACATAATCAATGCTCTTTTTTTGAGCTACATTGTAGCCCAAAAATTAGTTAATGTCAATATGCGCAATCGCCACTGCAATTCGATCTCCTCTTTGCTTGCAAAATGAGTTCTGAGCTCTATACTAAATCCCTACAACCTCAGCGAAATTATGCACCCAATCCGTGTTTTACTCCCACAACTTCAACTACCAATGCTGGACTACCTAGGCCCTAATGATATCAAGCCTGGTGATTTTGTTGTCGCGCCATTTCGTAATAAGGAAATGGTTGGCGTGGTTTATGAGGTTGATGTTGTAAGCGAGTTTAAGAACTTGCGCGAGATAAGCTATGTTGTTGGCCTATCTATTCCGCCAAAGCATCTTGAGTTTGCCCTTAAGGCTAGCAAATACTACATGACCGAGCCCGGCTCTATTGCTAAGTTGATGTTGCCCGTGGAGCCCTCCCTCGGACTTGATCCGAGGGTCTCAGGAGTCTCGAAAGACGATCGGATCAAGTCCGAGGGAAACACTATTTTGTTTTCCTCGCGCTTGACGCGAGGATCTCGTGCGATTATTAACTCATGGGACCCTCGGATCAAGCCCGAGGGAAGCAATCTCCCATCTCTCTCGCCCTCCCAAGCTATCGCGCTCGCTCAAATACAATCGCATA
>Ga0214921_10010844_pt1 | contig 11199 bp, 13 predicted proteins | sample LL1505_MetaG_FD_177992 | JGI IMG/M metagenome (GOLD analysis project Ga0214921, IMG submission 177992) | Freshwater microbial communities from Lake Lanier, Atlanta, Georgia, United States - LL-1505 | ecosystem: Environmental > Aquatic > Freshwater > Lake | place: USA: Georgia | collected...
AAAAAGCCAAGAGGGGCAAAAGCGGCAGGCCAATAATTGTAAAGTGATTGCCCTCGACCCGTTCAAATAGCTGGATGCCGCGCCCTTCGATCCGATATCCGCCGACGCCAGACAATAGGTTCTCGCCCTCTTGGTTTAGATACTCGACGATGAACTCCGATGAGAGCGGGCGCATCGTCAGCCGCGCCTCTTCAACATGGGTCCAAATAACGGCGCCATCTCGAACAACGGCCATGGCCGCAAACAAGCTGTGGGTGCGACCCGACAGGGTGGCAAGCTGCTCTGCCAACGCGGCCAGCGACGGCGCTTTGTCAAACATCACGCCATCATCGAGCGCCAATGTCTGGTCGCAGCCGAGGATAAAATCGCCGGGTCGTTCCAAAGAAACAGAGCGGGCCTTTGCCTCTGCTAACCCCAAAGCCAAGGCGCGCGCGTCGACGCCCGCTGCCTTCAGCTTTACCTTTTCAACCTCTTCATCGCAGAGCGCTGCCATAGCCTGATGCGATATCCCCGCTTGGGTGAGCAGTGCCCGCCGACCCGCACTTTGTGAGGCGAGGATCAAAGTCATTCGGGCGCGCCTTTGCGCTCCGCATGCAGGTTGATGATCGCGGCCGCCGCTTCTTCAATGGAGCGCCGCGTCATATCGATGACGGGCCAATCATTATCGGCAAACATGCGCCGGGCATAAGCAACTTCGCGCGTGACCGCCTCTTGATCGACATAATCGGTATCGGGGGCCTGATTCAGCGCCAGCAAGCGGTTGCGGCGGATCTGCACCAGTCGTTCCGGATTGGTCACAAGGCCCACAACCAAAGGCTTGTGCAGGCGATAGAGTAAATCCGGTGGCGGGCTTTCCACGACAATGGGGATGTTGGCGGTCTTATAGCCGCGATTGGCAAGATAGATGGATGTGGGTGTTTTGGAACTGCGTGAGACGCCTGCTAAAATTATATCCGCTTCTTCCCAATTTTCCCAATTCAATCCATCATCATGGGCAATGGTGAATTGTATGGCCTCCACCCGTGCGAAATAGGCATCGTCCAACAAATGTTGCAGGCCCGGACGCGCTTTAAGCGGCTTACCAAGCACGTCTGACAAAGCATGCAGTACAGGATCAATCGCGCCCACATGCGGCAAGCCATGGGCGACACAGCGCTGTTCAAGCGCCGTTCGAATATCGGCATTCACAATTGTGAACAGCACCAAGCCGGGGTTCTGGGCAATGTCCGCCATAATCCGGTCGACATGGCGCGGGGTGCGCACCATAGGCCAATAATGCCTTACGGGTTCGACATCATCAAATTGCGCCAAGGCGGCCTTGGCAACGGTTTCCAGTGTCTCCCCCGTCGAGTCTGAAACCAAGTGAAGATGCAATCGAGACACGCCGTTCGCCCATTGTGGAAAAGCCTGGGGACAGGGCTAGCGGAAAGCCGTTGAAAAGCGCAAGGCCGACAATCTCAGCACGTTCACGGAATAATGCCCACAGGCTTATGAACAATAAGCCCTTATCATCCCCAATTGTGGATAATGGGGACAGAAAAAGGCGACTCTGGCCAGCATCTCACAAAAGAGAGAGTCAAGTTGGGGGCAAAAGCCCGGGAACAACTTTATTCCCACCTCCAAGCGACCAACAATCATCTACAACCTTTCAGAGTCTTTAATTATTGAATAGGGGGAAAGCATGATGACCCCGATTTCAAAGCCTTTGCTTAGCGTGCTTAAGGGCGCGAAGACCGACACCCTGCCTTTATGGCTCATGCGCCAAGCTGGACGCTATCTGCCCGAATATCGCGCGCTTCGGGCGGAAAAGGGCGGATTTCTGGAATTGGTGCACGATAGTGCAGCAGCGGCCGAAGTCACGATGCAGCCCATTCGCCGGTTCGGTTTTGATGGCGCCATTCTCTTTTCCGATATTTTGGTCATTCCGCATGCTTTGGGTCAGGACCTCTGGTTTGAAACGGGGGAAGGGCCCCGGCTTGCGCCCAAGCTGGTGGATACAAGCTTGAGCGCCCTTCAACACCTGCCAGAGCGTCTGTCCCCGGTGATTGAGACGGTGCGCCAGGTGAAAGCAGCCCTGCCCCCCCAAACAACCTTTTTGGGCTTTGCTGGAAGCCCCTGGACGGTTGCGACCTATATGGTGGCAGGACAGGGCAGCCGCGAACAGGCCGAGACGCGTCGGTTCGCTTATCGGGATCCCAAAGCCTTTGGGGAGATCATCACCGCAATTGCCGATCTGACGGTTGAGTATTTGTCCGATCAAATTGAAGCAGGCGTGGATGCCGTGCAATTGTTCGACAGCTGGTCTGGAAGCCTCAGCCCGCAGCAATTTGAACATTGGGTGATTGCCCCGACGGTGCGGATTATTTCAAAACTCAAAGCGCGCCACCCACATGCGGTCATTATTGGCTTTCCAAAGGGCGCAGGCGGCAAGCTTCCTGCTTATGCGCGCGAAGTGGGTGCAGATGCCATTGGTCTCGACGAGACGGTTGATCCCAATTGGGCGCACCAAAACCTTCCCAAGGATTTGCCGGTGCAGGGCAACCTTGATCCCTTGGCGCTGATTACGGGCGGAGACATACTCGATCAGGCGATCACACGGATTATTGACGCCTTTCAGGACCGCCCCCATATTTTCAATTTGGGTCATGGTATTTTGCCAGATACGCCAATCGCGCATGTTGAGGCGCTGGTGGCGCGGATCCGCGGAGAGAAAAGATCATGATTGAGGCGATGATCGGGATTTTGGGCAATGCCTATCTCTGGGTGAAGGCGGGCCACATTATCTTCGTCATCTTCTGGATGGCCGGACTGTTCATGCTGCCGCGCTTTTTTGTCTATCATCAAGAATCCGAGCCCGGCAGCGCTGAAGAGCAGAAATGGATTGAGCGCGAAGACCGGCTGCTGCGCATCATCCTCAAGCCATCGATCATGATTGTCTGGATATTTGGGTTGGCGCTGGCGCTGGATACGGGAAGTTTTGCGCAAGGCTGGTTTCATCTTAAACTGGTCGTTGTGCTGATCCTATCTGGCTATCACGGTTGGATGGTCAGCTATGCGCGCAAACTCCATGCCGGGCAGAGGACGCTCTCGGGCCGGACGTTGCGAATAGTGAATGAAGTGCCGGGCATGGCGGCGGCGCTCATTGTCATCTTGGCGATCGTCAAACCCTTTTAAGGGCTTCACCTCTCGGCAAGCTGGCTTGACTTGGGGCCTGGGCCCGCTTAGGCCTGTTTCACCGCTGGGCCGTTCGTGCCGTTATCAGCAGCCTTCATTCTCATTTAGTGCTGTCGCGGTTTTCCATTTATTTTACCCGGACTGATTTGCCATGATGCACCTGAAACAACTCAAGAAGAAAACCCCCGCTGAACTGGTCGAAATGGCCGAAGAACTGGGTGTTGAGGGCGCATCAACCCTGCGCAAACAGGATATCATGTTTGCGATCCTCAAGGTTGAGGCAGAAAATGGGGAAGAAATTATCGGCGAAGGCACGATTGAAGTGCTGTCCGATGGTTTTGGCTTTTTGCGGGCACCAGAATCCAACTATCTGGCCGGGCCTGACGATATTTACGTCTCGCCCAATATGGTGCGCAAATATGGTTTGCGGACGGGCGACACAGTTGAAGGCGAAATTCGCGGGCCAAAGGATGGCGAACGCTATTTTGCTCTCACCACGATTAAATCGATCAATTTTGACGACCCGGATGTGGTGCGCCACCGCGTCAATTTTGACAATTTGACGCCGCTTTACCCGGACGAGCGCTTGAAACTCGATACGCTCGATCCGACCGTCAAGGACAAGTCGGCTCGCGTCATCGACATCATCTCACCGCAGGGTAAAGGCCAGCGTGCGTTGATCGTGGCCCCGCCGCGCACCGGCAAAACCGTGTTGCTGCAGAATATGGCAAAGGCCATTACCGACAATCACCCGGAAGTTTTCTTGCTGGTGCTGCTCGTTGATGAGCGCCCGGAAGAAGTCACCGATATGCAGCGGTCGGTGAAGGGGGAGGTGATTTCCTCCACCTTTGATGAACCTGCGTCGCGTCACGTTCAGGTCGCCGAAATGGTCATTGAAAAGGCCAAGCGTCTGGTCGAGCATAAGAAGGATGTGGTCATCCTGCTGGACTCAATCACCCGTCTTGGTCGTGCCTACAATACGGTTGTCCCGTCGTCGGGCAAGGTGCTGACAGGTGGCGTGGATGCCAATGCGCTCCAGCGGCCAAAGCGCTTCTTTGGCGCTGCACGTAACATTGAGGAGGGTGGCTCGCTCTCTATCATCGCAACGGCGCTGATCGATACGGGCAGCCGTATGGATGAAGTGATTTTTGAAGAGTTTAAGGGCACGGGCAATTCGGAAATCGTGCTGGATCGCAAGGTTGCCGATAAGCGCATCTTCCCTGCTCTTGATGTTGGTAAATCGGGCACACGTAAGGAAGAATTGCTGGTCGAAAAGGACAAGCTCAGCAAAATGTGGGTGCTGCGCCGCATCCTCATGCAGATGGGCACGGTCGATGCGATGGAATTCCTGCTCGACAAGATGCGGGATTCCAAGACCAATGAAGACTTCTTCGACAGCATGAACCAGTAGGGCGCTGAGGACGGTGGTGCTGGAGCATGCCCTGCTGCACGTCCGCCCAGGGGAGCAAGCTCTCTTTGAGGCGGCGATGGCGGAAGCGCGACCTCTCATCGAGGCGTCGCCGGGGTTTCTGGGGCTTGACGTTCGGCCCGCCATTGAAGAGCCAAACCTGTATCTTTTACTTGTCCGTTGGGAGACGATTGCCCATCATCGCGATGGATTTCGTACGTCAGATCGCTATCAAAAGTGGCGGTCCTTGCTCCATAAATTCTATGAGCCCATGCCCGACGTTTGTTATTTTGGAGACTCAATTTGAACTTTGATCTTCTTCAGCTTGTCTCTGCTGGGGCACCCGCGCTTGGCGGCCTTGGGGATATTTGGGGACATATTGTCGCCGATTTTTCCAAAATAACGCAGCCTGCGGCCTTTGCGGCTTTTGTGCAGGTGTTGCTGATCGATCTGGTTTTGGCCGGGGATAATGCGATTGTTGTCGGCGCGTTGGCCGCAGGATTGCCTGCGGAACAGCGTCGCCGTGTCATCATCATTGGCGTGGTCGCCGCTCTTGTTCTGCGCATCATCTTTGCCCTGACGGTGAGCTGGTTGCTGGGCATTGTTGGGTTGGTGTTGGCAGGGGGCTTGCTCCTCCTTTGGGTCGCTTGGCGCATGTATCGCGATCTTCACGCGCACAGCCCAGCGGAATCGCCCGGGTCGCCTGAAATTGCCGGGGATGAGGAGAGCGGTATTCCCGCCGCCAAAAGCTTTGCCGCCGCCGCCTGGTCGGTTGCGATTGCCGACGTGTCGATGAGCCTCGATAATGTGCTTGCTGTTGCGGGGGCCGCGCGTGAGCATCCGGGGATTTTGATTGTCGGCCTGATTTTTGCCGTGGCGCTCATGGGTATAGCGGCCAATATCATTGCCAAATATATTGAGCGCTATCGCTGGATCGCTTGGGTGGGTCTGGCTGTGATTGTCTATGTGGCGCTTAAGATGATTTGGGAGGGCTATCACGAAGTCCAGCCGCATATCTTGACGCTCACAGGATTTTAACTTGGGTTTGCCGTTGTAAGAGGACTATTTTCGTGTAGCCTTGCGGTATGCGAAATCGACTTTTTCCCGCCATCTTGGCCATATGTGCTCTTACCGGGTTTGCGCCCGGCGCAGCGTGGGCCGCACCCGTCACTGGCTTTGCCTATGACATGCCAAAGCTGCCCGCGCCTGACCCAGCCTTAAGCCGGTATCTGCAGCAGGATCGCGCGAAAGTTTACAGGGACTATGCGGCGCTCTTTGCTGATCCAGATCTGAGTGCAGAGGATTTCAGCAGCTATGAGAGCGCCACCAACTGGACAGTCGATAGTATTTTGCCGGGGGTGAAGATTCTGGTTGCGGGCCGAGCCAGCTATACGGGAGGGGCGCATGGCTATGCCTTTGTGGATAGCGTGATTTGGGACAGCAAGGCGGGTGCGCCGATTAGCTTTGCGGGCCTGTTTACCAATCCATCGGCGGCGCGTGCATTGCTCAACCCCGCTTATTGCCGGGCGCTTGATCGGGAACGCCTCGCCCGCCGGGGGGAGCCCACGCCCAAGGATGATATGTTTGGCGCATGTCCCGATCTCTTTAAGGAGGCGGAAGCGTATCCGACCAAGCCAGTTTACGGCAAATATAGTCGCATTGCGATCAGTCTCGCGCCCTATGTGGCGGGGCCCTATTCCGACGGCATTTATGATCTGGAGATTTTCATCCCCAAAGGTCTAAAGCCGCTCGTCAAACCGCAATATCGGGCGCTGTTTCCCGGCTAATTCGGCCTCATCCCAAATAGGTTCGGAAAAACGCCTGTGTGCGGCCATCGGCTAGCTGTGCGCCAGCGTCATCTCGGCGATTGCCCATTTCCGCGGCAAAGCCGTGGTCGAGCCCCTCATAATCATGCAGGGTGACGCGTGGATTGGGTCCCAATCCGGCATGGATGGCGGCCTGCGCCTCTGGCCCGACAAAATGATCGGCGGTTGGAATATGGAGCATCAGCGGCTTGGCAATGGCATGGCTTTCGCCGAGCATCGTGTCGATCATCACGCCATAATAGCCAACCGCGCAGTCAATGTCGGTGCGCGTGGCGGCCATATAGGCCAGCCTGCCGCCCAAACAATATCCGACACAGCCAACCCGCGCGACAGGCGCATTTGCATCTAATCCATGGCGGATGGCCTTGATCGTGGCTTCAATATCGATCACGCCCTCATCAGCATTATAGCGCTGAAAATAGCCAAAGGCTTCGTTGAGTTCCGCTTCGACATCTGGGTTGAGCTCAACGTCCGGCGCAAAGCGCCAAAAGAGATCAATGGCAACGGCCAGATAGCCTTGCGTTGCCCATATGTCGCATTTGCGCCTGATGCCTTCATTCACCCCGAAGATTTCGGGGATGACGATGATGGCGGCCTTGGCTGTGGCGGCGGGGGCGGCGACATAGGCATTCATCTCACCAAACTTGGTCATGCTCATATCAATCTTGTCCTTTTCTCGCGGGGAAGTTGGGCATATTCATAATCCAGCAACCAGGTTTTTGTTCTGGGGCCGTCTCCCGCCGAATAATATTCAGGCCCTGCGGCCGATGTCACGCGGTGGCACGGGATGATGATGGGAAAGGCATTGGTCTTGCACGCTTGGCCCACGGCACGCGCGATCGAACCGGTTGCGTGGGCGACTGCGCCATAGGTGCGTGTTTCGCCAAAGGGGATGGCGGCAATGCCCGCCCGAAGTCGCGCGGCCTCTGGCTGTTGGAGCCGGGCCAAGGGCAGGTCAAATTCCTGTCGCGCGCCTGAAAACCAGTCGGAAAGCTGGGCAATGGCCTGTGCCAAAATGGGGTGGGATATATCCCCAGTCCCCGCTGAATTGGCGTCGTTGGGCGTAATCTTTAGGCCAAGCAAATGGGCATCATCCGCGTGCACGATGATGGGCCCCAAGGGGCTGGTGAAACAGGCTGTTGCGGTCGGGCGGCGCATGGCGCACAAATGGACTCAATTCACCGCCTGCTCAAGGGAGTAACTGGCATGAAATTCAACATTGAAGTGGACTGCACCCCTGAAGAGGTGCGGCGCCTGATTGGTTTGCCCGACCTGACCGAGGTGCATGATGTGTATCTCACCCAGATGAAGGACATGATGACCAAGGGCATGACCCCAGACACAATGGAGTCGATGATGCGCAGCTGGATGCCCGGGGGTGCGGCCAGCATGGATTTCATGCGCGATTTGGTGTCCGGCCTGTCCACCACACCGAAGCGGGATTGAGCCGTTCTCCCAAACATGACCCAGACTGACACCATCTTTGCGCTGTCCAGCGGACAGCCTCCCGCAGGCATTGCGATCATCCGGATCAGCGGGCCAGAGGCTGGCCGGGCGCTGGATGGGCTCGCTGGAGGCCGCCCAGAGCCGCGTCAGGCCGTTTATCGACGCTTTCGGGATGAACTGGGCGCGCCTCTCGATGATGGCCTCGCGCTCTGGTTTCCGGGGCCCAAGAGCGCCACGGGCGAAGATCTGGCTGAGCTGCATGTCCATGGCGGTCGCGCCGTAGTGGCGGCGGTTCTGAACGCGCTGGGGCGGATGGAGCGGTGTCGCCCGGCCCAAGCGGGGGAATTCACCCGGCGTGCGCTGGAGAATGGCCGGATCGACCTGACCGAGGCCGAAGGGCTTGCCGATCTTTTGGCGGCGGAAACAGAGGCGCAGCGCCAATCCGCCCTTGCGCTGGCGGAAGGTGGGTTGGGGCGTTTGGTCGCCGCTTGGGAGAAACAACTCCTCATTGAGAGCGCGCGCGTCGAAGCCCTGCTCGATTTTGCGGACGAGGGCGATGTGGCCGAGTCTTGCCATGACATAGGGCCGCTTGAGCAGCTTGTCGCCGCCCTGTCGGCGCTGCGCATGGCCCCGCCGGCAGAACGTCTTCGGGACGGGGTTCGGGTTGTGTTGGCGGGCCCACCAAATTCTGGAAAATCGAGCGTTTTCAATTATTTAATTGGAAGAGAGGCGGCCATTGTCACGCCAATTGCGGGCACCACGCGGGATCGGATAGAGGCCCCTGTGGCGATGGAGGACATCCCTCTTTTGCTCATCGATACAGCGGGTTTGCGCGAAGATGCGACGGATGCGGTCGAAATAATTGGTATTGAACGATCTGGCGAAGCGATGGCGTGCGCAGACATATTGCTTTGGCTTGGCCCCGCGGCAGAGGCCCCGGCGGGGGCGCTGATTCTGGCCGCAAAATGTGATTCTGGGTCTGTTGGCCCCGGCCTTCCTATCTCCTCTGTAACGGGTGAGGGGATGGATGTTTTGCGGACAACCTTGCTGGAACGTGCGCGCGCGCTCTTGCCGCGGCCCGGTGCGCTGGCGCTCAATGCGCGCCACCGGGAGATTCTGGCGGGGGTGGACCAATGGATCTCCGACGCCATTCAGTCTGAGGATTTGCTCGTTCGTGCGGAATCCTTGCGCCTTGCGCGTGCGCGGCTGGATAGGCTCACCGGACGCTCTGGGGTGGAGTCGATGCTAGATGCGTTGTTCGGGGCCTTTTGCATTGGCAAATAGGCTGCATGTTTCACGTGAAACAGATTTGACCTGCGGCGCGTGGGCGCGTAGCGGCGGGGCATGACTCGGTCTTTTGATGTTCTGGTGATTGGCGGTGGCCATGCGGGTTGCGAAGCGGCGGCGGCCGCGGCGCGGATGGGCGCGCGCACGGCCTTGGTCAGCTTTGATTGGCAGATGATTGGCGCCATGTCTTGTAACCCCGCCATTGGTGGATTGGGCAAGGGACATTTGGTGCGCGAAGTGGATGCCTTTGACGGTATTTTGGCGCGCGCCGCAGATGCCGCAGCCATCCATTATCGCATGCTCAATGGCTCTAAGGGCGCTGCCGTGCAGGGTCCGCGCATTCAGGCGGATCGAGCCTTGTTCAAGGCTGCTATCCACGACTTGTTGGCCGGGCAAGACGGATTGGAAATTATAGAGGGTGAAGCGCAGCGGCTGTTAATTACGGATGGTGTGGTCACGGGTCTCGCTTTGGCGGATGGAACCGAGCTGTCGTCGCGCGCCGTGGTTTTGGCGACGGGTACGTTTCTCAACGGTAAGATGTTCTGTGGGGAGCAGCTCGATACGGGGGGCCGTGTCGGCGAGGCGGCGGCGATCTCTTTGGGGCAGCAGCTGCGGGCGCTCGACTTGCCCATTGGCCGTTTGAAGACCGGCACGCCGCCACGCCTCGACGGCCGCACGATCAATTGGGCTGCGTTGGATCGTCAGGAGTCGGATGGGGAGAGCTGGACCTTCTCCGATCTCACGCCCCAGCGCGCCGTGCCGCAGCTCTGGTGTGCCATCACCCGAACCAACACCGAAACGCATGCCGTGATTCGCGCCGCGCTTGACCGGTCGCCGCTCTTCTCCGGCGCGATTGAGGGGCAGGGGCCGCGCTATTGCCCGTCGATTGAGGACAAGATTCACCGCTTTGGCGACCGCGATGGCCATCAGGTGTTTCTGGAGCCAGAAGGGCTGGATGACCCCTTGGTCTATCCCAATGGCATTTCCACCTCCTTGCCCGCAGATGTCCAGCTGGCCTTTTTACGGACGATGAAGGGGTTAGAGCAGGTTGAGATCGCCCAACCGGGTTATGCCGTGGAATATGATCATATTGATCCGCGCGCCTTGGCGCAGTCGCTGGAGATTCGGATGCTGCCGGGCGTGTTCTGTGCCGGGCAGATAAATGGCACGACGGGCTATGAAGAAGCTTCTGCGCAAGGATTGGTTGCGGGGCTGAATGCGGCGGCCCGGGCCCTTGGACGCGCGCCGCTGCAGCTTGACCGGGCCAGCTCCTATATCGGCGTGATGATCGATGATCTGGTGTTGCAGGGCATTACCGAACCCTATCGAATGCTGACCGCCCGCGCCGAATATCGCTTGCGTCTGCGTGCGGATAATGCGGCCACGCGCTTGACGCCGCTGGCGATGGAGATGGGCTGTGTCTCGCCAGCCCGTCGGGAGTGGTTTGTTTCACGTGAAACACAGCGGACGGCTCTTCGGGAAGCGTTAGAGCGCAAGGTCACAGGGTCAGCCCTTGCCGATCTGGGCCTCGACGTGCGGGAGCCGGGACAGAAGCAAAGCCTGTTCAGTTGGATGCGGTTCATAACCCTAAGCCAAGTTCAGTTCGCGGCACTCTGCCCAGGGGCGGCGCTATGCCCCAAGGCCATCATCGATGAACTGGCCGAGGATGCGCGCTATGCGCCCTATATCGCCCGGCAAGAGGCGGAGATACGGGAGATGCGCGCCAATGATAGTATCTCGCTCCTAGAGGTTGATTTCACGTCCATTTCGGGCCTGTCCAATGAGATGGTTGAGCGCTTGAATGCAGCCCGCCCGGCAACGCTTGGCGCGGCTGAACGGGTGCGCGGGATTACACCAGCAGCACTTGCCGCCATCTTGGTTCAGGCCAAAAAGCGCGCCGCATGACCGAGGAAGAGGCCCAGCATTGGCTCGTCGAGGCGCTGGGTGTTTCACGTGAAACGCTGGAGAAATTGGACGCGTATCGGCGGCTGGTTCTTGAGGAATCGGAGCATCAGAATCTCATCGCCAAATCGACGGCAGATGTTTTCTGGGCCCGCC
>Ga0214921_10010845_pt1 | contig 11198 bp, 4 predicted proteins | sample LL1505_MetaG_FD_177992 | JGI IMG/M metagenome (GOLD analysis project Ga0214921, IMG submission 177992) | Freshwater microbial communities from Lake Lanier, Atlanta, Georgia, United States - LL-1505 | ecosystem: Environmental > Aquatic > Freshwater > Lake | place: USA: Georgia | collected 2015-05-28
TGACCGAAACACTATCCGATGCCCCGCTCAAGTCTATGAAACTTGCGCTAAGGTTGCGCGGTACCGCGGCACCTGCAATTGCCCCCAAACTAGGATCGGTTACTTCGAAGTTGATTGCCTTCGACAGGTTGTTAACCGTAAGCGCTTTGCCAGCCAATCCTGAAGAAACAACTTTTTGGACCGCTGAATCCCAGAGGGCTCCACTCACAGTTGCCGCACTAAAGAGACTAAGGTTGATGTTTTCAACCCCAGAAGTCTCTAAGGTGAGGGTAGCCCCTGCAGGATCGATTAACTTTAGATCTGCTGTATCTGTACCTGCTGCGCCCGTTATCTTGTCTCCATTAGCAACAGGGGACGAACTCGCAAGCATCGATCCAGTGAATGTGTCATTCCCAGCACCACCCACCAAATCATCGGCAGCAGTAGTAAACGAGCGCGTAACCGGATCAACAACCGCAGGCGTTACACCAAGTGCAATGTCTACTGCGGTTTTCAGCGTCGTACCCGCCACCCCTGTTGAACTAACACCATAAGCTGTTTTCGCTGTGGCGGCGGCAACACTGAGCGCGTCCGTGCCGCTGAAGGTGTTGGTATTGAGCGCATTAAGAAGTGCTCGTGCGAAGCTCGCAACCGTAACACCTGGATAAGAAAGAATGCCTTCGGCCAGAGCCTTAAGGCTCGTTCCGTCAGCGCCTACCGCGGTACCAGGCAAGCCGAGGTGGCCGAGCATCGTGTCGGCAATTTGTCCTGCGGTTGCAAATACTGGGTACTTGGTTTGACCTGCGGTCGAGGCGGTCATAGCAGCGGCAACGGCATCGTACTTCTGCGCGTCAGTTCCGCTTGTGCTAGCAAAGATGGTTGCGTATGTATTCAACGCAGCGGTGGTCGGCGTGGTTCCTAGAATTCCGACGTACAGCTGCACCAGAGACGACTGCTGAAGCGTTGTAAAAGCTGCCATGTTTTCCTCTTCGGTGATTGAGACGAAATAGATCGGGTCGGCAAGACGCCGATCCTTTCCATGAGCCGATTATAGAGCCATTTCTGTTGAAGCGTGTGAACTCTGTCACATCTCGGTTCAAAGTTGCCATCCCCGTGCCCTTGAAAGCGACAAAGGGTTCGCGCCGCCTTGCCGCTCGGGAACGTACAGCACTACCAATGGCGCTTAAGTTGAAGGCCAATCGACCAGCCTTTAAGTGCAAAAAGCGCGAGATTGGCATGTTGTCTATAGACCTCCGCAAGCTGTACCCACTCCCATTGCGACCCGAGTTGTTGGCTACGCTCAAAGAGCAGTGCAGCGCGCTTCATTTTACGGGTTAAATTGTTTTCAATCAATGCGTTATATCCTTTTTCATCATCGAATCGGCTAAGAATCAGCTGCAACTGATTGCTAGCGTTCGAGTTAGGCTCAACCTCAGGCTGATCAAATGCACGCAATTTGAAGGCAATTCCCAAGTCCTTGCGATCCTGCATCCCGCCGGGGCGGTCATCCGTCGGCCAATCGCGTCCCATGCGAAAAAACAACTGCCTTGGTGATTTGTTGCCATCGCACAACAATTTAATGCTCAAAAGGCTCGAAAGACTGTCGAGAATAGGCCTTTGAGGGTAGTGCTTTTCCTCTAAATCGAAACTTGACTGCATCAAACAGTGCTCTGCGCCCGAGCTTTTTGCGAACCACTTGGCCTCCCTGCTTGCCATCACCTGCCCGCGAATGCTTTGTAGGAGGCTCGCCCCACCCAAGTCGAGTTGCTGAGCAGAAACGGCGTAGCGTGGCTTAAGCCCCAACCATGCCTCCAGCAAGTTCGAATCACGATCCTCAACCCGAGCCATTTGCCCCGATGCATCGGGTGTCCAACTCAACTCTCCTTCGATGTTCATGCTGCGCACATCGGGCAATCCGATGGGCTGCCTTTGCGCCACACGTTGCTGCCAGCGCAAATCGCCCTGCGGAAATGCCCATTGCGCCTGCAAACGGTGATCGATCTGAAGCAGCGCTGCACCCCTTCGCTTGTCGCTTTCGGCAATCGGCAAGTCGATCGGACCGTCGGGGAAGGTCAATCGGAGACGGTCTGCACTAATCGCAGCGTTGACGTTGTGATCGTAGCCAAACCCAAACCCCAAACTCTGCTTCAAGCTCAGGATCGGTCTAAATTCCAGATTTTCTTGCAACCTCCCCTCTCCCACACCGATGGCAATCGGCACTTGCAGCGCCGCGATTCTAGAAAGCAAGAGATTTTTGACCGGCAAGGGCGGATCCATTTGTGCGAGCATTTGCCTGTAGATGGCGATCGCCGTCGCCCGATTGCCCTTCGCATCGTTAGCCAAGGCAAAGTCGAGCAATGCATCGGCTCGATCAGGATCGAGCATCAGTGCACGCTCTAAAACCAAGATCGATTGATCAAAATCGCCAAGCCGCCGCAGCACCGCCCCTTGCAGGGCGAGAAAACTCGCAACGATGCGCGGATCGGAATGGTTTGAACAATCGGTTCGACGCAACAAGGCATCTCGCAACGCCAACAATTCAGGCGCGGTAGCGTTGATGGGCAAATCGCTTGCTATCGGACAAATCTGAAGAGAACCCACCGCCGAAGGGGGCACTGCGACGCCTGCCTGAGCAAGCGCGCTAGACGCTTGCAAGACGAATACGCCAAACAAAAGTACCCGAAGCTTCGATGCACGACGCATAGGTGCCCAAAGCCTGAGTCCGCCAAGGCGCATCCTGAAAAACGCTTTGCGGCAATGCCTTGTTAACGCCCCCACCGGGTCAGGCCAAAGAGGCTACCAATACGCCCCTTGGTGTCAGTGACTCGTTGGCTAAAACGATAGGCCGCCTCGCTCGCGTTATTGGCAAGCACGCCTGTTGCCGAGGCAGGTGAGTCTGCCGCTGACTGAAGTTGTCCATCGGCCGAAATCGTACCGTGAATCATCACAAGCGTTTGCCCGAGATCCTCATGTTTCGCGTTGAGACGCGAACTGAAAGTTGCTTTTGCAAAGTCCATACCGAGCGATCCGCTGAGTACCTCCGCTTGAGTCGCTGCACCGAGTACCGGCTGATAGTAGGCAAGAGCGTCCCGCAATACAAAATCCACCATGCCCTCGCGGGGCCGCGGAGTTTGACTCGAACCCAACGTGTAGAGGCTCCAATCGCTTGCCGACATCACCGCGTTTGCGCCTTTGACCATCAAGGCAATCGCCGCTTCGCTTTGATCCCCAGGCAAGGGCTGCGCAGCCCAACGGCCCCACTGCAAGGTGGGAGGTTTAAGCCCAAGGGCAAGCGGATTCCCGTAAGTGTTGGGAACTGAACCCGTTTGCGCATTGTTTTGCGCGCCACCGACGCTAACCGACTGCTGATCACTCGGCTTTGTGCTATCCGCGTTCGGCTTGGTACTGTCTGCCGATCCTGAGGCAATCGCCGACTTATCAAGCGAAGCGCCAACTGTTGCTGCCTCCCCGCCACCAACCAAAGGAGGATTCACCGTCGCAGCAGTTCCCGCCCCTGTACCGCTAGCTCCTTGAACACGCTCCAGCGCCGCTTGCTCGGTTCTCGGGGCGGCAAAACTGCTGCCCGATTTATCTTGAGCAGGCAGCGCTGTGTCGGTTCCCATCACAGCGCTCGTGCCACCGCTCACGATGACCGCCGACGAAGCCGCCGCGATCGTCGGCGAGACGGTTGAGGAGCCCACCGATACGGCACTCGAAGCAGGATTGCCTTGAGCATTGGGGCTGCTCGGAGTTGACGCCGTTGGATGCGCGGGAGATTGCCCATCTTTTTGTTGTTGGATCGCCCGAGGCTCAGCACCTGTGGGACTTGAGCGCTCAGGGGCAATGCCACGGGCTGCAACCAACTCTACCTGCCCACGCTCCACGCGAGCCATCAGGTCGCCCATGGACGGCGTGAGCTCCTTGGCAGCAACATGACTGCAAGGGCCAAATCCTTCAGCCAAACACCCTTGGCCGATGGGTGCAACCACAATCGCACCGCGATTGACCACTGCTCTTGACTCGGCATCTTGCGTAAGAACCACAAAATCGGTACCCCGCACACCAATGGCTGCAACAGGCGTGTTCAAGCGAAAGCGATCCTTGGAAGCCTCTCCTGCGCGTCCTGTGATCGAGCGGGCGGTGCCTTGGCTAAGCTGAAACTTCACCGTCGAGCGCTCGGGTTGATCCGCTCGATAACTGTAGTGCTCAATCGTGAGTTGACTATCCGAACGCACAGCCACGAAAGCACCGTCGACAAAACGCACATGGACGTGGCCACCCGCCCCGGTGACGATCTGGTCACCCACACTGAGCTTGAAGCCGCGCGAAAGAACCGCTTGAACAGGCGCAGCCGCCTCTCCCTTTTTCGCTGCAAGCAGCACCTGGGCAGGCCCCACGCTGAAAACCACCTCGCCAACGTCATGAAGATCGTGGTTTGTAGTCGATTGTCCCTCTCGAAAACCAGGCGCATCGCGCAAAGCCGATGCCCCCTGCGCGCTGGCAAGCGAAGAAAAGGCGAGCACGGTCGATAAACCGAGGCTAAAAAGCACAAGGCTCGATACGACGGTTGCACGCTGATGAGGGGAAATTGGCTTCATTCACACCGTATGCTGGCTAGTTCATCGTTGGACATTAAACCCTTGGCGGGATGTGCCCGTCGCGGGTGTCGACAGGCTACTTCTCGTTTCACCCGAGTCTAGATCAGCCAAACTCAGGGGTCTTGGTTGCTTGGCGCAGCGATTGACAAAAAATGTGATTTTTTTCTCGGACAGGCTCATAGGCCGCATCCAACAACCGCTGCCGCCTTTCTTTTTCAGCGGGATCTTTGGGTGTTCTGTAAAGCGATGTGGTCTTCGGAATGTAGGCAAAGCGATTGCCTTGAGCGTAGCGCACCCATAAATTCCAATCCTCCAAATGCTCAAGCTCGGGATCAAAGCCACCGCGCTCCTCATAAAGGCGTCGATGAAAAAGCACCGACTGAATCGGCATGTAGTTGAAGCTAAGCAGTATTTGGGCATCAAAGCTGCGATCGTGTCCCTCGTGCATAAAGGGTTCGTCTTCCTCGATCCGCAAACCCAGCGGTTCGGCTCTGGCACTTTGCTTAGGCCCATCGGCTCGCGGCACGGTACCCGATACTGCCCCGGCATCGCTTCGCTTGATTTGACTCGGTACATCGAATGCGCGCGCGTAAGCAGCAACGAGCCTGGGTATCCTGTCCGTATCAAGCTTCGATTTTCCCTGCTCAGCTTCCTCGCTCAAACTTGCTGATATGGCTTGCATCAGGGTTTCAACGTGGTCGGCGTAGAGCAAATCGTCGTCGTCCAAAAATCCGATCCACTGCCCGCTCGCTGCCTCCAAAGCCCTATTGCCCGCAAGCGATCTGCCCACCGCTGCACTTGCCACATAACGAACCTTCAAATGCTCATGCGCCTTAGCAAAGGCTTCAACAAACTGTGCTGTGGGAGAGTCCAAGCTTGCGCCGTCTTCCACCACCAACCATTCGAGATGGGGCCAAGTCTGAAGCGCCACACAAGCCGCAGCTTGCCTCAAAAGCCCCAAGCGTTGCCGGCCATCCTCGCCGCCATAAGTGCGGGTAATGATGCTTACCAAGGCGCTTGACCTCAGCCGTTCATCGCTCTGAGCCAAGGACTTGAATGCGATGAGTGCGCCATCGCGCCGAAGTTCATAATCAAGGCCACGAAATGGAAAAAAGACAGGCTGTGGTGGTTGAAAGCGCAGGCGCTCACGACGCAAACTGAAGGCTCGGGCAAGCATCGCAAGGCCTTTTTGCCGAATCTCGCCACGCCATTCGGTCGGTGCGGTCAGCCAACGGTGGGCGAGGATTGCGCCCGCCGCCCATGCGTCTTGCCAGGTTCCGTATCGAAGTCTCAAGTAGACCTGACCCACAGCAGAACCGATGTATTGGCTTTGCTTGACTTCAGTCGGATCGCCATAGCTGTGATGCCAAACCACCGCGCTTGGGCAGTATCGCAACAAATAGCCTGCTTCACGCAGCCGATAAGACATTGCAACATCTTCACAGTACATGAAAAGCCGCTCATCCCAGCCCCCGATCGCTTCGATCGCTGATCGGCGCAATAGCACGCAGGCGTGAGAGCTCCAATTGCAGTAACCACTTACAGGGTCATAGTGTTTCGGATGCTCGTAGGGTTTTTGCCGACACTCCCAAGAAGCAACTTTGGCGTCGTCGGCAAGCGCAAGCGAGACCATGTTTGTCAAACATTCAGCCTCAAATTCCAAATCAGGATTGACCACCATGACCCAAGGTGATTCTCCTGCCTTGAAAGCGCGGTTATGCCCCGCAGCAAAGCCGCGATTGGCTTGCTCGATAAGCCTGAGGCTTCTGAGTTGCTTGCCTGTCTTCGCTTGAGCATCATCGATAGCCTTATGGAGCGCGCTTGCACTGCCGTCTCCGGGTCTGTGGTCAACCACAATCAAGTTCAGCCTGTGCAATGGAAAAGTTTGCGCAAACAAGGATGCGACCCAAGCCTTGATCCAAGGCTCCGATTGATACAGGATTAACTGCATATCCACGCTCAGTGCAGGTTGCCCATCAACCTGAAGGTCGCTTAGCGCCACTTGCCGCATCAGACTCGTCAGACTCAAATACCCCTGACCGAGCCAGTTCAAACGCTCTTCGCTAAGCACTTGCAGAGCGGGCAGATTTTGTGAGGAATTTGGCACCCACAAAGCACCACGCATGAGGTGGATGTAGGGTCTCAGCGCTTGTTTAAGCGATGCAGGTAGCCGCGGCCAGACTTTTTCCCTCAGCAGATCGCGCAAAGCAGCGAGGCTAAAGCGCGCCTGCGCATAGCGTCGAAGTCCTCGATAGCGTTGAATCATGCGCCATGCTCGACTCCCATGAATCCTGTGAAGCGTTTGTGCAAGATCTAGAACCTTTGCAAATTGCTCTCGCGCATCTTCTTGCACCGCCCTAAGATCGGCTTCACGACGATTCAGTGCCTCTTTGAGCACGAGGAGGTCTTGCTCCAAATGCGCAATAAAGGCATAACTTCGGGCCAAGTGAAGGCTCGCCTCCTCATTGCTCTCATGAAGCAGTCTATTTTCTGCAAGTAATCGATCGCCCTGCTCTTCCAATGCGGTTGCTCGGATCTGGGCTCTTGCTGCCGCTTGCCTGGCCTCGTCGGCTTCTTGCCTGGCCTCGTCGGTTACTCGCCTCGCATCTTCGACATCGCGCCTTGCCCCGTCGATTGCCGCTTGCTTGGCCTCAAACAATGCAGCGGCCTCTGCTTTGACCTGTTCGAGATCGCTGCGCAAGTGATCAATCGTCCATCGATCGTCTTGCTCTTTGGCCTTCGCGTGATCGATCACAATCGACTGCTCGGCAATGGTTGCCTCAAGCAGCCCCACTTCGCTAGCCCGATGATCAATCGTCCACTGCATCCCCCTGAGTTCCATGGACTTAGCCTCGAGGCTCAATCGTTCATCACGAAGCAAACTCAAGGTAGCGTCAAGCTTTTGATGGGCCTCGAAAAGCCTTTGCTCGTGCGTTGACTTCTCAAGTTCGAAGCATGCGGGCGCCCCCTCACGATCTTCCACAAAGGGCACACGGATGTCGTAAAGCCACGCAGGTGATGGCGCAACGAGGTCGGGCTGCTCGATAAACAGGCGCACAGGTTCGGCAATCGTTTGCTCTGAAAGCTTGAACAACAAAGCGGGCAGATCATCAGAGGCAAGCCAGTCAACGCCGCGTTGAGCGCTGTTGAGCCGATCCGACCGCTTGGCTTCAACTCGCCTCAACCGCTCAAACAAACTGCGGTGAATCAAAAACGACTCACAAGCGACATGATCCTCACCAGACTGCCGAAGTCCGAAGAGTTCCAAACGATCCTTGCCATGGGCATGCAGGCCATCAACCAACTGCTCAATATGACTGCTTGAAAACCCCCGCTGTCCGCTACAAATTAGTACCCAATCGCTTTGCACAACGTCTAGCACATCATCGAAGTCATCACAGCGCTCTGTATCGGCAAAGCGCGGAAAAAATGCCTGCCAAGATCGAGGAATCATCGAAAGATCGCCCAAAGGGATCCATTCAAGTGCTCGATAAGTTTGCGAAGCAAGCACTTGGAAGAGCCGCTCTGGCGAACTCGTTGGTACGATGACCGAAACCGCCAAACCCGCCTCGCCGACTAAAGGGTCCGCTCGGCTATCGGTGCTTGCCAACCATCGCCAAACATCATGAAGACCCGAAGTGATCTGATTTCGGCTCAGATAAAAAAAAGCCTCTGCATGGCTGATCGATGCATCGAGCGTATAGGTTCTATAGGTATTTAGGGCTTCAATCACCCGCGCATAAGGTCGTTGGCTGAGCTGAGAGGAAAAGCAATGCATCCCTTGCCGCTTCAACGCATAGACCGATCCAATATCGAGTAAGCAGTTAGGCCGTAAGGGTTGCCCAACTTCGTAAAAGGCAATATCGAAGGACGCTTGTGTTGCTTCCGCTACCGAAAGCACCGCTTGCGCGATTGCCCGATGATCGGGATGTACCTCCGTAAACGAAGGCGCAAGCACCAAATCAGGCGCAAAGCCCAGGGTTGCCTGCTTGATTCTTTCAATGAGCGAGGCTTCGTAACACAAACTTCGATCAGGAAGTCTCCAAAAGTGCAACTCTTGATAGCCGATCACATCCGCTGCCATGCGACTTTCTTGCTCACGCCTTGTTGCTAGCGGCTCGCCATCTTCCTCATGCTGCTCGCCCTGAGCACCATCGGTGACAACGATCACCCGAATCTCGGACTTTGCCTGAACAGCAAGCGCAAGCGCGCCACCGCAACCGAAGATCTCATCATCAGGGTGGGGAGCGAACACAAGAATTCGCTTTGCTTGAAACCCCGAGAGGGCATGGTAGGCAATCAAGCGATCTTCACGCACGGCTATTCGCTTTGAGCGGACTGATCTGAAACAGGAAACTGAACCAGATTCATTTTAATTAGCCACACAAGTGCCCGAGACCAGGAATCGTCCATGGGCTTGCTCGTCTTTTGCATGACCTGCTCAAACAAATTTCGTACCGAAACGCCGACCACTGACGACGCGATTCCTTCAAGCAATGCCTCAAGAACGGTCTGGGGCGGCAGTCCTGCCGTCGCGTAATTCACCATGGCGAGGCTTTGGCACTGCTTAAGCGCTTCGCGCAAATCGACTCGTGGCCTAACAGCCTTCAGCGTCGTGGTTTCGTTCAGTCGAACGCTGGCGTAATGCCCAAAGCTAAGGAACGGGTCAAGTCTTGCTGGCCAGCTACACTCAGACACACCCGAACTTGCCACCGATGGGTGCAATCTTGGATGGTGTAACCGCTCAAGTCGCAAATCCTCGAAAAGTGTCTCGTATTGCGCAATGATTCCCTTCCAAGCAAAGCGCGATCGCGCATGCGCCTGTCCAGCCTTTCCCATGCGCAGGCGCAACTCAGGATCAACAACGAGCTTGACCAGTGCCTGCGCGGCCGCTTGAACATCGATGGCAATGCTTTGCGAAGTAAATCCGCAGTACATGTCATACGTGTCCAAGTCCATCGCGTGCCTCAAAGCGAGATCAGAGCCTGCGCCCGCGCTAGGCATAAGGCTCGGGACTCTGAAGCCGTCAATACCGTCCCTAACCGTGTCTTTGTAGCCATTCCAATCCGAAACAACAACTGGCAATGAGGACGCCATAGCCTCGATGGGTGTAATTCCGAAAGTCTCTTGAATGTTATCGGAAAGAGAACAAAACACATCGGCGCCCGCCCATGCCGTTTGCCGCATCATGGCATCACGGCCGTCCATTTTGAGAACAGAGACCTCAGGCATAGCCCATTGCGCCGCCTCGTCAAATGCCTTTTCGATATATTCATTAGCATGCCATCCGCACTCGACAAGCAAAATCCTTTCGCGTTGAGTCGTCTTCGATGAAGGCCTATTGGCCTGCATCAGGGCGGCTTGTAGCGCCTGATACATCGCCAAAGGATGAGCCTTCGCATGAAACGATAATCTTCCAAGATATAAAACAATCGTCCATCGCTGATCCGCTGATTGCCCCGCACGGGATAACAGTTGCTGACGCGCCACTGCGCGCTCCTGCGCGTCAAATTCGAAATCCTCAGGGTGTACGCCCAAGGGGATCACAGGTAAGCGCGGCAAGCTGAATCGATAAGCGCCCAAGCGTTCCCGAAGGTAGTCTGATTCCTTTTCGAGTACCAATCGCAGCGTTTGCTTGACAGCCTCGGAAGTACAAATCACTGCATCCCAGGGTTCAACCGGCGCACTCAACCATTGACAGATCTGATCCATGGCTGCAGCCGAGGCTGTTGTGTGCGTGATCCCAATGAGGCTAAACGCACGAGACGGGTCGCCACGGTTATCGGGGTCGCGAAGCCCTTCTTTCGTGTTCATCGCTCGGCGATACCATGCATACGTCGCAATACCCGGACCCGGAAAGAACAAGCCGCCTGAATGCTTGAGCGCATCGGAGGCAGACCAATCGAAAAGATCGCTTGCCTGATCGCGGCCATAGGTCTTGACCGCCGTCTTGAAAGCCGCAACTTGATCTCTTTCGGCGACCAGCGCCTCGTAGCGCGGCTGCGAACAGTAGCGAAGCCAGGCTCGCAAAAATCCGTGGCCTGCTGCGTGTCGACCCATTAACCGATCGGTTTGGATGGTGTAGGCTTCCGGATGAAAAAAAATTGCGGTCATGCGCAGATCATAATCGGCTCAAAGCTCACATCGCGATCCGACATGCAAATTAGCCTTGTAACCACCCCACGGTTGACCTTATGGATCTAGCAATTCAAGCGACGATTTTGTGCGGGGGCAGCGGCACACGGCTGTGGCCACTTTCGCGCAAGCAATTTCCCAAGCAATTTGTGCCGCTTTTCGAAGGCAAATCCCTACTGACGCTCACCTGCGAGCGACTCAAGGTCTTACTGTCAAAGTTCCCTAAAGATTCGGTGTCGGTGCAATTGATCACGGGTAACGAACACCGTTTTCTCGCCAAAGAGGCGGCACGGGCTGCGGGCGTGCAGCCGACCCTGTTGCTCGAACCCGAGGGAAGGAACACGGCGGCTGCGATGGCAGCCATTGCCTTAAGACAAGCTGAGCCTGCTAAAGCCCTTTTGTTATTTGTACCTGCCGACAACTACATTCCTGACTACGAGGGATTCGCAAAAGCTGTCCGTCAAGGCCTGAAGTGCGCCCAAAACG
>Ga0214921_10010846_pt1 | contig 11198 bp, 8 predicted proteins | sample LL1505_MetaG_FD_177992 | JGI IMG/M metagenome (GOLD analysis project Ga0214921, IMG submission 177992) | Freshwater microbial communities from Lake Lanier, Atlanta, Georgia, United States - LL-1505 | ecosystem: Environmental > Aquatic > Freshwater > Lake | place: USA: Georgia | collected 2015-05-28
TGTCTTTGTAGACATTTGTTTCCTTTCGATTAGTCGATCGAGAGAATTTCCCTCGGTCGGCTTGAAGTTAAAGTTCTTAACTTCGGTTCGATGAATCGCACGTGCTGATTCACCAAATTCCCCACCGTGTATCCGGACGCGGCGAGGAAACCTATTTTTAGTTGTTCACCTGCACTGCTTGCGCTAGTACTTGTGTCTTGCCTGCATTCATAAGAATGCGTGTTGTAATCGACTTAGGAGCATCAGCTAAGTCATAGCCGCGGGACCCTGTTGGGATTACGAAATCTGATTCGTTGAGATAGCCAAGGTTGAACGTGGCTGTGATGAGGTACTGTCCGTTCGCTAGACGATCAATGCTTGAATCTGTTGATTTAACTTCAACTGAGTTCCAGTTGCCAACCCAACCGATGTTGATTCCATTGGTTGCGTAGTGAGTTCCAGTTCCATCAACTGTGATGAGTTGATCAATCAAAACGTTTGGACCAACTGAGCCTGTGATGAACTGGTTGTTAACAACGATTCCATCAGTTCCAACAGAAGAAATTCCCTTAGTCACGCGGCCAACACCTTGTGAGTTCTTTGAATCTGTGACAGTGAATCCAGTTGGCAGACCATCTTTATTCAAACCAAAAAATGTTAGCGCTGCAATCTTGGCGTTGAGCGCTGCAGCGTTTGCTTTCTTCGCAGCAGCTGTTTCTGCAGCCTTGGTTGCAGCTAACGCTGATGGTGATTGGCTAACAGTTGCAGGTGCTTTGGCAACAGATGTCATTGGAGGAATTGTTGAAACAACTGAGCCTTCATTGCCAGTCATGGAGTTAAAGCCAAGGAATGCGGTGATTACAAGTAGAAGTGAAAGAGCAGCCTTAGATGACTTTTGTGCAATCTGGGCAGCTTTCTTATAAGTAGTAGAAAGTGCATTAAGTGCAGTTAAGCCAGTTGACTCATCAACGACCCACTCTTCAAGAACTCGAACCATAGATTTGCGAGCGCGTGCAAGGATATGACGAACATTTGCTGGGGTTGTGTTAAGCGCAGTTGCGATCTCTTCTGTGCTGCGGCCTTCCATTTCCCACATCACAAGGGCTGTGCGCTGATCTGATGTTAGGCGAGCTAGAGCTTCGCGGATAATCGCGGCATCTTCTGCGGCAGTAATTGTGGTGTCTAGATCGATGTGGTTTTCAGAGGCGATCTCGTTCAGACGCTCCTGGGTTGTGTCAGCATCGATTGCAACCAAGTTAGGACGTGCTCCGCGAGCGCGGATGATGTTCAGGGATAGGTTTGTAACAGAGGTGCGAAGGTATGCAATCGCACGATCTGCTGAATCTAGCTCTGGGGCGGCAAGCATGAACTTCAAGAATGCTTCCTGGACTACTTCATTGGCTTCTGCCTCATCGCGGGTGATGCGGCGAGCCTGTGAAACAAGCTGTGTGCGGTGTTCTGTGTAGAGCGCTGAGAGCTGAGAGATAGACCAGTCTGCAGCAGAGCCGGCAGCTGCAGCGGGGGCAGCTTCAAGAATGCGGGTGGCGGCAGTCATCGCAGCTTGTTTCGCTGCCTTTGACTTTAATAGTGCCATTTGAGTAACTCCCGCGAGTTTGTAAAAGATGAGCAACGTCTTGCCCTCTATTAGTTAAGACACCGCGCAGGGGCAAATGTTGTGCCCTTAGCGGAATTATTTTTACCTGATACATGGGGGGAAGTGCGAGCAGGGCTTTCGCCGAATGGCAGCGTGAAACAACCCTGCCGGAATCAGGTCTCTAGTCTATGGGATGGGCATGGGTAAAGGGTGTATTGAGGGTTTGAGTGTGTCTGTAGGCCTATGCCAGGCTGAGCATGAGCGCCTTTTTGGCTGCTCCCTTGCGGTAAATGACAGAAAGGGCCCGATAGATCTGCATAGTCTCGGGCCGGACCGTTGAGGCTGAAAAGCCCACTTCAGTGGCTAGTTCGTGGTTAGTCTTGCCCTCGGCCATGCCGTGGAGGATCAGGAGCTGGCGTTAGGTCAAGTGAGTCGCCCCGGTATTCCGCTTTTCGGCTGACATTCGTGTGACAACGCCTTGGTTACCGAAAGGGTTGATGACAAATAACAGGCAGTCAGGAAGAGAAAAACAAATTTTGATTTACCGAGTAAACTTAAGGTCAGAGCAGAATTTAAGAAATTAGGCCGACCATGAGCAAAAAGGTCCTTGTTACAGGAGCAGCAGGGTTCATTGGTAGCAATTTGTGCATAGAACTACTAAAAAGAAATTATAGTGTCGTTGGGATTGATAATTTTTTGGCTGACTCTTACTCGCCTATTTTAAAGAAAAAGAACTTATCAAGTATTGCGCTGATGCAATCCAAGAAGGATTTTGAGTTCCAAGAATTTGATTTGCGTCATGATAATTACGATGTTTTAGATAGAGATTTTGATTACGTGGTAAATGAAGCGGCGATGCCAGGTTTGCCTCAGAGTTGGTCTAATTTCGAAGCTTACGCATCAAACAACTTGATTGGACTACAAAAATTAATCGAGTGGGCGAAAGACACTTCCCTCCATAAATTTGTACAAGCTTCCACTTCTTCCGTATATGGAAAAAATGCAATAACGGATGAAGGTGGTGAAACAAAACCATTTTCACCTTATGGAGTTACAAAATTAGCTGCCGAGAATCTATTGCTTTCATACGAAGCCAACTTTGAATTGCCTATTCATATTCTTCGATATTTTTCAGTGTATGGCCCGGGCCAGAGACCGGATATGGCGTACGCACGAATAATTGAATCACTCGTGAACGACCTAGAATTTCCTAAATTTGGTGATGGAAATCAATCTCGCTCAAACACATTCGTAGGTGACATAGTCGATGCGACCATTTTAGCGATGACTTGCGAAAAAACTAAAAACATAATGAACATCTGTGGCGACGAGTCCGCATCGCTGAACGAGGTAATCGATATCCTAGAAAGATACTCTGGGAAAAAACTAATCGTACGTGAGTATCCAGATAGGCCCGGAGATCAAAAACATACTGCTGGTATAAACTCATTAGCAAAGCGGGAATTGGGGTGGCAGCCAAGAACTAATCTTCTCGAGGGTATTTCTCTTCAGTATCAGCACGCAAGAAAAGCACTTGCTACTTAGTGCAAATAACTGTCCAACTGTAATGATGACGGTGGTAATACTCTACTTTCTTGAAATCAAAATTTTCGATTAGTTCTTCAAGCTCTTTAAGCCGATAATATTTTGCATAGGCAGGATTTAGTTGATCAAAAACGATGTACTTCTTTTCTAGCCTGGAACAAGGTCCAAATACTTCTCGAACGTACTCACTTAACGGCAATTTTCCAAAAAATAGTCCACGGGAGACAAGGTAGTAAAAATCGACGCCGTAAGTTAATGCTAGCGAAATTTTATCAAGAAAATTGTCATTGAACTTTTGTGTAGCGAATCTAAAGTATTTTTGTAGTGCCACATAGGCCTGATTATTTTCATATCCATATACCCAGATTAACAACTTTCCATCCGGCTTTAGGTGATCATAAGCATTTTCGATGACTTCAAATGGCCTATTGATATGATGAATGACCCCTAAAGAAAATATGTAGTCGAATTTTTGACACCTAAATTTCTCACCCTCTATGTTAATTATTTCAACATTTGCAAACCCTGAGTATCTCTTTTCAAGCACGCTAGAATTAGATGATGGCTCTATCCCAACTAATTCTTTCGGATTGTATTTGAGGATCATCTCCAATATGCGACCAGAACCAGATCCAATATCGCAAACTCTTTTACCCGTCAAAACAGCGGGGTCAAAATACTCACCAAAATGATCTCGAAACATGGCATCACTTGTCCAATATGTGTTTCTCAATTCCCCGTGAATTCGCCATTGGGAACCAAAATCACTAATTGTCTGTTGATAAATTTTTTCCTTTGATTTAGATCGCTTCATGTGGTGACCTTTCGAAATCAGAAATATGAATTTTGCCTAACCTGGACCAATTGGTGATCATAGAGTTAAGCACTAAGTAGGACCATGCTATATTCGCATAAGCAGGGTTCGAGCTGCGATTCCTCCAAACCTCTCTGCATACTTCGACTTCGATACCCATTAAATTCGTTTGCCATTTTGGTTCAGTTTGCACCGCCATAAATTTCGTCATAGGAACACCCAATCCATGTTTCTTCTTGGGTAATTCACCAATTCTAGAATTCTTCTCTAAAAAACTTCTGAATCTCTTTTTTGTTGCGTGTCCAGCTCTAAGGTCCATGAAGTGATTTATAATTTGGGGTTGCAAAAAAAAGGATCTAGCTTCAATGCCAAAAGCCATTGAAGCTCTATCAGATTTTTGCAGATAAACCTGAGGCAAATTCTGCTCTTGAAAGTACCTTTCTAAATCTAGCTTTGTTCGTATTTTGAACTTGGGTTCCATTGATTCAGGCATCAGAAAAGAATGCAGAAAACTGTTAGACATCGCAATCGCGAATCTATCCTCCGATCTTTGAAGGCTCCCGATTAACAATCTTAAAAATAGTTGATTTGTTCCGAGATATCTATCATCTTCTTTATTCAACAGCTTTGTTATAAGGCGCTTTCTTATTGGTGGGTTCAAAAAATGCAATAAACTCATAACAAGTTTAGCAAAATTAAAGTATTTGAATATGGTATAACCACGAAGTAATTCATCAGCACCATCGCCTGTCAAAATAACTTTGTGCGTAGAAGTTACTTCAGAGCAAATTGCAGCAAATGCGATCACGCCTGGATCGGATATTGGGGCATCCATAAATTCATTTATGTGATCTGCTAAAAACTGATGACTAATACCGTCAAAACTAACGATGTGCTGCTTTGCGCTTTTGGAGCCTCCATTGCGCAGAGCAAATTTTGACTCGTCAAAATTTTCACTGCTAAATCCTAGAGTAAAAGAATCTAAACTCTTCACTTGTTGATCTCTAATATAACTATTCATTGCATTGGAATCGACTCCGGAGCTCAACGCAACAGCCAATGGAACTTCTGCTTGAATAAATACTTTTGAACAATCCCTTAGAATTGAATCCAATTCAGCAGAAAAAGCGACGTCAAATTTGCGATTCCCCCTGTTGGGCCAGTTCCAGTATCGGTTTTCAATTATTTCAGATGAATCGAATTCTAGATATGTTCCTGGCTTTACTTCGTAAATGTTTTTGAAGAATGTTTGTCCAACTGGTAATAGGCCATATCGACACCATGTATGAATTGAGTCACGCAATAGCTCATTATTTTCAACACTAGAGATCAAGCTGGATTGCATGCTAGCGAAAGTAATTTCATTCTCTTTCCACCTATAGTAAAGTGGTTTCTCGCCAGTACGATCTCGAAATAAAGTCACTTTTTTTTTGCTCTCATCAATTAATGCGAGAGAAAACATTCCTTCAAAATCAATCACTTTTTCATTGCCAAAAATTAAGAGGTACTCCAGTGCTACCTGGATATCCGATCCTACGATTTTAAATTGCGCATTCTGTGGTAACTTATTTCTAATTTCTCTGAAGTTATAAACTTCTCCGTTTCCCATACCGATAATACCGTTTTCGAAAAGTGTAGGTTGTGTACCATGCTCAATATCAACAATAGAGAGTCTTGCGAAGCCGATTATTGAATTTGTAGTATTTTTTTCTGTATATTCATCAGGGCCCCTAAAACTAAAGGTATGAGATAGCTGTGAGATTACAGGGTTGGGCTTACTTTCGAAATTCACATTCGCTAGGAATCCGCACATAATAATTATTAATCTCTGTTGGCCGTATTGCGAACAATCAAATCTGCAATTAGTCCCTGGAAGAGCGAAATTACCCCTAGTGCAAACATGATTAATCCACCAATTACTAAGGAGGCATCCACATATGACTTCATGCCAGTTAATTTCATTAAAAGACTAAAACTAATCATGATGCTTCCTGTGAATCCAAAGGACGCAGCGATTTTGCCGAACAAATAGACAGGTCTGCTTTGAATTTGAAAGTGGAATTTAACGAAAAACAAGTCAAAAAAGAACTTGAAAATACGCGATAACCCATACTTTGATTCTCCATGCAATCTTGGAAAGTGGCTAACTTCCATTTCGACCACATGAAACTTGTGAACAGCAGCGTGGGCCGCATAAAGCCGATGCATTTCACCTCGCAATGGGATTGTTTCAATAACAGCTCTTCGGAACACTTTAGAACCACAACCTAAATCTGCAATTTCGATTTTTAGCAGACGCCGAGTCAACCAATTGGCAACTTTTGAAAGTGCGATCCTTGTAAAGAAGTTATCCTGCCTATGTAATCGCTTACCTTGAACAAAGTCCACTCTGCCATTATTATTTATTAAATTGATCATTGGAATCAAATCTTTTGGATCATTTTGACCATCCCCATCAATGACGGCAACTATGTTGAACTTACTTCTCTTGAAACCCTCATAGATACTTTGAGACTGACCAACACACGATCTATTGGTTATCACGGTTGTTAGCTCGCTGTCGAAAGATCTAAGTTCATCAAAAGTTAAATCACTTGATGCGTCATTTACCCAAATTATTTCTAAGTCAACTTCAATCAATTTAAATGCACTCATGATTTTGTTTTGCAGGGGAATCACATTGCCTGCTTCATTTCGTACCGGAATAATTAAGGACACACCTTTGTGAGAATTCATAATCAATTCTTCACTTTCAATTCTGCTATTGCAAGGTACTTCGACTTTGCAGTCATTGCAAAACCAAGTTCTAATGCAACCTTACTTTGTCGATTGGAATCACCACAAATAATCAGTTGATCCCCGACTTTCGTAGGATATTGCGGTTTTGGGTGGCCAGGATAGAAAGATAGATCAACAAACCAGGGGCTCTTTGAGTGATATCTACCGTCGAATGTTGCAAGCCAATGGGTCTCATCGACACCGCATTGAAAGTACACCCAACTGTTGGGTTTAAGATGTTCTTTTAAAAATAGAAATTCACTTTTTAATTTTATATATTTTTCGGGTGTCACTTCCATTCCCCTAAACGGTGAATCAAAATCTATGCTCACCCGGCGTGAAGACAGAGATTCTTGAGCACCAAGAGCGAACACTGCACCTGCCAACACCAAGATTGTAGTTACATATGCCGTAGTACCTAGAGAAATTTTTGGGAGTGCCTTCGGAAGCTCAAGTGCAAAGGGCACCAAGAGAATTAAGAGTGGTAAACCCCACCAAATATGTCTAGGGTCATGAGTAGGATAAATCTGCACTATTCCGGAAAGTCCAAAGAAAGCTAAGACTACAATTTGTACGTGTGCAAATTCATTGGACATATTCACTTTGGTAAAAATTTTAATCATGTATCGAACAATTAATAAGACTGAAATTATAATTCCAAATACCATAACAAAAACTATTAGGCGTTGATACAGCCAGAATCCTCTTTGCGAAACATCTAAGAAGATTGCCATAAGGGTTCCAAGAAGTATTGCACTGATAGCTACTACGTATTTTGTCTTGTTGGTATCAATCTCAGGGATCTTGCGATTAAGGATGGGCACAAGAAGAATCACAATCACTACGAGTGGTAGGCTCATGAAAAAGTAACGAGTTATAACTGGTATTGCATTCCAATTCTCTGGACCAACCATCCAAGATGAAGTAAAGACTCGACGTGGGATAAGGATGCTTTGTTCGAACAACGCTGAGATTGAGCCTTTCAAAACAAAATACAAGATAAACATTGCTATTCCAATTAAGTTTACCGCCAGTATTCGTGCCCTAGCAAAGTGATAAGATTTATTCGCCTTTGCGAATGTAAATAGAATTAAATATGTGCTAATCAAAGTTGCTATGCCAACATTTAGGCGAGTAAAAGGCAAGATGGCCAGCAACCCTCCAATAACCAAGATCGGTAAATAAATTATCCTTTTTGACTGCTGCAGAGTTAATATCCAAAATAATAAGTTAACAATTACCAATTGCATTGCTAAAGCCATTGTTGAACTCCAAGGTTGTTGACTCATTCCATTGAAGAAGTAAGCCAAAAGAATCCAAGTTATTGCCGAAAATATAAGAATGCGATGGACGCCTTGTTTCTTAGGGCTAATAAATCTACGCAAATTCAAAATCAAGAAAAAGATCAATGCAATAATCAGTGAGTCGAGAATTCTTAAATTGATTGCACTCCCAAATCGTGAGACTGAAATGACCAAGGATTGGGTCCAAGGCAAAATACTTCCATACAGAGAGAAATATTCTTTGTATATTTGAAAGCCATCAGCCTGCGCAATAGCTGTGGTAAGCAAATATCCTTCGTGGCCACCATCAAAATCAAATTTACGGAATGAAAAAAGCAACAAGAATGTAATTAGAGACAAAATGATGTCCGTGACGACGGCCCGCAAAGGCAACTTTGTCAATTTCGACATTTGTAGATTTTTGAACCTCTCTTGAAAATGTAAGCAGCCGACTCGCAATTACCATTTTTCTTACAAAATCAAATAGGATTAGTTGTCTCCTCTAGAATACCAACCTGTGCTTGATTCCCACGGAGGTGATATGCGTGTTTAGACGGATTTCCCTCTTGAAACCAAATAGTTATGGGGAAATAAGTCTGCTTTTGGTACTTTCAGGTGGCTACCTATTCGGTGTTTTTTATCTGAATCTTTGGAGTGATGATTACGCGGCTCTCTCCAATAATCAATCTAATTCGTTCCACATGTTGAAGGATGCTAGACCTGTTTCCGCTCTGCTTCTCTTCATTACTTTTGAGTTAGTAAAATTCAATCTATTGTTTGTTATAGCCTTTAAATTCTTGAGCTTTCTGGGCTTATTGTTTCTTGCTCGCTTTCTAGCTAGAAACTTGCAGAATGATATGGATAGAAAATGGATTGTGTTTCTAACAATAGCGATTGGTCTCTCTCTTCCCTCATTTCAAGTGCAGATTCATTGGTTACATATGTGGCTTACCCCTTGGCTTTCTATCTTGAGTTTGTACTCGTACAAGGTCTGGTGCAAGCGAAATATTAGGAGCAGGGCCGTAGCTACAGCCCTGCTATCGGTTGTATTTTTAGCTTACCCGCCCATGGCTTTTTGGATTTTTTCCTACGGCGCATTGGTGTCTATAAATAAACACCTAGGAACAAAATTACAGTTAAAAATAATGGTTGAGCAAGTAACGTTGATATTAATGAGCTACGTAATCTCGGCAATTTTTTCGAGATTGATATTGCACCTTTTCAATCTGAGCATGAATCAAAGAGTAAGATTTATATCTCCAGATCAATACCTAATAAAAATTGAATGGTTCTTAACAAGGCCTATTGCTACTGCATTTCGACCTTTCATGATCGATAGTCCATCACCTATATTTGCAATTATTACCGCTGCACCATTTATCTTATTTCTTGCTCACTGTTTGTGTAAGACTTTATGGAAACCAACTGACGCGATAAGACAAAACATCCTAACTATTCTATTGTTTTCCATTTGGCTTCTAATTCTACCGGCTGCACATTTATTGGTAACTTCAAACAATCAGTATGAATTTCGAATGCTACCAAGCTTAAATTTTTCTGTTGTATATTTAATTGGGATTCATATATTTAGACTTTTAACTAGACATCATTTTTTCCAAATAGTTATGGTTATTTTATTACCTGCGCTTAGCATATCGCTCACGAATATAAGATTCCAAGAACTGATGTATACGCCATTTAATTCAAAAATGAATTTCTATCAAAATGAGTTACAAAAATGTGACGGAGAGCAAGTTAATGCTGGGCTTGTTGTTTTCGGTCCAAATGCCCCCTTCCCGCATTTTAGAAGACTTGGAGATTTTTCAATCATCTCCGACCTCGAATACTCATGGGTTTCCAAAGGGTCTCTATTATACTTTTTAAGGGTCAACCGCATCGACTCCAAAGTTGTACTGACAACTTCGAATTTCTATACGCACAGAAATTCTTCGTTTTGTATAATTGACTTAGAGCTTTATAGGAAGGAAGTTTTACGTGTTTACAACCCTAAAAAATTGGTATCTGAGATCTAATTTTGTGCCACTTGAAATGTATTCAAACTTCGTGGAACTCTCGTACTTATAGTCGATAGAGTTTCAGTTTCTTAACAACTACACTTCTTTTACTTTGAATTGGGTTTTTGAATATTCTATTTTGAATTCTTTATCGAAAAAGAATTTTCCCCTACGTGTATAAAATCTCTGTCCAATTTCGAAATTTTCTCTAGAAAATTTCGAGACTTTCCTGCACCTGGAAATAGGTAGTCGTGTAATTCAATGATCACCATAGAGAATTCATCAACCCAAGAACTTTCTATAGAGAACAATTCTGATTCAAAACCCTCAATATCTATTTTACAAATAAACGGGATGCATTCATCTCCGTACTCCCGCAAGACCTCGGGAACGCTGAGCATTACAATTTCTCCCTGAGGGTCAACTTCCACCCTGAAGCTATTTTTTCCATGCCCCGGGTTGTGTAACTTTACACTCCCTGAATTGGGTCCGATTGCGGCTTGAATGAAATTTAAGTTTGAGTAGGGCAATTCTTGCCTAGCACGATTTAGATTGCTCGATGATGGTTCCACCAAAATTATCTTGGACGATGGATAAATCAAATCGAAATACTTTGCTGCTAGTCCGATGTTCGCGCCTAGATCGAGAATTAAAGGCGTTCGTCCACTTTGGATTATTTCTTCATAACGCTTTTGAACACGCATGTCGTTAAATCTCTCAACATTGTAGTCTTCCCTAAAGAAGATTTGTGAAAGTACTGCATACTCATCCGAGTCATGAATATTGAAATTCAAGATTCTCTTTTGACTTCTGTCGTAGACCTTCTGGCTCTTCGAACTACTTATGCTAAGTGGTATAAATCTTCGTTGTATAACTTTTCGGAAAATTAGAAATTTACAAAGTTCAAAAACCCTTCGCAAGAGCTGGAATGATTTCTCCTTCATTTTCATTTTGTGTCCCACTCCCCTCAAGCACTGGATTTCGAGTTCAGGTGCAACATAGTGGGCCCAGACGGGCTCGAACCGTCGACCCACGGATTAAAAGTCCGTTGCTCTACCGACTGAGCTATAGGCCCCATATAGTTTCGCCAAAGCTTGAAGGTTTATTCTCGGGTTGGCAGGACAACTGTAAAGCATTTTAGGTCAATTTACCCAATTGAGCTTTATCTCTGAACTGTTTCCAAACTTGCC
>Ga0214921_10010847_pt1 | contig 11198 bp, 10 predicted proteins | sample LL1505_MetaG_FD_177992 | JGI IMG/M metagenome (GOLD analysis project Ga0214921, IMG submission 177992) | Freshwater microbial communities from Lake Lanier, Atlanta, Georgia, United States - LL-1505 | ecosystem: Environmental > Aquatic > Freshwater > Lake | place: USA: Georgia | collected...
CTAAGGCCAGCTCTGCGCCAATGGCTTTGCGGACAGAATAAATGCTCGACCCATTGGTGATAGAATCGGGCCGCGCGAAATAAATATGTTCAAAAATGCAGGGGCGCGGATGCGTTTGGGGCAGGGGGCTGATCGAGCGAACGCCCTGTTCCGTCACAATCACGATTTCGCCGGGCTCAACTTCGCGTTCAAAAGTCGCGCCAACAATGTCCAGCGCCACGGTTTCAGAGGCAAAGACGATGGCATCGCCCAATCGGCCCATAACCAGCGGTCGAATCCCAAGGGGATCACGACAGGCGAGCATGCCTTCTGGCGTCATGCAGATGAGCGCATAGGCGCCTTCAAGCTGCTTAAGGGCATCGATGAACCGGTCCAGCAGAGTGCGATAGGTGCTGGTAGCGACCAGATGGATGATGACTTCGGTATCGCTGGTGGATTGAAAAATGGCGCCTTTGCGCACCAATTCCCGCTTTACCGTCATCGCGTTTGAGATGTTGCCATTATGCGCAACGGCAAAGCCACCAGATGCGAGATCAGCGAAGAGCGGTTGCACATTGCGCAGCGATGTTTCCCCCGTTGTTGAATAACGGACATGGCCGCACGCAACATAGCCGGGGAGGCCGCGGATAATCTCATCGCGATCAAAATTTCCAGCAACATGCCCCATGGCGCGATGCGAATGAAAGCGCGTGCCATCCCAGCTTGTGATTCCGGCGGCTTCCTGCCCGCGATGTTGCAGCGCATGAAGGCCGAGTGCGACAACTGCCGTTGCTGATTCAGCCCCCCAAACCCCAAAAATGCCGCACTCTTCGCGCAGCTTGTCATCCTCAAACGGATTGGTGGAAAGCATGTGTTTCAGCCCCTGGTTGCGCCCGACACTGCGCCTATAGGCAGGTGACATGGATTTGTCATTCCCGTGTTTGTGCGAAATCGGCTTTTCTTTCCAATGCCTGTGGGTCAATGATGGGTTTGCAGTGTTGCCGAGAGCAGGGGATGAATATGGATCGTGAGACAGGCCTTGTTCTGGATCCAAAATTTGACGCTAATGGATTGATTACCGCTGTGTGCACCGATGCGGACACGGGCGAGGTGTTGATGCTGGCACATATGAATTCTGAGGCGCTGGAGATAACGCTGAAGACAGGAAAGGCGACGTTTTGGTCACGCAGTCGTCAGGCGATTTGGGTGAAGGGCGAGAGTAGCGGCAATTACCTGTATCTGGTTGAAGCCCGGATTGATTGTGATCAGGACGCCATTTGGCTTCGGTGTCGCCCAGATGGCCCTGCATGCCATACGGGCGCTAACAGCTGTTTTTTCCGAATTGTCGATGGATCGGCGCTGCGGCCCTGTTGATCTTTACGTTCACGTAAAGTAAAGCGCATTCATGTCGAGTGCCACTGTTGACATCGCCGATCCGCGCGACCGCCATCAATATTCCATATCCGATCTTTCGGAGGAATTCGACGTGACGCCGCGCGCGCTTCGTTTTTATGAAGATGAAGGTCTTATTTCGCCGATCCGCCGGGGCTTAACACGCGTTTACACCAAGAGAGATCGCGCCCGGCTGGCTTGGATTTTGCGGGCGAAACGGGTGGGCTTTAGCCTGACCGAGATCCGCGAGATGATCGATCTTTATGACATAGGCGATGGCCGCCAGACGCAACGTCAGGTAACGGTTGAAAAATGCGAAGACCGGATCGCACTTCTAAAGCGCCAGCGGGTCGATATTGACGCCCATATTGATGAATTGTCGCGCTTTGTTGCCGTCGTGAAAAATGCGAAGCCCGGCCTCGACAGCTAAATTAAGCTTGTTTGGGAGTTAGAGTGATGCCGCAATATGTTGCGCCTGTTCGTGATGTCCGCTTCGTGCTGGATCACGTTCTTCGCCTAGACCGATATTCCAATCTTCCCGGCTTTGAAAACGCAGCGCCTGAGGTGGTGAACGCCATTTTGGAAGAGGGCGGCAAGTTCATGGCGGAAGTATTGTTTCCGCTGAACCGGAGCGGCGATGAACAGGGCTGCACCCGCCATCCCGACGGCACAGTGACAACGCCCGCTGGTTTTCCAGAGGCGTATAAGGCCTATGCAGCAGCAGGCTGGACCACGCTCGGTGCGCCAGAAGAATTTGGCGGGCAGGGGCTTCCCCATGTGCTGAACATTGCCATGGAAGAATTCCAGGCCACGGCCAATCAGGCTTTCGCCATGTATCCGGGGCTTGCCGGAGCGGCCGTTTCTGCCATTTTGGTGGCGGGCAGCGAACAGCAAAAGCAAACCTATGTGCCCAAAATCGTCGCTGGAGACTGGGCGGGTACGATGAATCTGACCGAGCCGCATTGCGGAACCGATCTTGGTCTCATCCGCACGCGCGCTGAGCCGCAGGCAGATGGCAGCTATAGCATTACGGGGACAAAGATTTTCATTTCTGGTGGGGATCAGGATCTGACCGACAATATCATCCACCTCGTTCTCGCCAAAACGCCAGGCGCGCCCGACAGCACAAAGGGCATTTCACTCTTCATCGTGCCCAAATTTCTGGTCAATGCTGACGGATCTTTGGGGGAAAAGAACAAGGTCAGCGTTGGCTCCATCGAACATAAAATGGGCATTCGCGCCAGCGCGACCTGCGTCATGAATTATGATGGGGCGAAAGGCTTCCTCGTTGGGGAGGAGAATAAGGGCCTGGCTGGCATGTTTGTGATGATGAACATCGCACGCCTTGGTGTCGGGGTTCAGGGCCTTGCTCAGGCGGAAGGTGCCTATCAGAACGCGGTTCAATATGCCAAGGATCGCCGTCAGGGACGTTCCTTGACTGGCGTGAAAGATCCGCAGGAAAAGGCCGATACTTTGTTCGTCCACCCGGATATTCGCAGGATGTTAATGGAAGCAAAGGCCTTTACCGAAGGGATGCGCGCCTTTTGCCTTTGGGGCGGTATTCAGTCCGATCTCGTTCATAAGGCGCAAACCGCAGAAGAGCGGCAGAATGCCGATGATCTGCTCTCGCTCCTCATGCCCGTGATCAAAGGCTATGGCACAGATAAGGGCTATGACGTCTGCACCAATATGCAGCAGGTGCTCGGCGGTCACGGCTATGTCGAAGAATGGGGCATGAGCCAATATGTCCGCGATGCGCGCATTGCGATGATCTATGAAGGCGCAAATGGCATTCAGGCGCTCGATCTGGTGGGTCGCAAATTGCCAGCCCATGGCGGGCGGGCCATTCAGCTGTTCTTCGGCCTTGTTGCTGAAGAGGTTGCAGCCGCAAAAGCCAATCCGGCTACGGCCAAGATCGCGGGCGCGCTAGAAGCGGCTCTGGGTGATCTTCAGGCGTCCACCATGTGGTTGATGGCCAATGCCATGACCAATCCGGACAATGCAGGCGCGGGTTCGGTTGCTTATATGCATATGACGGGCGTTGTGGCGCTTGGCCTGATGTGGCTGCGTATGGCGGTTGCGGCAGACGCTGCGTTGCAGGCGGGATCAGACGATGGTGATTTTATGCAGGCCAAGTTGGTGACGGCGCGGTTTTATGCAGATCATGTGTTGCCAGAAACAGTATCACTGCGGCGGAAACTGGAGGCGGGTTCAGAAACGATCATGGAACTTCCGATCGCTGCATTTTAAACTGGGAATAGGGATAGGTGGGCAAGAAAAGGCCCGCTTCTTCCGAAACATGTAATCCCGATAATATATATTATGTTAAATACAGATATATGAAAAAGAAGGTTTTTGAGCGGCTTATGGGTTAAAGATCATTTCTTCGCCCTCAATACGCCAGCCATTGAGCGACGACAGAAAGTTCATGCTCAATAAATTCGTGTCGCCCAACGCATCGGAGACGAGCACGGCCATGTCTTCGCGCTGAATTGTCTCAACAGCAAAATTTCTGATCCGCGCACGGCGCATCTCGATGACACCATTTGCGGTTTGCACCAAAGCTGGAAAAGCTAGTCCATTCAGATCGATACCGGCCTTTTGAGCGGCCTGCGCCGACATGGACGTCACCGTTGCGCCGCTATCCACCATGAAGCGTACAGGCTTGCCATTAACGGATGCGGTCACCCAAAAATGACCATCGGGAGATTTTGGGATGTGCACGCTGCCATCCGCCGAGACGCTGGGTCTTGGCGACAAATTGGCGGACACACGATCCCAAACACGCGCAAATTCGGCGCGATAGGAGAAAATGAGAAAGACGGCCGCAAAAATCAGGAGCCAAGACAGCAGCATACGCGTCATTTGTGCGATGGGCAGTCGGTGCGCCAACAGGCTGGAGGCAATGAGAACAAGCAGCACAACCATATAAATAAGGCTGCCCATATCCTCCGTCATTGCGCCTGTGCCTTTGAAAACAAGGTGTAGAAGTTTGCACTTGTCTGGTGCGCTAAATCTTCGACGCTAACACCCCGAATATCCGCCAAAAATCGTGCTGTATCGGCAACAAAGCCCGGCTCACAGCTTTTTCCGCGATGTGGAACGGGCGCCAAAAAAGGTGAGTCTGTCTCGATCAAAAGCCGGTCCGCCGGGATGCGGGACGCCGTTTCCCGTAAATCAGCGGCATTCTTAAACGTTACAATGCCAGAAATTGATATAAAAAGACCTAATTCTAATGCGATATCGGCGAATTCTGAGCTTGCGGTGAAGCAGTGGATGACGCCGGAATAGGCCCCCTTCCCCATTTCCTCGCGTAATATCTCCGCCGTATCGGCCTCAGCATCGCGGGTGTGAACGATCAGCGGCAATCCCGTCTCACGAGCGGCTACAATATGCGTGCGAAAGCTGTGGCGCTGCCGATCGCGGTCGCTGTGGTCATAATAATAATCCAGCCCCGTTTCCCCAATGCCAACGACCTTGGGATGGGATGCCGCCGCGATTAAGGTTGTTGTGTCAGTGTCGGGATGGGCATCGGCCTCATGGGGATGGATGCCGACCGTTGCCCAGATATTCGGGCTTTTCTGCGCCGTTACGATGATCGCATCCCATTCGCTGTGCCGAGTAGAGATGTTGAGCATCGCAGACACGCCCGCGGCGCGTGCGCGGTCCAATACCGCGTCCTGATCTTCGACCAGGCCCTTATAGTTCAGGTGGCAATGACTATCGACGAACATTAGTCGGCTGCATCTTTCGGCAGTTCGAGCCGCGGGAAGAGCGGCGTTGGCGCGTCAAATTTGAAGCCGCTTCCAGCCAAGCGATCATACCAGTCTTTATCCACCAGCGCCGCATAATCGCGCCCACTTTTCGGTATTCCCAATTGATCGAGCATCTTGCCGGCTGAATCTGGAATAACGGGCTGTATTGCCAGCGTAAGATCGCGAATAGCCTTGATCAATGTTCGCAAGACCGCTGCCATGCGGATAGGATCGGTTTTCTTCAGCGCCCAAGGGGCTTGGACGTCGATATATTGATTGCAAGCAAAGACGGCGCGCATCCAGGCTTCTATGCCCTGTGAAAAGGCAAAGGCCGCAAATTCGCGCGGAACATCATTGGCGCATGCGTCGTTGACCAATGCCAACAAAGCTATATCGTCCGCCGTTTCTTCACCTTCAAGTGGTAGAATGCCATTTAAATTCTTGAATATAAATGACAATGTTCGCTGCGCAAGATTACCGTAGCTGTTGGCAAGCTCCGCATTTACGCGGGTGACAATGGCCTCGGCACTATAGCTGCCATCCTGACCAAAGCTGACTTCACGCAGGAAGAAATAGCGCAGCGCATCCACACCAAACATATTCGCCAATTCAACGGGATCAACAACATTCCCGAGAGATTTTGACATCTTCTCGCCACGGCTCAGCAGGAAGCCATGCCCGAAAACCTGTTTGGGCAGCGGCAAATTGGCAGACATCAAAAATGCAGGCCAATAGACCGTGTGAAAACGGACAATATCTTTCCCGATAATATGCACATCTGCCGGCCAGTAGCGGCTGAAATCGCCTGTTTTGTCGGGATAGCCAATGCCGGTCATATAGGTGGTGAGCGCATCGACCCAGACATACATGACATGGCCGGGTGATCCCGGAACCGGCACGCCCCAATCAAAGCTGGTGCGTGACACGCTGAGATCTTTCAGGCCGCCTTCGACAAAACGAAGAACCTCATTTCTGCGGCTTTCCGGGCGAATAAAATCGGGATGATCGCGGTAAAGCGCCAGCAGCGGCTCTTGATATTTGGACAGGCGGAAGAACCAAGTTTCTTCCTTTGTCCACTCAACGGGTGTTCCCTGAGGAGAGAAGCGTTGGCCCCCTTCCCCATCCACCAGCTCGCTTTCGTCATAAAAGGCTTCATCGCGAACCGAATACCAGCCTTCATAACGATCAAGATAGAGATCATCGTTCGCGGCCATCGCCTCCCAAAGCGCGGTGCTGGCCTTTTTATGGTCGCTTTCGGTGGTGCGGCAGAAACGATCATATGAGATATTCAGAAGATCGCACATCTCTTTGAAATACTGCGACATTTCATCTGCGAATTCGAGTGTGTCTCGCCCCGCTTGTCGTGCGGTCTGCACCATCTTCAGACCATGTTCGTCCGTTCCGGTGACGAGACGAACATCGCGGCCCATCAGGCGCTGAAACCTGGCAATCGCGTCGGTGGCAATCGCCTCATAGGCGTGGCCAATATGCGGACGACCATTGGGATAGGCAATGGCGGTTGTAATGTAGAAAGGTTCACCAGACATGGGTCAGGCTTTAGCGGATGCTCCGCCGGGAGCAAGCGCCGCGACATGTCCGGCAAGGGTGAACACCACATTTTGCGGATCAAGCGAGGTCGAAACCGCCTGTGCGGCCAAAAGCCGTGCCTGTTCCCAATGCGACAATGCGAGCCCCAGTGCATCCCCTGTCCGCTGCCGGACCTGTTCGGCAAGGAAAGCCGGCGCGCGTTGTAGAAATGCCTCATAGCGGGCCTGTGCGCCCTTCCCGCTCAATTGCTGGGCCAAGGCAAGCCGGCTGGCATTTTGCGCATCTCCTTCGCGCACAAGTTTCGTAAGCGCCGCATCAATGCTGGCAATGTCGAGGCCTTCAAAGCGCAAAGCCCGACCGGGTGATCCTTCCCCAACTGCGACGAGAGACGCAATTTCCTCTGGGTCTGCATCGGGGACTTGGCTGCGCAAGATAGTGGCAACATCCATATCGCTGAGCGCGCCAAAGCGCAGCACGCGGCAGCGTGACCGGATCGTTGGCAAGAGACGCCCCGCGCTATGCGCAACAAGCAGGAAGACCGTGCCCGCTGGCGGCTCCTCAAGCCGCTTCAGCAGGGCGTTGGCGGCACTCACCTCAAGAGTTTCCGCCTCATCAATGACAACAATGCGCCGCGGTGACATGGATGGCGCAGTGGCAAAGAGCGGGTTGAGCGCCCGCACCTGATCGACGCGAATGCTGCGTGCGCGCTCCTCATCAGCGGACCAGTCTTGGCGCGGCTTATTGGCGACAAGTTTGTCATCCTTGGGCAGTCGATCGAGCAAAGCAAAATCGGGATGGCTCCAAGCATCGAGCAACTTCGCGGCGGGATGAGCAAAAGGCACATCAATCCCGGGTGTATCCGGCGACAGGCCCATGCCCTCGGCCAGCAGCCTTCGCGCCAATTGCAGCGCCGTCAGCGCCTTGCCAACACCTTCGGGGCCGGTCAGCAGCCAAGCATGGTGCAGTCGCCCGCTGTGCATGGCGGCCCGAAAGGCCGATATCGGCTCCTCATGGCCAATGATGCGCGTCACAGGAGATCACCCAAGGCGGACATGATCCGGGTGGAGACGTCCGAAGGGCTCCCGGCCGCATCGATCACACGGAAACGCGCAGGCTCTTCGGCGGCAATGGCGCGGAATCGATCGGCCACCCGCAGATAATAACCGCGGTCCTTAGCGCCCATTCGGTCGGCCGTTGCAGAGCGCGCCTCTGCCCGCCGCGCCCCTTCCTCCACCGATAGATCGAGCAGCAATGTGCGATCTGGCAATAATCCCCCAGCGCCGACGCGATGCAGCGCCAAGATGTCTGCGTCAGACAGGCCCCCTGCCCCGCCTTGATACGCGCGCGTCGAATCTATGAACCGATCACACACCACCCAGTCGCCGCGCGCCAGCGCCGGACGGATGAGCTTTGCCACATGATCTGCACGCGCCGCCGCAAATAGGAGAGCTTCGGTCGCATCATTCCAACGATCTTGCCCGCCTGTGAGCAAAAGGCCGCGAATGGCCTCTGCGCCTTCCGTGCCGCCCGGTTCCCGCGTTGTGATAACGGTCTTTCCTTGGGCGCGCAGAGCCTCTGCGAGCAGGTGGAGCTGCGTGGATTTCCCAGCGCCTTCCCCCCCTTCCAGCGTTATGAAGCGGCCCTGCGTCATCGCTTAAAACCCAAACAGCCCAATAATGGCGAGCCAAATGCCCCGGAAAAAGCCAGCCTCTTCCACATTTGCGCCCGCAACCAGCGGAACCGTCGATGCCGGCAACCCAGAGGTGGAGATCACCAGATCGGCAATATACTGCCCGGCTTTGATGGGGGCGACAACATCGCCCGCATAAACGACTTTCGTCGTATATTTAGGCGCCCCCATCCCGGCTGGATAGGTGATGCCAATGGCCTGCTGCGCGACTAGGGGGACTTTAGACTCCGCGCCACCTTTCACCTTGGCCAAATCAACTTGTGCACCTTTGACAAAGAGCGGCTTACTGGCCCAGGCTTTGAATCCCCAATCCATGAACTTCACGGATTCAGTAATCCGGGCGTTGAAACTATCGAGACCGGCGACGACCATCACCAACCGGCGGCCATTTTGCTCCGCAGACCCCGTAAAGCCATAGCCAGCTTCCTCCGTATGCCCGGTTTTCAAGCCGTCGGCGCCCGCGATACGGCCGAGAATGGGGTTGCGGTTCGCCTGAACAATGGCATCCCCCTTGCCCATAGTCTTGCCCCAGCTAAATTCCTTCTGCTGGTAGAACTTACGATAAAGGTCGGGATAATCCCGCACCGAGGACACGGCGAGTGTCGCCAGATCCTTCGCCGTGACAAAAGTGCGCCCTGCATCCGGCCAGCCATTGGATGTGCCGAACTGGCTGTTCGTCATGCCCATGCGCTTGGCCTCGGCATTCATGCGGGCGACAAAGGCTTCTTCTGTTCCTGATATCCCTTCCGCCAACACAACGCAGGCGTCATTGCCGCTGAGCGTGACAACGCCGTGCAACAGGTTTTCGACGCTGACTTGCTCTCCGGGAGATAAGAACATGGTCGATCCCGCCTGCGGGCCATGCCATTTCTGCCAAGTTTCAGGGCGCACCGTGAATTTCTGATCGAGCTTGAGCTCCCCCTTTTTGATCATGTCGAACACGATATGGGTCGTCATCATCTTCGCCATTGAGGCAGGTGGCATCCGGCGATCCGCATCTTTGGCATAGAGGATCGCGCCGGAAGAGAGGTCGACAAGATAGGCGACCGGCGCTGTCGTCTCAAACGGAGGAGCCTTGGCCAAAGCAGGAAAAGCCACAGACGATGCAAGGGCGGCGGCGTAAAGAATTGGTTTCATGAACTTTTCCCGATGTGCGACTCAGCGCGTGATGCTTCGCTTCGATAGCCGCTGCTCCCAAGAGGGCCAAGCATCCAACCGCTCTAGCACCTAATCCGCACGGGGACGAACAATCTCATCGGCCAGCAAGCCAACCGACAGGGCGTAAAAATTGCTACAATTATAATCGAGGATCACCCTGTAATTCTCTGTCAGCAACCAAGCGGGCGTCCCCGGCCCGTCTGGCTGAAACAAAACCGCCAATTGCGAGTCCCGCAAAACGCGTTGTTGCTGCATCACCCCAAGGCTGCGCCATTCGGCGATGGTGCGCCACTGGCTATGCCTGCTCAAGACACGCGGGCAGCGCGGCGCAACGGTGCGGGTTTCTAGCGCGGACCAATCCAGCCCATTCGGCACAGAGGCCGCTACGCCCCAAGCAACACCAGGCCGCCAGCCTGCGCGCACGAAATAATTGGCGATGGAGGCAAGAGCATCGGCTTCACTCTTCCAAATGTCAGCGCGGCCATCGCCATCGCCGTCGCGCGCCACGCGTAAATAGACGGACGGCAAAAACTGCGGATACCCGGTTGCCCCAGCCCAACTGCCGCGCAATTGGCGGCGCGGCGTGCCCCGATCCATCATGCGCAAAGCAGCCAAGAATTCTTGCATAAACAAATCTCGCCTGCGTCCTTCAAACGCCAAGCTTGCCAACGCATTCAGCAGATCAAAATTGCCCGTATAGGCGCCATAATTGGTTTCATGCCCATAAATGGCGAGCATCATTTCTTCGGGAACGCCGGTTTCCCGCTCTACCCGCTCAAGCAAAGGCCGCAGTTCCGCATAATGGGCCCGCCCCCGGCTGATCCGGGCGCTATCAACATGGCGGGCGCGATACGGCGCGAATTTCGGGATGGGCGCATTTATCGCCCCGCCCGGCTGAGAGCGATCAAGTGTGATGACACGCGGCAGGAATACAAGGGTCGGGATGACGCTGTTGAGTGTCGCCTGCGATATGCCTTGGCGCGCCCCTGCCTCTCGAAGCACCCCGCGAAACGCCGTAAAGGCTGCATCCTGCACATCGCTTTGCGCAAAGGCTGCTGTGCCGATGCCGCTGCTCGACGGAAGGCAGGCCGTGGCCAGGGCAAGAGCCGTCAAATTCAGGGATCGTAACAAGGCGCGACGCATGGGGCGCAAAGTGGCAGATTGGCCATTGATTGCAACCCGCCTCGTCGAAGCTCTTGCACGTCAGGCCGACCCGAGGCTAAAGCGCCCCTCAGCGCGGACAGGTGGCCGAGTGGTTTAAGGCTCTGGTCTTGAAAACCAGCGTGGGTGCAAGCCCACCGTGGGTTCGAATCCCACCCTGTCCGCCAGTTGGCTTGTTGCGAAACGCATATTCCTCTGCCCTTTGGCGTCAAAACCCCAGCTTTCGCACGGTTTTCAGGATGTGTCGCAAACCTTAGAGACTGGGGCTTGAAGGCGGTTTGAGTCTCCAACCCGGGTTTGTCTCCTTTCGCGCCAACCTCGACAAAAAGGTTGGCGCTCTAAAATTCGCAAATTTGCAGGGAGTTAGGCAATTGCGGCCATGCCGCAGTTTTCTTGGTGACTTCACCAGCATTTTATAACTGAAAACCAAACCCATAGGGCTGCATCGTAAGGCGTCGTGTTATGTTGCATCTAGAACCCGGTATCGGGATCGGCACCCGGACCGATGGATCGAA
>Ga0214921_10010848_pt1 | contig 11198 bp, 9 predicted proteins | sample LL1505_MetaG_FD_177992 | JGI IMG/M metagenome (GOLD analysis project Ga0214921, IMG submission 177992) | Freshwater microbial communities from Lake Lanier, Atlanta, Georgia, United States - LL-1505 | ecosystem: Environmental > Aquatic > Freshwater > Lake | place: USA: Georgia | collected 2015-05-28
ATTCTCACCGCGTGCCTTAAGGGCAATATTACGAAGTTCACTTAAAGATGTCATTCTTTACTTTATTATATATAAATATCTAAATTCTTTTAAATCAATTTTTTTATATTTTTATATTTTTAATTTAAAATATGGGTGATCTTTATATGTTTTTTCACTTAATTTTACATTAAATCCATCTGAATAATATTTTCTAAAATTTTCTTTAAATATTTCAATATCTTTTTTATCATTTTCAGTAATTTTATAATCTGGTATAACTCTTACTTTTACAGAATTTCTATAATTAGTTATTTGTGTCATTGCATGTAATACCATATCCTGTTCTCCCATTACCCAATAATTATTGCCATAATCAATATGAACTGGCAATATATCAAGGTTTGGTACAAAAGCACCATTTCTTAATTTTAATAAATATTCTGAACTAGAACATACGCCTTCGCTAAAAAAAATAATTTTAGTTCCTTTATCTAATTCTTTTTGAATAGTGGAAGTAAGATTACCTCCAAACTCATTTTTTAAATATATACATTTATTTTCTCCAAATTTTTTAATAATTGGAATTCTCGATATATATTCAGATGCAATAAATTTAGCATCTGGAAATAAATATAACATTAATAATATATCAATATAACTACTATGTTTTGCAATAATAATCTGAGATTTACTTTGTTTTATATATTCTAAATCTTCATTTCTTATATCTATATTATGATAACCAAAAAAAAATAACTTGATTCTAGAACCCCATTTTAATAGTTTATCATGATTATTGCAAAATATAGATATGATCAAAGCAATTATATAACAAATAAGTATAAGAATTACTCTTGGAATTCCTCTAAAAATAAATTTTGGAATTGTTTTTATACTCCAAAAACGTTTTTCAATAACTTTAAATGGAATATCCATTTTTTATAAATAATATTAAAAAATAGATATTTCTACGTAGAAATATACTCAAATAATGCACAAATCATTCCCCCCATCATTAAATAACTATCATTTCCTTCTAAAAAAAACATATTATATTCTCCAATTTTCATCATAATTGATTTTCTAATTTTTTCATCAATTAAAGTTGTATTCATGATTTCATTATTAAGTGTTATACATATATCTGAGCTCTGATATCCATCATTTTTTAAATTATTTATTAATAATATACATTTCAATAAATCTTTTTTTAATAAAAAATCTAAAAAATCCTTAATTATAATTGGAGATGGTTTATCGCATAAATTATAGATATGAAATTTATTAATATTATCTATATCACTATAATTTGCTTTCACTAATTCGATTTTATTTAACATTTCCCTTAAATCTGTTTTATTTGAAGATAATTCAATAATGCTTTTAATTCCTTCATCATCTATTTTAATATTTTCTAGATTACAAATATATTGTAATCTTATTATTATATCATTCTGATCAATTCTTCCAAAAAACATTATTTTACATTTTGATTGAATCGAAGATATTATATTTTCAATATTATTACATGTAAAAAAAAATCGCGTTGTATCTTCATATTGATCCATAATTCTTCGTAATGCTAATTGAGCTGGATTTGTCATATTATCACTTTCATCCAATATTATTATTTTATATTTATTGCAGCATGATTTTCTCTGAGAAAAAATCTTAATTTTTGATCGTACTACTTCAATGCCTCTTTCATCGCTTGCATTCAAATCTAAACAGTAATCATTATATAAATTACCAAGATATTCTTTTGCAAATGCAATAACTGCAGATGTTTTACCACATCCTGGTTCACCATTTAATACAAGATTTGGAATACGGCCAGTTTCAATAAATTTTTTAAAAAAAATAATTTGATTTGTATTACCAACTATATCATCTAAGTTCTGGGGTCTATATTTTTCAACTAATGGCAATTCTTCCATATTTTATATATATTAATTTTTTTTAAGTTCAAAAAAAATTGATTTCATTTTATGATCATTTTTTTATATATTATCTGTATTAGTTTAAAATGCAAAGATATCATCAACATCATCCAGAATCTCGGATTCAAATGGAATTCCATGGATTTGACAAAAATTACATTGTACAAGTGTGCAAAAAAGCACAAGAAAAACTAAACAAAGCAAATCCAGATGGCATTTTTGCCCCAACACCTTTTGTTTCAGCCACAGCAGATGGATGTAAAGCAACATTTCATTCAGAGAAGCTAGCAAATTTGGTGAATGATATTGCTAACAAATCAGTATTCTCAGAGGTTCATTTATTCATGAAACCAGTTGGCATTCTCATCGATCTTGCAAAAACGCTGATTGAAGCACCAGAAGCACCAGAAGCACCAGAAGCACCAGAAGCACCAGAAACTGTTGATTTTTACCTTCAGTTTTCTGAAGATCCTAAAGAACCATCTTTTCTTCATTTCTTTGGAGAATGTGAATCAAGTGTAAATGAGCTCAAAATATGCTTCGACAAACTGTGCGAAGAACATATTGTTGAGATTCCAATTATTCTTGTTCTTGAACTCATCAAAAAGATACCAGTAAAGCTGAATGAAGATGACATCATGCTCATTGCATGTGGCCAAAGAACTCTGATTCTATCACAAGGCGAAAATGCAGATGAATTTAATTCTCATTTTCGCCGACTTTGCGCCAGTGTCATCACAACTGAGCTTGAATTCAAAGAAAAACCTTGGTTTGAGCTTAAGGGATTTTGCAAAGAAATTGAAATGAAAGGAATTTTTTATTCAATTATTAATAACAAAGTTATCCTCAAAGGGCTTCCAGAAGACATTAAATTGTTTAGTGATGCTCTTAAAAAAAAAATCAATGAGCCTACAAGCACAACAACGAGAATAGTTAAGAGAAAATGAATCAGATGATTATTATTTATCTGATTCATTTTCGTTTATTTTATAATTTTATATTTTATTATATTATATGCAAACATTGCAAACAATACATTACAATGTTCCAAATGATTTAAAGACATTTATTTGCAAAGATTGTAATAAAGTTGTGAATTGTATAAGTTGGAAAATAAATATGGATCATGTTGGTGGGACTAAATTTAAGTGCAACGATTGTTGGAAAAATTATGCACATTAGGGCTTAAAATTTTTCATATTATTATGAATAATATGAAAACTCTGGTTGAAAAATATAGACCAAAAACAATTAAAGATGTTTATTTAGAAGAGAAAAACCAAATATCTATCACCAATTTCATCGCAACAAAAAATTTTCCTAATTTATTATTTTATGGTCCATCTGGAACTGGGAAGACATCAACAATTATTGCAATGGCTAAAACGATTTATAATGAAAAATATAATTTAATGGTTTTAGAGTTAAATGCAAGTGATAATAGAAATATACAAGTTGTTCGAAAAATTATTAAGGAATTTGCAAGCTGTAAAACATTATTTAATACTGGATATAAATTAATTATTTTGGATGAGGTAGACAGTATGACAAATGATGCTCAATTTTGTTTAAGAAGAATTATGGAGACATATAGTGAAAATGTAAGGTTCTGTTTTATATGTAATTTTGTTGGTAAAATTATTCCTGCAATTCAATCAAGATGTTCAAAATTTAAGTTTTCTAATTTAAATACATCTCAAATTTCTTCCAAATTGGAAGAAATTATGAAAGAAGAAGAGATTGAAATAGATGATGAAGTCATGAAATTAATTATGAATCATAGTAATGGAGATATGAGAAAAATATTAAATTATATACAATTATTCAAATATCATAAATGTCGAAAAAATATAGATGATTATTATTCATTATTACGTATTCCAAATATTGAATATATTACAACTTTTTTTGAAAAATTATTGAATAAAGATTTGGATTTATATGATTTTTATATGAATGGAATAAAAAAAGGCTATTATGATATAGAAATATTCTGTCAATCTTTATATAAAATATTATTACAATCATTTGAAAAAATTGGAAAAGATAAATTCATAAAAATAATTGAAAAATTAGTTTTAATAGATAAAAAACCAGACAAAATAATTAATAGTTATGCATTTATTGATATGCTAATATATGCGTAATAATTTTTAATTTAAAATTTATATACTATGTAAAATAGTAATGATTGTAGATATATATTCAGAAAAAGGTAAAAGAGGTCGAAAAAAAAAAGTAGTTATTGAAGAAGAGATTATTACTGAAGAAAAAATTATATATAGTTTAATTACAAAAAAAGAAAAAAATAGAATGGATAAATATGGAATTATTGGGTATGAATCAATTGTAGATATATTTAATAATATTATTAAAACAAAACATATTCCAAATCTTACAATTTATGGAAAAAGTGGAACCGGTAAATCATATCTAATTAATTGGTTGTTAATGAAATTATTTAAAAATCATATTAAAGATCGTGTATTAATGATGAGTTTAATTGATGAAAGGGGGATTTCAATAATGAGGGAAAAAATAAAAGCATTTTCTAATATTTTGGTAAAAGAAGATAAAAATTTACCATCAGTTAAAGTAATTGTATTTGATCAAGCAGAATACTTATCATTAGATGCTCAAAATGCATTACGTAGAATAATTGAATTATCAAATAATATAACTAGATTTATATTTATTACTCGTAATACACGTGCAATTATTGATCCTATATTATCGCGATGTTTGCAGTTAAATTTATGTACAATTGCAGTAGATAATCGCAAAGAAGATTATATTAAGTTTTTTCCAAATTTAGAAAAAAAAGAGATTAATGAAGTTTGTGATATTTATAATAATTTTGGAATGGAAATTGCAGTTTTAGAAAATATGAGTTTATATGGTATAAAAAATGATAAGATTTTAGATGATAATAAAATAATTAAATTAATTGAATTATTTTTAGATAAAAAAACAACATTAAATTATTTTATTCAATTCATAGGAGAAAATATGCAAAATATTTTAATAAATCATTCATTACAAAAAATATATAGAGAACTTCGGGATAAAATTAATATTAATTGTATTGGCGATATAACTGAAAAGTTTTTAGATTTTGAATTAAGTGGAAATACTGGAAGTTCTGAGAATATTTTTTTATTGAATTTATTTTGTTATATACATCGTATCATACATAAAAATATATAAAAATTGAAATTAAAAAATAGTAAATATGTAATTATTATATAATATTTATATAATGTTTATTTACAGATACAATAATTATTGGTTATGTATTGATTTGAAAAATAAAAAATTTTACATAACTTCTGATCTAGAATCATCGTCTTGTGAGTATTGCGTATCTTATGATAATATTGAAATTATTGGAGATTTTGATAATTTTGTAGGATTAGGAGAAGATGAAGATATACCAAAAATTATAAAAAAATTTAATTTTCTTGAGTTTGGAGGCTATAAAATTATAAGAAAAATAAGTGGTAGTCATTGTAAGAAAATATTTGGAATAATTGATTTTACAAATAAAATACAATATGGGAAAGATAAAAATAAATTTATAACTATATTTCGTTCATTATCTTATTCAATTGGTAATACAGATACATCATATTTAATTAAAACAATAAATAGGTTAAATCATAATGTATATGCATTTGCTACATTAACTGATGAAAAAATAAATAATTTCACAATATTAAGCTGTTATGATATTTTAGGGATTGTAAATTTAAAATCAGCTGATATTATTTCTCCTTTTCATTCATTTAATTGTTATCCAAATCGTTGGAAAAAACCACTCGAAAATATTTTGTCAGATAATCAAGATTTAACTGATAAAAATGTTTTCTCAATAGATGGTGATTATACAGTAGATATAGATGATGCAATCCATTATGAAAATACAGGTGAAAAACAAATTATTGGAATACATATATCAGATGTTGTAAACATGTATTCTCAAATACGAGATATTGATAAGACTTCTTTTATAAACCAATTAATAGAAAATGTAAGTTCAATTTATCCTGGAAATACGAAAGTTGATATGATAAATAAAGAAGTCGGCGAAAATTTATGTAGTTTAATTGAAGGTAAACCGAGAAATGTAATTAGTCTATTATTAGAGTTTGAACCAACTAAACCGCATAAATTAATTGGAGCTAAAATACATTTAAGTAAAATTATTAATAAGCATAAAATGACATATAAAGAAATGGATAAAATCATTGAAATGAAACGGCGACATATTCTTCAAAAAGATATTTTACAAATTCGCGATATTATCAATGCGAATGATAATTTACCTTTATCAATGGAAATGGAGAATTATGAAGAAGGCGAAGGAATTTCAAGGGCAATCATTGCAAAATTAATGGCGACTTATAATACGATTATGGCGAAGAAATTATTTGATGGAAATAAAAATAGTATTTTACGCGTTCATTACGAAAATAGTTTAAATACATCAATTGACCGGAATATTGAAAATATTGCGAATAAAGAAATACAGAAATTATTGGAAAGAATGTCAACATATAAAGGCTATTATGTTGTTTCAAAAAATACGAATGATGCTGAAATTACACACAGTGGATTAAACTTAAAATATTATACGCATATGACTTCTCCTATCCGGCGATTTGTAGATTTCTGGAATCAATTATGTATGTATGAAATTATTGGAAAATTTGAAGGAGAAACAAATAAATATAAAATAGAAGATAAAATAAGCTTAATAAATTGGCAACAAATGCAAATAAAAAAGAGCTACGAGTTAGTTGATATGGTAAATATTTTCCATAAAAAAATTAATGGAGAATTAGAGTCTCAATATGACGGATATATCCTTGGTTGGAATAATAACCAGATTTCCGTTTTTATTCCAGAAATGGACAAGAAAGTTCTTAAATTTCGCATTAATTTGGAGAAACTGGAGAATATATTGGAAAAGAAAGAAGAGAAAAACCGAATAATTTGGAAGCGCAAAGACGCAAATAATGACAATAATGACAATAATGACAATAATGACAATAATGACAATAATGACAATAATAACAATGTTTTCATTTTCGAGAAATATATGAAAATAAAATGTAGGATTGTTCTACAAAAAAATAGATATGAATGGCAAAACAAAGTAAGCATTGAAGTTATTGAACCAAATTTTTCAGATTTTTTGCTTAGTTAAAAAAATTGATGGTAAATAAAAATTTAATATATTTACCCTCTCATTTTCCAAGCGCTGGTGGTGAGATGGTTAGCAGGCAATAATCAAGTTCTTAGAGCTGAGAAGTCAGGTGAGATACTACTATCAGATCTCAAAAGTAATTGTTTGCTATTCCAAAAAAACCAGATTGATTCAATTCGTCTTGTTTACACCTTTCTTGAGAGGTGTTTTCATAAATTTTTAATTAGTTCATAATGATGAATATACAAGCTGTTAAACTCTCCAATCCCATATATAAGATTTTCTAGTAAACTCATTATTTTCTCTTGGAGCTCACCCAAATTAAAGTTTTGACAAACTTTCAGTAATTCCTGACAAATATCCCGAATTTTGTAGATATTCTTCACAAAATTTCCGTCAAAGTTATCGTATTTTTGTAATATTTCAATCAATGGCTTTCTTTCTAGCCACATTAGGAATGGTTCAATAAATTCAAAACTCATAGTCATTCGATGAGTCAAATTATTTTCATCATATACTTCCAAAATATGCAAATAATAATTCCAGATTTCATCCAAAACATCTGTTGTTTCTTTATCTAATTTTTGGCTAACATCCGCCCAAATATCATCTTCTGGTATATCCGTCATTTTCTTATCTGGGGCAAAACATGCCAAAACAATTCCAATTGTTTTCCAATTTGAATTCTCCAGTAGTTTCAATTGAATAACTTTTCCCAAAACAATTTCGCTACAATTGGAAAGACTTGCGACAATCTTTCCATAACTCGTTATCATCATTTTTCCATCTTGTTTTTTAATCAACTCTAATTTTTCATTAAAATTAGCAACAACGTCAATGTTTGTTTCAATAGAATTCTTTTGATTCTCAATGCTATTTTTTAATGAATGGATATTCCAATCCATTTTCTTCAATTCATCATATCGTGTTATCCAATCCCGCAGTTTTTGGGTAAATTTCTTTTCCAGATCATCTAATTTCTTGCCAATTTTTATTTTTAATTTATTTCCAGCATTTTCAAACGATATATTTAAAGAATCATATTCTTCCAATAATAATGCTTCTTCTTCCGTTAATCTATTCACAGAATGTTTAGATTCCAAATTATCATAATTCACCTCTAAATTGTCTAATTCGGATTGTATATATTTCATATGTTTCACGGATTCCAGCCCAAATAGGGTGGATTTATAAAAATTCGTAATCTCGGTATTTTCTATACTAGTATTTAATAATCGGAGGAATGTATTTGATCCTTCATCATATTGTGAACACAATTTAGCAGCTCTACCTTTAAAAAGACTAATTATCATATGTTTCTCTTCCAGATTTCGGAGAGGACAATAAATGACGAATCCTTGGTCATCTTTGCCGCGTCTTCCAGCTCTTCCACTCATTTGCATAAATTCATCATATCTCAATATTCTGGGGAAATCAGAATTCCCATCATATTTCGATAATTCTGTAAAAATAACTGTTTTTGTCGGCATATTAACACCAACTGCAAAAGTCTCTGTCGCAAACAAAAATTTAATAAGCCCATGACTAAATAGAATTTCCACCAATTCCTTCTGAATAGGTAAAAGACCACTGTGGTGAATTGCGAGCCCATGCTCCAAAAACTGGAGTAGTTCAACAGTAGAAGGTATTTCTTTATAAAAATGAAGGTTCGTAGAGAAAACTTTATGAATAATTAATTTTGTTTGTTTAACTTCCTCTTGAGACAAAAAAGGTGTTCCTCTTTTTAACATTGAGCAATATTCTACACACTTTTTCCTGCTAAATGAAAAACAAATTGCCGGAAATAGATGATTCTTACCTAAAAAACTGGATATCCCTAGAAGACGATGTTTCGTAATTTTTTCTTTATCATAATATTGATATACTCTATCCAATTTATCTTGTAATAGTCCCGTTTTATGTTTATTTATCATTATAATCTCATCTTTTGTATAAACATAATGATTTAAGGGAACTGGGCGCCAATTTGTACCAATTAGATAGCAATTTCTATCTCTACATGTAACGACCCAATTTGCAAATTCTTCCGCTTTATCAATTGTTGCACTAAGCATAACAAGTAGTATATGCTTGGGTAATTTTGTAATACATTCTTCCCATACAAATCCTCGCTCTGGATCATTAAAATAATGGACTTCGTCAAAAATAACACAATGGATATCGGCAAATTGGTCGAGTTCGTGATCCAGCTTGTTTCGGAGAATTTCAGTAGTTAATACAATAATATTTGCTTCTGGATTTAATTTTATATCACCAGTTAAAATACCTACATTTCCAAATGTATTTTCAAAATCGAAATATTTTTGATTAGATAATGTTTTAATTGGGCTCGTATAATATACTTTTTTCCCGAGTGATATAGATAAAGCAATTGCATATTCCGCAATTGTTGTTTTTCCAGCTGAAGTATGTGCTGTTATTAAAACATTATTATTATTTTGTATTGCAAAACAACCATTTGATTGGAAATCATCAAGGTGATAGGCAAATTGATGAACAGGATTTTCGATTTCAAGACGGGTTTTTGGAATAATTACACTCATTTTTATATTATTATTATATTATTATTGTATTTTTTTTAAGTTTAATTGAAAAGTATTTATTATAATTACAGAATATGTCATTTACATTTGAAGTAGAAGATAAAGAAAAATATATATTACCAAAAGAAAATAAATATAAATATGCAAATTCAAATATGAATAAAAACATAATATATCATAAAAAATTTATTGAAGATGTAAAAAATACATCCACAAATTATATAGCAGAAGATGTAGTTGGTAGGGGTGGTGCATCTGTTGTTTACAAAGGAATAAATAAAGATAATGGTGAGAAAATAATAATAAAAGAATTGAAAACTACAAATATAAATAAATTAATTAGAGAGGTAAATATATTAAAGTTATCAAAAGGGACTCCAAATGTAATAAAATTACTTGATTTTTTTAAGAATGAAGACAATTATTATTTAGTTTTTCCATATTATAATTGTTTGCCGACTAGAACTATTTTTAATGGATTTACTTTAATGGAAATAAAAATTTTTATGTATAAATTTATACAAACATTAGATAAATTACATAGTAAGGGAATTATTCATAGAGATTTAAAGCCAGGTAATTTATTAGTTAAATCTTGTAATGATTTTGTAGTAATTGATTTTGGAATAAGTGATTTTTATTTACCATTTCGAAAATTTTGTAATAAAATTGGAACTCGCAATTTTAAAGCACCTGAACAATTACTTCAATTAAAAGGATTTGATTATAAAATTGATATTTGGGCGGCTGGTCTTATATTTGCTGAAATGTTTTTTCAAAAATATCCATTTTGGAAGCCAGATGAAGACCATATTATTTTAGAAAATATTTATAAAATGGTTGGTCATACCAAATTTTCAAATTATTTAAAACAAGTTGAAATTGAATCAAAATTTGATTTTATGAAAGATGTAACAAAAGGACAGCAATTTGAAAAATATTTTGAAAGAGATTTAAAAGATGAAATTATGAATAATTTAGAAGATAAAAAAATTGGGATTGATTTAATTAAAAGAATGTTGGAATTAGACCCATTAAAAAGGTTTAGTGCAGAAGAATGTTTACAACATCCATTTTTTGAATCTATTAAAAAATAATTATTAATAATTATTTTTCACGAATTATAAATAAAAGCTATAAAATAATATTATATTATGGAAACTAGTTCAATTCCAATTAATAATGTTTTTGAAGAAAAAAACAATGATTATTATAATTTTCCCACATTTTTTTTATCATATCCAACTTTTAAATATTATTTTAAGGAATTAAATTTAACAGTTAGTACATTTAATATTATTGAAAGTAATGATAATAATGCAAAAACAGTTTTCTTCAATACAATAACTGGGATAGAACACCCAAATGAATTACCAATAAATAAAGATTTTTTAGAATATGATATTGTTTATAAAAGAGAATATATTACACCAAAATTTGATGGAATATTAGAAAATATGGGAATAAAGCGACTGAATTATTATAATTATTTTTCAGAATTAT
>Ga0214921_10010849_pt1 | contig 11197 bp, 11 predicted proteins | sample LL1505_MetaG_FD_177992 | JGI IMG/M metagenome (GOLD analysis project Ga0214921, IMG submission 177992) | Freshwater microbial communities from Lake Lanier, Atlanta, Georgia, United States - LL-1505 | ecosystem: Environmental > Aquatic > Freshwater > Lake | place: USA: Georgia | collected...
AACCGACCTAAACGCCAACGACGTTGAGGCCGCAGCCAAGATCATCGCCGGAACCGCCCGCAGCATGGGCATCACCGTCGAGGCCTAGGCCACCAAAAAAGAAAAGTCGTGGGAGTGCCCAGCGCGGCACGCAGACCACAACTGTGACCAACTAGAGAAGGAATAACAGCAATGGCAAAGCGCAGCAAGGCCTATGAAGCCGCAGCAGCAAAGATTCAGCCGGGCAAGTTTTACACCCCAGCTGAAGCAGTAACCCTGGTCAAAGAGACCGTAACCAGCAAGTTTGACTCAACCATCGAGGTTGCTTTCAAGCTTGGTGTTGACCCTCGCAAGGCCGACCAGATGATCCGCGGCACCGTATCGCTTCCTAACGGAACCGGTAAGACCGCCCGAGTTATCGTGTTCGCAACCGGTGCAGCTGCCGACGCAGCCCGCGCAGCCGGAGCCGACGAAGTCGGTGGCGACGAGCTTATCGAGAAGGTTGCTGCAGGATGGGTCGACTTCGACTCTGCAGTTTCAACTCCAGAGCTCATGGGTAAGGTCGGTCGCCTAGGTAAGGTGCTTGGTCCTCGTAACCTTATGCCAAACCCTAAGACCGGAACCGTCACCCCAGACGTAGCGAAGGCTGTTGCAGACATCAAGGGCGGAAAGATCGAGTTTCGCGTTGACAAGCAGTCGAACCTCCACTTCATCATTGGCAAGTCTTCGTTCACTGCAAAGCAGCTTGGCGAGAACTTGGATGTTGCGCTAGACGAGATTTTGCGTCTGAAGCCTTCGTCTTCGAAGGGTAAGTACCTACTAAAGGGTGCAGTTGCCACCACTTTCGGCCCTGGTATCCCACTAGACACCAGCGTCACCAAGGTTGAGTTCTAAACTCCACCGCAAAAACTCATTGTTGAGGGGATCGGGGCCTAGCCCCGGTCCTTTCTTCATCCCGATGAAAACTACTGTTTAGATTCGGGTGTTATAAAAGACTTCGGTCATAAAAGGTTTACGAGGCGAAAGCCATAAAAGTTAGGCGGGATATTGTCACAACACGCGTTTGGCGCAGCAACTCTGCTAGACACTAAAGACCCCATGGGCTTGCGGACATCCGCACCCCTATTAGACGCGTGGATACGTGACATGGAGGCCGATCGGTCACCATTTCAAATCCCTGGCCATAAAGGCCGAACCGACCTAACCGGTGCCATCGTCGATGGCGACATCCCTGTGCTTCCGGGCAACCACACTCACCGCATTTCACCGAGCCTAATTCTTGAGGCCGAAGCTCTTGCCGCTACCCTCTGGGATGCCGACCTCTGCCGTTTCGGTGTTAACGGTTCGAGCGGCTCAAACCACGCAGCAGTCATGGCGGTGGCCGGCCCGGGCGACAAGGTGATCGTTTCTAGAACCTTGCACAAGAGTGTGCTGGTTGGCCTCGTTTATGCGGGCGTCACACCGATTTGGGTGCGGCCCGAGATTAACCCCGAAACCGGGCTGCCCGAATACCTTCGGTCTAGCCGTCTGGCCGAAACTTTGGCCGAGCATCCCGATGCCAAGGCGGTGTTTATTGGTGAGCCTTCTTATGTGGGCACAATGTCGAACATTCCTCGCCTTGCCGAGGTGGCTCACTCGCACGGAATTCCTCTCGTGGTTGATGCGGCCTGGGCCGCGCACTTCGGTTTTCACCCCGAGCTTCCAAACCATCCGCTGGCCGAGGGTGCCGACATCGTGGTCACCTCCGCCCACAAAACGCTGCCGTCTTATTCGCAGGCTTCGTTTGTGTTGGTCAAGGGCGATTACGTCGATCTTGCTCGATTCAACAAGGTGTTTGACTCGACCCAGACCACTTCGATGTCTGGGCGCATCCTTGCTTCGATCGATGCCGCGCGTGCACTGCTGGCACGTCACGGTGAGGAGCTGATCGGCCCGATTATTGAAGCCACTAAGCGCGGGCGTGCTCGACTGCGCGAGGCCGGCATTGGTGTGATAGATGGGCAATACATCGACCCGCTGAAGATGGTCATTTTGCTTTCGACAGTTGGTGCCGACGGAAACCTGGTTGAGTCTGAACTCTTGGCTGCAAACATCGATCTAGAGATGGCTAACCGCGATGTGATCATTCCGATGATCACCTTTGCCGATACTCCCGACCGCATCGACGATCTAATCGACCGAATCATTGCGATTGTCGATGGTCACCGGGGCGAACTTCGACCGATTAAGACGGCCGCTGCTTTCTCGATTGCGCCAGAGGTTGTGGTTACTCCGCGCGAGGCTTTCTTTAGCCCTTACGAGGTTGTGCCGGCAATCGAGGCGATTGGCCGGGTTTCGGTTGAGATGATTTGCCCTTACCCGCCTGGTGTTCCGGTGTTGTCTCCGGGCGAGCGAATCACCGCGGATGCTCTGAACGCACTGTTCGAGGCACGCGACGCCGGCACTCGCATCGCCTATGTTGCCGACCCAACTCTTGCGACGCTGAAGGTTATGCCACTTTAGTTGTAGACATTGCCACGATATTCAACGCGCTCCACGAAAATTGTTTTCCGATTTTCGTCCAGCTCCAAAATTGCTCGCAGTTTGCCGCTGCGAAGCCTATATTTTCCGCTCAAATCGCCCTTTAGCCCCTTGAGCGGCGGAATTGCAGGGCCTTCGGACGCGAGATTGGCTAAAGCGCTAAGCAGTCTTTTTGCGTCGCTCGGATGCACCTTCGCCATTGACTTTGTTGCCGCTCGTTCGTAAATCAAGTTCCACATCTAGGCCAAGTTCCTTAATCAGCTCTTCGTGCGAAATGTATGACCGCTTATAACCGGAGGCCTCTTTAGCCTTCAAGTCTTGAAAAGCGGCAATCGCCCAAAGCTCATCTTCAAGGTCATCAATGGCTTCAACCAGAAGCTTCTTGATGAAGTAGGTTTTGGTTCGCCCAGTCTTTTGGGCGAGTGCGGTGATGCGGTCGTTTAGTTTGTCATCGATTCGCAGGGTTAACATGGCCATAATCTTCTCCTGTATTACATGTAATACAAACAGGGTAAACGCAATCTGTGCATAAGACAATCCCCAAACCCAGGCCACCCAGACAATCCCCAAAGCCAGTCGACCCAGACAATCCCCAAACCGAGACATCCCAGACATCCCCGCTGGCGCAACGTCAACGTCGGGCTCAGGTCATCCGTGTTTGGCTGACATTCGCCCTAGATGCCACGTTTGTTAACGAAGTCGCGGTAGTTTTTCCCCACTATGGCAAAGATTTTGATTGTTGGCGGCGGAGTCATCGGCACCATGCACGCGTGGCAAGCGCTAAAAGCCGGCCACGAGGTTGTTCAACTTGAGCGCGACGGGCATCCGCGCAGTGCATCGGTGCGCAACTTCGGGCTGGTCTGGGTGAGCGGCCGCGCCAGTGGCCCCGAACTCGCCGAAGCGATCCGTGCCCGTGAACTCTGGGATGAACTCGCCACCGACTTCAAGACACTCAAGTTTCGAGCCAATGGGTCGCTAACCATCGCCCGCAACGAAGCCGAGGTTTTGGTGATGCAGCAGTCGGTTGAGAAGACCGATGCGGCAGACCGTCAGTGGCGGATGCTCGATGCCGCCGAGACGCGTGAGATTAACCCCGCCGTCCGTGGAGAGTTTTTGGCGTCGCTATGGTGTCCGCTCGATGCGGCAGTTGAACCCGGCGAAGTTTTAGGCTCGATTCGCGCCGGCTTAGAGGCATCTGAGCGTTATGAAGTTCGGTTCAATAAAGATGTGATCGACATCACCGAAACCGCCGACAGCGTGGTTGTGAAATGTCGCGATGGCGAGCAAGAAACTGCCGACCTTGTGATTCTTTGCCCAGGGGCCGATCACACCTCTTTATACAGAGACATTTATGAGTCGGCACCCCTGCGTCGAGTAAGACTGCAAATGATGTCGACCGCGCCATACGACGAAACCATCACAACCTCTATTGCCGACGGCGACTCGATGCGCTACTACCCCGGCTACGATGTTGAAGCCCTGGGGGCTCTTCCGCCGCAGCATCCGGTGGCCGCCGCCGAGAAAATGCAGCTGTTGCTTGTGCAACGCGCCGATGGCACTCTCACCATCGGTGACACGCACGAATACGACGAGCCGTTCAACTTCAAACTGCGCGAAGACGCCTACCAATATCTTGCTCAAGTGGCCGAGTCGATTCTTGGTCGAAAGCTACCGGAGATAACTCACCGCTGGGATGGCGTTTACAGCCAGCGCACTGACGGAGCGATTTGCGACCGCCGATGGATCTCGAGCCGCATCATCTCGGTAACTGGCCCGGGTGGGCGAGGAAATTCGCTTGCGCCAGCTATTGCCGAAACTACTTTCAAGGAGATTCAACTGTGAGCTACCAAATGATTGCGCTTGATGTGGCCGGCACCACGGTTGAAGACTCTGGCGTAGTAATCGGTGCATTCACCGAGGCTTTTAGCTCGATTGTTCCGCAGCGATGGGCAACCGAATCTACCCAGATGCTTGCCTACGCCAAGGTAACTATGGGGCAGTCAAAGATCGAAGTGTTCACCGAACTTCTTGGCGAAGCCGAACTAGCCCAACAGGCAAACGTTGCCTTCGAAGAGGCTTACTTGGCGGCCATTCGCTCGGGCGGGGCTCACCCAATCGCAGGTGCCGAGGCGGTCTTTGCGGCTGCACGAGAGCGAGGCATCCCAGTGGTGTTGACCACCGGATTCAGCCGGCCAACCCTAAACGCGCTAATCGAAGCACTCGGTTGGCAGAACGAAGTGACCCTCACGGTGACTCCGTCGGAGGCTGGCCGAGGTCGCCCTCACGCCGACATGCTCGAATTCGCCGCTGCACAGCTTGGTGTTACAGACCTAGAAACCGTGCTTGTTGTGGGCGACACCATTTCTGACATCCTTGCCGGTTTGAGTTTTGGAGCAGCCGATGTGTTTGGTGTTCTCTCGGGTGCACACAACCAAGATCAACTCTCGAAAGCCGGAGCCGCCGAGGTGGTCAACTCGGTAGCCGATTTGTTGCCTTACATTCAGCGGTAGCAAGCGCAAGTTGGTTACGACTTCACTCAAAACACATCGACCGTTCGCCTAGCTCCATCGCGACGTGCACCGCAACTTCACCCTCGGTTAACAAAGTTCTTATGAACTGCTCTCGAGCTCGGATGAGTTCAAAAACCAACTTAGGAGAATAATGCGTATTCAGCGTTTCGTTGCTCTTGCAACTGCTGCGGTTGCAGCGGCTGCCATGAGCCTCACCGTTGTAGCACCATCACAGGCAGCCACCAACTTCTGTCAGGTCACCGACCTGAAGACCGCCGGTGGCATGGATGCACTAGTTGCAGCCGCCAAGAAAGAGGGCAAGCTCAACGTAATCACCCTTCCTCGCGACTGGGCAAACTACGGCGAAGCCATGGACTTGTTCAGCAAGGCTTTCGGAATCAAGATCGCCGATGACAACCCAGACGGCTCGTCAGCCTACGAACTTCAGACCATTGCAACTGCACCTGCATCAAAGCAGCCAGACGTTGTTGACATCGGTGTTTCGGCTCTAAACAGCACCTTTGGTGCAGGCCGCCCACAGATCTTCAGCCCATACAAAGTGGCAACTTGGAACCACATTCCAAAAGCTTGGAAAGATGAGACCGGCCACTGGTACGGCGACTACAGCGGTGTTATTGCTATCGCATATGACGACTCGGTTAGCCCAGCCCCGAAGAAAATCAGCGACCTAAGCAAGCCTGCTTACAACGGCATGGTAGCTCTCGGTGGCGACCCAACAGCCGCTCAGGAAGCCTTCATGTCGGTTTACGCTGCAGCTATCGCAAAGGGTGGTTCGGTTAAGGACATCCAGCCTGGAATCGACTTCTTCAAGTCGCTCAAGACCAGTGGAAACTTCACCAGCGTTCTAGCCAACGGCGCAAACTACGTCTCGGGCGCTTACAAGATCAGCCTCTCGTGGAACTTCAATGGTCCAGGTGCGATCGCCTCGGCCAAGGCCGCTGGCAAGACCCTGCACTACGTGATTCCAAGCGACGTAGCTCTTCAGGGAACCCCTTACATCCAGGCAATCAACAAGAAGGCTCCACACTGTGCAGCCGCTCGCCTATGGGAAGAGTTCCTATACTCGGAGAACATCGGCAAGACCAGCACGCAGATCACCGCTGCTGACAAGAAGCTTTCAGGCTCGAAGCTATTCGCCAAGATCATGGGCGGACAGAACATCTTCGTTGCCGGTGGAGCTACTCCAATCAACGTCAAGGCAATGACGAAGGCTAAGTCGATCGTCAAGGCACCAACCGGTCTAGACATTCCTAAGACCGCCAAGGTTGTACAGCCTTCGCCAGATGACCAAGCAGCAGGTAAGACCCTGGTTATTGCACAGTGGCCAAACCTCTAAATAACGCAGCCAGCAAGGGCGTCGCATCAAGCGGCGCCCTTGTCGGCAGTTTTCTTGCAACCTTCCTTAGAGGAATGCTTTCTCTTTCACCGCTTTTGGTACTAATTTTTATCTTCTTGATTTGGCCAATCATCAGCGTCACTATCATGGCTTTCAAAGACAACGATGGTGCTTTTACGCTCGCCAACTTTGCCACGGCCACTCAGGGCGTTTACGCTCAGGCCTTTATCAACAGCATCAACATAGGGTTGCTTTCTGCGCTAATCGCGGCAATCCCAGGCGCAATCTTCGCTTACATCATTGAGAGCAAGGGCCCGGAGTGGCTCAAGCGCATCATCGGTTCGATTACCGGTGTGTTAGCCCAATCGGGCGGTGTGCCTTTGGCGTTCATGTTCATCGCAGCATTCGGTGCCGAAGGTTCGGCAACTTTAGTTCTAAAGGCTCTAGGCCTCGACATCTATCAAAATTTCCACTTTACGCTCTTCTCGTTTCAGGGCTTGCTGTTGGTGTACTGCTTCTTCCAACTTCCGATCATGATCATCGTGTTTTCGCCGGCGGTTCAAGCGCTGCGCCACGAGTGGCGTGAGGCGGCAACCAGCTTGGGGGCATCCAAGTTTCAGTTTTGGCGTTTTGTTGGCATCCCGTTGCTTTTTCCTAGCTTCATGGCTTCATTTCTGCTGCTTTTTGCCAGCGCATTCTCGGCTTACGCCACGGCTCGCGCCATGACAGTGGGCACCATCGCGCTTGTGCCTCTGGTGATTGGCACTCTGGTTGACGGCAACGTGATCAACGATCAATACAACCTGGGTAAAGCTTTGGCGGTTGGGATGATTGTTGTATCGGCCTTGGCCATGATTCCTTACCTTCTGATTCAGCGCCGAGTTTCGAGGTGGCAAAAGTGAAGCGTCGCCCATCGTTATCGCTGCTGATTGCGGTTGTTCTCGGAGGCATCTTTGTTGGACTGCCACTTGGTTCGGCCGCCGAGTATTCGTTTAGAACCCCCGCTACCGGTGGTTATGGCTTCGACCATTACATTTGGTTTTTCACGCAAGAAGACTTCGGCACCTACATTGGTCTTTCGGCTTGGTTGGCCGTTATTTCAGCTGCACTAACCCTCTTTGTTTTGGTGCCAACGGTTGTTTGGCTAAACCTCAAGGGCCAATTCTTTAGACCGTTCATGGATTTTGTAACGCTTCTGCCTCTGGTTATTCCGGTTGTGGCTCTGGCCATTGGCGCACAAACTTCGCTACCGGTGGAGTGGCAAGAAACTGAGCTTGTGCTTTCGTTCTTCTACTTTGTGCTCGCCCTGCCTTACACCTACCGAACGCTAGACATTGGTTTGCGTGCCATCCCGTTGTCTACCCTTACCGAGGCGGCCAGAAGCCTAGGTGCTAACCAGTTGAAGGTGATTGCCCTGGTGCTAACCCCGGTTGTTCGCGGGGCAGTGGTTTCTTCAGTATTCATCACGTTGGCGTTCTCGCTCGGCGAGTTCACACTCACCAGCTTGCTGCACTGGCAGACCTTCACCACCTGGGTCACCTACATTTCGCAATCGAACATTCTGGGAGCCATTGCGCTTTCGGTGTTCAGCATCGTTGGGGCAATCGTGCTTCTAATGATCATCGGCCTTGTTACCATGCGCAGAACGCGCAAAACAGTTGTGGAGGAAATATGACTAACCCAATCGACCTAGAACTTCGTGCAGTTACGAAGCGATTTGCAAACACACTGGCCTTGGATGATTTCAACCTCGAGGTTGCCAAGGGCGAACTTGTAGCGCTACTCGGCCCTTCTGGTTGCGGCAAGACCACCGCGCTTCGCATCATCGCTGGCCTCGAAAAGTCCAACGGCGGCCAGGTGTTGCTAAAGGGCAATGACATCAGCAAGTTGCCTGCGCACAAGCGCCACATGGGCATGGTGTTTCAGCAGTACTCGCTGTTTCCTAACCTAACCGCCGAAGAAAACGTTGCCTTCGGTTTGCGTATGCAGTCGGTTGGGTCAAAGCCACGCAAGGGCAAGGCGCTTGAGCTTCTCGAACTTGTTGGGTTAAGCCAACTTGCCAAACGCTACCCGCACGAAATGTCTGGCGGTCAGCAGCAACGTGTTGCACTTGCTCGCGCGCTGGCCATCGAACCCAGCGTTCTGCTTCTAGACGAGCCGCTTAGTGCCTTGGATGCAAAGGTGCGCACTAGCTTGCGCGAAGAGATCCGTCGCCTGCAGCTAGAGTTGGGCACCACCACCATCTTTGTTACTCACGACCAAGAAGAAGCCATGGCGATAAGCGACCGCGTTGCCGTTATGAGCAAGGGTCGCATCGAACAGATCGATGCCCCCGATGTGCTTTACAACTCGCCGGCAAGCGCCTTTGTTGCCTCGTTTGTTGGTCAGATGAACCGTATTCCGGCGCTGATTGACGGTGTCGATGTGGTTATTTTTGGTTCGCGCTTTAAGCCTTCGGTTTTGGGCCAAGCTTCTGGCGCTGTCAATGCTTTGGTGCGACCTGAGTCGATCCGCATTTTGCCGGCCAGCACCAAAGCGGCGGCGGCTTTCGCGGCCCGTGTGGTTACCCGTTCGTTCTTAGGCCCGGTTTCACAGGTGACGTTGCGAGTAGAGTCTGGCGAGCTCATCCATGCACTCATGCCAAGCAGCGAGAGCGGGCACTTGCACACGGGCGACGACGTGGCTTTTGAAATTACCGACAGCAAGATTCTCATTGAGGCAGCCCATGTCGGCTAATCAGCCCAAACCTAAGCTCACCGCCGAAGAGATTCGCACCGACAAAGTGCGCATCGAGATTGTGCGCAAAGAGTTGAGCAATGGTTTGGTTACATCTGAGTTGGTGCATGCGCAGCCTGAACCTGTGTTGGGTGAGGCCCCGGTGGTCGACCGTGTTTTGGCCAGCTTCATTCACTTCAGCGACATTCACATTTGCGACACCCAATCTCCTGCGCGGCTAGAGTTTCTCGATCGCCTTGCCGACCCCGATCACCCTATGCAGCCAGTGGTGAAGTACATTGGCACCTATCGCCCGCAAGAGTTTTTGTCGGTTCAGGTTGCCGAGGCCATGGTTGCGGCCGCTAACGCTATTCACACTGGGCCGCTCGCTGGTGCTCCGATCGACGCGGTGATTATCACCGGCGACGTAACCGACAACGCGCAGCACAATGAGCTCACTTGGTATAAAACGGTGCTCGATGGCGGGCCTTTGCAACCTTCGAGCGGGCACTTGGAGCACAAGTTTTATGGCCCGGCTGGCACCGACCCGGAGTTTTACGACGACCACTATTACCACCCCGATACAGCGGCTGCTGGCCTAATCGAAGACCGCCCGAAAGCGAGTTTTGGTGTGCCGGCGTTTGACGGTTTGTTGGAGGCCAGCCGCCAGCCTTTCAATGCTTCGGGTTTGAATCACCGGTGGTTTGGTATTCACGGCAACCATGACGCTTTGCTTCAGGGCACCGCGGTGCCTAACGATTGGGTTAGCGATTTGGTGGTTGGCGATCAGAAGCTTGATCGGCTGAGTGCTACCGCTGATTTGCAAGATTTCTTTGGCAATTTTGGTGAGGTTGGGCCTGCCACCTATGGCGACCCTAGAGCTATCGACACCCGCCAGATTGAGGCTGATCCGCGTCGGCGTTTTAGTTCTATCGAAGACTGGGTGCAGATGCACACCGGGTGCGGCCACGATCACGGGTTGGATGAGCGTCGCCCAGTTCAGGCTTATTTCAGCAGGGATGTTGGTGAGCAGGTGCGGCTGGTTGCCCTTGACACCGTGAATGAACACGGCGGTTGGCAGGGTTGTATTGCGCGTGAGCAGTTTGAGTGGCTTGAACGGTTGCTCGACATCTCCATGGATAAGTACATTGTTTTGGCGAGCCACCATCCGCTTCAGGATTTGTTTAACGGTTGGGCTCCCGAGGGCGTTGAAGCTCCGGCTTTGCGCGAAGAGGTTGAGGCTTTGTTGGCTAAGCATCCGAACGTTATTTTGTGGGCTGCGGGCCATGTTCACGATAATCACGTTGAACCGGCTTTGGCACCTAATGGTGATGTCGCTTTTTGGCAGATTCGTGCGGCTTCGCTAATGGATTGGCCTCAGCAGGGTCGCACCATTGAGATTGTTCGCAGCACTGATGGCCGTATTGCGATTGGCACCGTGGTGTTTGATCATGCGGGTCCTTTGGATTTTGATGCCTCTCAGGCGTGGTTGTCTGATCCGGTTAGCATGGCGGGCGCTTCGCGTTTGATTGCGGCTAATGATTGGCAGCGCCAGGCTGGAGATCCTGGTTTTGATGAGTGGACTGGCACCGTTGACGACCGTAATCGCTGGTTGTGGTTGAACGATCCGTTCAACGCGCGCTTCTAGTAGTTCGAAGCCTGCCGCCCAGTTAGAGTTTGCCTCTGCGATTTAAGGATTTAGCCGAGGTCGCGAATGAGCAAAGCCAGGCGCGAGGCATCGCTGGCGCGGTCGTCGAGCAGGTAGTTTACCATTGCCTTGTTGGCCATGTTTTTGGCTTTCAACTTTTGGCCTTGCCCGAGCAGCATCCAGTACTGTGCTTCTTGCGATTGTCCGATGATGCCGGCAGACACCGACCCCTCTGGAGCGTTCGTGATTGCTGTGATGTAGCGGTCGGCTACGGCTGAGTTGCCGGCTTTGCCGTAGTGCAGCCCGAGTTCGCCGGCCGCCATCCAGAACTCGAGCCGCCCCATGTTGAGCGGGTTGCTGGCGATGATCTCGTACTGTTCGATCTTTGAGTCGTGGCGGTCTAGAACTTCGTAGCAAATAGCCAGCAGTGTGGTTGCTTCTAGCTGGATTCGATCGAGGTCTAGCGTG
>Ga0214921_10010850_pt1 | contig 11196 bp, 8 predicted proteins | sample LL1505_MetaG_FD_177992 | JGI IMG/M metagenome (GOLD analysis project Ga0214921, IMG submission 177992) | Freshwater microbial communities from Lake Lanier, Atlanta, Georgia, United States - LL-1505 | ecosystem: Environmental > Aquatic > Freshwater > Lake | place: USA: Georgia | collected 2015-05-28
TAAGGCTCGCCCCATCCGCGTCATTGCGAGCGCAGCGAAGCAACCCAGGGTGCTGAAACCGACCGGAGGAGAGGCTCCCCTGGGTTGCTTCGGCGCGATGCGCCTCGCAATGACGCAGCGAAAACAAGATCCCCCTCGTCGCTGCGCGCCACTTCCCCCTCTGGGGGAAGTACCGGCGAAGCCGGGGTAGGGGGATGTCTCGGCCCTGTGCTATAGAGCCCGTGAACCTAAGGGATAGTGATCTTGACTCAATATGACGTGGTGGTGCTCGGTGCGGGCGCGGCCGGAATGATGTGTGCCATCGAGGCGGGCAAGCGTGACCGTTCGGTGCTGGTGCTGGACCATGCTGATGCAGCGGGCGAGAAGATCCGGATTTCGGGCGGCGGGCGGTGCAACTTCACCAATATGCGCACGGCGCCGGAGCATTTCCTGTCGGACAATCCGCGTTTCTGCATCTCCGCCCTGCGGCGCTACACGCCCAAGGACTTTGTGGCCATGGTCGAGCGCCACAATATCGCCTATCACGAAAAGGCGCTCGGCCAGCTCTTTTGCGACGGCTCAGCGGGTCAGATCATCCGCATGTTGCTCGAAGAGATGGAGGGCTACGGCGTAAAGCTGCGCTTGAAGTCTATCATTGAAGCTGTTGAAAAAACAGATGAAGGCTATCGCGTTACTGTCGAGGGCATGGACCATATCCATTGTAATTCGGTCGTCGTGGCGACGGGCGGAAAGTCGATCCCCAAGATGGGGGCGACGGGCTTTGGCTATGATCTGGCCAAGCAGTTTGGCCTGCGCCTGACCAATATCCGTCCGGCTCTGGTGCCGCTAACCTTTGAGATTGGCCTGTTGGAACGCTTGTCCTCTCTGTCAGGTGTCTCGCTTGATGCGGTGATCGCTAGCGGTAAGATGAAATTCGCTGAGGCCATGCTGTTCACCCATCGCGGGCTAAGCGGGCCCTCAATCTTGCAGATTTCATCCTATTGGCGCGAGGGCGATGAGATCGTGCTCGACATGGCCCCCGGTATAGACCTGTTCGAGGAGCTTCGCCGGGCGCGGACCGAGCAGGGGCGTCAAGCCATCCATACGGTGCTCGGCCATTTTATCCCCAAGCGCCTCGCCCAACTGATCGCCGATCTCGAAGGCGCTAGCGGTCCTATTGGCGACTTTTCCGACAAGCGCCTGCGGGTCATCGCCAACGCGATCAAGGATTGGCACGTCAAGCCGGTCGGCTCTGAAGGCTATCGCACGGCGGAGGTCACGCTTGGCGGTGTCGATACCCGCGATCTGGAGTCGCGTACGCTCGAGGCCAAGGAGGTCAAGGGCCTCTATTTCATTGGCGAGCTGGTGGATGTCACCGGCTGGCTGGGCGGCTATAATTTCCAATGGGCTTGGGCCAGTGGCTGGAGCGCGGGGCAGACGGTTTAGGGGCGCTTCAATCTCATTCTCCTACCCTCTCCGCCGTATTCCCCGCGAAAGCGGGGATCCAGCCGGGCCGCTTTTCCCATCTGTGTGTAAGGGTCTGGGTCCCCGCCTTCGCGGGGAACATGGAAGAAAAGAAAACAAGGCCCTCACCCCACCCTCTCCCACAGGGAGAGGGCTAAGGAAGAACGAATAAGCCCTCGCCCCCTTGGGGGAGAGGGTTAGGTGAGGGGGTCTTCATCCACTGATCTCTCAGCATGACCCAGAGGGCCACATACCGGCTGTGTGTAGAGGTCTGGGTCCTCGCCTGAGCGAGGAACATGGAAGAAAAGAAAACAAGGCCCCCTTCGGCCCTCCGGGCCACTTCCCCCAGAGGGGGGAGATTTAAGGCTCTAAGATCTTCCCCCTTTGGGGGAAGTACCCGCGTAGCGGGGGTAGGGGGTCTTCAGTAGCCCTCGACAAGTTCATTGCGCTCTTCTGGCGTCATATGGCGCCATTGGCCTTCGGGTAGGTTGCCGAGGTCGAGCGTGCCGATGCGTGTGCGTAAGAGATCGACCACATAGAGTTCGACCAGCTCGCACATCCGGCGGATCTGACGATTGCGGCCTTCGCTGAGCACGAAGCGGAGCTGTTGTTCGCCGGTGCGGGTGACCTTGGCTTGGCGCAGTTGGCGGCCATCGAGGGCGAGGCCTCGGCGCAGAAGGTTCAGCTTGCGTTCGGTGATTTCGCCCTCGACCGTGACCTCATATTGCTTGGTCAAGACGGAGTCTGGGCCGATGATCGCCTTGGCCAGAACGCCGTCCTGCGACAGGATCAACAGGCCGCGCGAGTCCTTATCGAGGCGGCCAAGGGCAGGCAGGCTGGCATCGACATCGGGGATGATCGGATCGTCGCCTGATCCGTCCTTTTCCCACAGGGCCTCGCGGGTCAGAAGACGCGCGGCGGGTATCTGGTCGGCTTCGGGCTGGGCGGAGACGATGCCGATTGGCTTATGGAAAATGATGCTCAGTTGGGCGCTCAAGGCGCCTTCGGCATCGCTGGCGAGGGTCAAGGTCTGGCCGGGCTCGATCTTGCGGCCAGCATCAGTGACCACCTCGCCGTCAATGGTGACCAGCCCTTGCAGGATAAAGGCCTCAGCCTCTCGGCGCGAACAGACGCCGCTCTGTCCGAGCCAACGATTGATCCGTTGGGGTTCGGGCTCGTTATAGGTGCAGGTCCAGGCCATTGGTCGTCCGAGCAGTCGTCAGCGCCTCACGGCGCGGGAACCCTGTCTAGGCCCGCTCGGCCTGAGATGGCAAGGGTGCGGGCCTATTCCTCGTCCGGATAGGGGCCAACCCCGCCATCGGCGATGAATTGATCGATCCTATCGGTCAGAACAGGAAGGGGAACCGAACCGAGCGACAGGACCGTGTCGTGGAAGGCGCGGATGTTGAACCGGTTGCCCAAGGCCGCCTCAGCCTTGGCACGGCCCTTCTCTATGGCCATTTGGCCGAGATAGTAGGCCAGAGCCTGTCCGGGCCAGCTGATATAGCGGTCGACCTCGGTATTGACCTCGCGTTCAGACAGCGCCGTGTGGCTGAGTAGGTAGGCGCGGGCCTGATCGCGGGTCCAGCCCTTGGAATGGATACCGGTATCGACGACAAGCCGCGCGGCGCGCCACATCTGATAGCTGAGCATGCCGAACCGGTCATAGGGGGTCTCATACATCCCCATTTCGACGCCCAGTTTCTCGCAATAGAGCGCCCAGCCTTCGCCAAAGGCCGAGATGTAGGTTTGGCGACGAAAAGCCGGTTGGTCCCTATTTTCGCTGGCCAATGGGACTTGGAAGGCGTGGCCGGGGGCGGACTCGTGCAGGGTCAAGGCGGTCAGGGCATAGAGCGGGCGCGACGGCAGGTCATAGGTGTTGAGCAGATAGACCCCCGGACCACCGCGCCCGGCGGTGTAATAGGGCGCGATCTCATCGGGTACTGGGGTAATGGCAAAGCGTGACCGTGGAAGGTGCCCAAACCAGCGGTCGGCCCTGCCATCAAACTGCTTAGCGATCCAGGCCGCACGGTCCAGCAGCGCTTGCGGTGTGGTGACATAGAAGCGTGGATCCTTGCGAAGGAAGGCGAGGAAGGCAGGCATGTCGCCTTGAAAGCCCGTTTCTTTCATGACGGCTTGCATCTGGGTCGAAATCAGATCGACCTGTTCCAAACCAATCTTGTGGATTTGATCGGGCGTCAGCTCGACCGTGGCATATTCGAGGATCTTGGCCTGATAGTAGGCCTTGCCATCAGGAAGGCTTTCGGCGGCGAGGGTCTCGGTGGCTTTGGGCAGATAGTCGTCCTTGAGGAAGGCCAAGAGCTTGATGTGCGCCGGGATGACCTGATCTCGAATGACGGTAATGGCCTGAGCGCGCAAGGATTCCTGCTCACTGGCCGAGAGGCTGGCGGGCAGGGTCTTGAAGGGCTGATAGAAGATGGTGTCAGTGGGTGAGGCGGCCTGCGCCACCACCGCAACGCTAGCTTCTCGGCCCATCAGCGTGACCTTGGGCGGGGTAAAGCCGCGGGCCAATCCGGCCCTCATATTGGCTTCAGACTGGTCGAAATAGGCAGGCCAGGTCTGCATCTGGGCGATGAAGTTGCGATAGTCTTGCACCGTCTTGAACGGCTTTCGCGCCGTCGAGGCCATTTCGCTCCAGAAGGCGCTGTCCGAGTTGAACGGGGCCTCATAGTCCTTGAACCGCTGGCTATTGGCCAAGGTGGTGATCTGAAGCCGATAGACGCCATAGTCGGCGCGTGCCTTGGGAGACAGTTGATCGACGCGGACCTTTGACAGCTTGGCCAGCGTTGCGTCCCAATAGGCTAGCCTTGCAGTCTGGGTCTGCTCATCAATCTGGGGCATGCGATCGCGGATCGGACCGTCCCAGCTATCAGCGATCAGTTGAGCGTCACGCCACGCCCATTCGGCCTCATAGATGGCCTTGAACTGCGCATCGGCAGAGGGACGAGCCATCACAGGCGTCGACAAACCCGCCCACAGAATGAGAACCAAAAGCGTAATGGCAGATCGCATACGGGGCATGGGTGGTCCTTAGAACCTTAGCGTTTCACGGCGGGCGAGAGGCCCGATGGATCGATCATCATGCCATGGACCTGCATATTATGGCTGTGGGCCAGTTGATGCAGAGCAAAGGCGGTTTGCATGGCGCTGGTCCGGCCTTGGGCATCTTGCGCGGCATTGACTGCTTCCTTGGCCAGTTTCAGGGCAAAGAGCGGCTTTTGGGCGATACGGCTGGCCATGGCGAGGGTGAAGTCGGCGAGGCTTTCAGGTGGCACGACATGATTGACCATCCCCAGCTTCTCGGCGTCCTTGGCGCTGAGCCAATCGGCGGTGAACAGCATCTCCTTGGCCTTGCGTGAGCCTAGCTCCCAAGGATGGTTGAACATCTCAACCCCGCCGACGCCCATCGCAACCGTATTGTCCCAGAAGGACGCGTCTTCGGCAGCGATGATGATGTCGCACGGCCAGATCAGCATAAGGCCGCCCGCGATACACTTGCCTTGAACCTGAGCGATGGTTGGCTTGGGAAGGTTGCGCCAGCGTTCGCTGAAGCCGATATAGATTTCCTTTTCGCGGGCCATCTGGGCTTCCGCGCCCGCACAGCCAAAGCCGCACCAGGTGCCGACGGTCTGGAACTCCGCCATGGTCTCGAGCGCCCCCTGTTCGCGCAGATCGTGGCCAGAGGAGAAATGCGGACCCGCAGCCGCCAGAATGATGACCTTGATGTCGTTGTCCTGCGCTGCCCGGTCGAAGGCTTGATTGAGCTCATAGAGCATGCGGGTGTCTTGGGCATTGCGCGTCTCAGGCCGGTTCAGCACCAGTCGCGCTACGTGCGGGGCAGGGGTCTCATAGATCACGGTCTGGTACATGCTGTCCTCCCAAAGGCTCTGCCAAGGATTGGCTCCTCGTGCATTTAGCCATGCTGGCATGAAACCTTGGCCTAAGACCACTGCCAAGCGTGGCCAATGGGCCGGAACGGTTGTGGCTTGTGCGGGATCTGCCCTGTCGCCATAGTGTCCCTAATCAATGATAAGGCAGGAAACACCATGGGTCAGTCTCAGCTCGTTATTCGCAACGGTCGTATTGTCGACGGCACAGGTGCCGAGGGCTATTTTGGCGATGTCGCCATTTCGGATGGCAAGATCGTTGCCGTTGGCGCAGGCATCGCCGCTGGCGATGATGAGATCGATGCCAAGGGTATGATTGTTGCGCCCGGCTTTATCGATATCCACACCCACTATGACCCGCAGATCTGCTGGGACCGGCTGGCAACACCGAGCTTGGAGCACGGGGTGACCACTGTGGTGATGGGCAACTGTTCGCTCAGCCTCGCGCCCGTTCGGCCCAATGGCTCGGCCAAGCTGATCAAGATGTTTGAGAAGATCGAGGACATCAAACAGCCGACCTTTGCCGCCGCCGTGCCCTTTTCGTGGGAAAGCTTTGGCGACTATCTGGACCATATCCGCCCCGGTCTTGGCATCAATATCGGGGCCTTGGTCGGCCATTCGGCGCTGCGTTACTATGTGATGGGAGCCGACAGCCAAGAGCGGATCGCGACCGATGGCGAAATTGACGAGATGTGCCGCCTGATGGAAGAGGCCATGGCCGCGGGTGCCTTGGGCCTTTCCACATCCTATGTCGATATTGACGAGGATGGTCGTCCGGTTCCGAGCCGCTTGGCCGATATGCGTGAAAAGGTCGCCCTCTGTAAGGCCATGGCCAAGAGCGGGCGAGGGGTCCTGCAGACCGTGCCCTATTTCATCGATATCGAGCAGCAGCTGGCCAATATTGAAGAGCTTGGCGATATTAGCTTGGCCAGCGGCGTGCTCTGTTCGGTTGCCCCGATCACCTATAGCCCGGTGGCACCTGAGAACTGGAAGCGGTCCTTGGCCAAGCTGGAAGAGCAGCAAAAGCGCGGGGCCAAGGTCTATGGTCAGTCCATGCCACGCAGCTTTGATATGAACATCATTTTGGCCGAGACCTCCTTCCTGCTCTACGGCCTACGCAAGTGGGACCGCCTGATGCAGATGCCTTTGGCCGAGCGGTTGGCCGGGTTTGCGGATCCCGCCGCCCGCGAGGTGCTGGTGGCCGATGCGGCCCGGATGTTGCCTCTGTTCTGGAACATGCTGATTGGGCGGGTCTATGTGCCTGAAAATGAGCAATATCTGGGGCGTAAACTCTGTGACATTGCCTCTGAGGCAGGCAAGTCCGTGCCCGATATGTTGCTGGATATTGCCGTGGCCGACGGCCTGCGCACCGAGTTCCAAATTCGCAATGTCATCCATGCTGACCCTGAAATGGTCTCACAGATCCTAGACCATCCCTTGATCCATATCGGCGCATCGGACGCCGGGGCTCACGTGACCCAGTTCTGCGGTGCGGGCGATACGACCGACATGCTCGAGCGCTATGTACGAGCCTTCGGCAAGATGACGCTCGAGCGGGCCATCTATCGCATGACTGGCGAACCGGCCAAGGATTGGGGTATTCGCGAACGCGGTACGCTTGAGATCGGGCAGGCCGCCGACGTGGTGATCTTCAATGCCGAGACGGTCGGGCGCGGTGACGAGATCTTCGTCGGCGACTTCCCCGGTGAAGCCAACCGCTATGTCCGCCACGCCACCGGCATCGACAAGGTCATCGTCAATGGCGCGGTCGTGCTGGATCGCGGCGAATATACCGCCTCGCGGCTAGGCCAGATCATCTAAAGCGAGGCGGTTTGGTCCTATTCGACGGTAAAGGTGAAGGACCCAACCATCTCGTGGCCGCTCTCGGCGCGCCATTCAACAATATATTGGCCGGGCGAGAGGGTTCGGACTGGGATCGTCACCGTCTTCACCATGGTGGTGGGCAAGGTGGCATTCAACGGCACCCGCTGGCCGGCAGCGGTTCGAAGCTGGACGGACCGAAAGACCATGGCGTGGGACAGTGTTAGGGACAGGTTCGCCGGAGAACCTTTGACGGTCTCCCCATCGGCTGGGGTGGATGCGTCCAAAGGCATGACCATGACATGCGCCATCCCGGGCTCGGCACCCATTGATGAAGACGGCATCTGCATCTTTGACATGTCGTGGCCCGCATGGGAGTCTTTTGCCGCCTGGGCCAGAACCCCTGTCGCAACCAGGCTGGAGGCTAAGGCAAGGATAGAGAAGGATCGGGTCAAACGGCTGGTCATGTCAGAGGTCCAATCCTAAGCGGGTTTGCGATGGGGCGTGCCGTAGTCTGGGTCTGTGCTGACCCGTTTGGCAACCGTACCTTTGGGCGGAGCGTACCAGCCCGGATCGCTATAGTCACCGGGGCGGATATCGTCGCGCACCTTGAGCACCGTGAACATGCCGCCCATCTCAAGATTTCCGAACGGTCCCTTACCGGCCATCATGGGCAGTGTATTGGCCGGGCCTCGATGACCTGCATCGGTGTGTTCTTGATGCTCAGCCATGCCGTTTTGACCCATGGCCATATAGCCGGGCAGGATCTTTTGAATCCGCTCTTCCAGTCCAGATTGATCGACGCCGGTTGGGTTGGGAATGTCGTGGCCCATGGCGTTCATGGTGTGGTGCGACATGTGACAGTGCAGGGCCCAGTCGCCGGGGACAGCGGTGAACTCAATATCGCGCATCTGACCGACACCGACGGTCGAGGTCACTTCGCGCCGCCACTGGGATTGAGGCCAACGTCCGCCGTCAGAGCCGGTTTCGACAAACTCGACCCCGTGTAGATGGACCGGATGGTTCCACATGGACAGGTTGCCGATCCGAATGCGGACGCGCTCGCCGGTGCGCGCCACCAAGGGCTCGATGGCCGGGAAGACCTTTGAATTGAAGCTCCATAGGTCGAAGTTGACCATCACCGAAGGATCAGGACGCCAGGTTCCGGGGTGCAGGGCCCAGTTGTGCAGGATGAAGCCATAGTCTCGATCGACGGGCACGGCTTCACCTGCCTTGGGGTGAATGATGAATAGACCCATCATGCCATAGGCCAACTGGGTCATCTCGTCGGCATGGGGATGGTACATATGGCTGCCATGCTGGCGCAGGGTGAATTCGTAGGCGAAGGTCTCTCCGGGAAGGATGTGGGGCTGATTGAGCCCGCCTACGCCGTCCATGCCATTGGGCAAGATCAGGCCGTGCCAATGGACCGTCGTATGTTCCTTGAGCCGGTTGGTGACAAAGATCCGAACGCGGTCGCCCTCGACGGCCTCAATGGTTGGCCCGGGCGTGCTGCCATTATAGCCCCAGCAGGTGGCCTCTGATCCGGGGGCAAAGCTGTGCTGGATTTCTTCGGCAACCAGATGAAACTCTTTGACGCCGTCCTTAATGCGATAGGGCAGGGTCCAGCCGTTCAGGGTTCTAACCGGCCTGAACCGGCGATCCGAGGGGGCGTCAGCGGCATTGGCGCGGCTTACGGGGCCTGCAGAAGCGGCGAGGGCTGCGGTGCCAGTGGCCAGCATGATGTCGCGGCGGCTGAGGGTCATGGTTGGCCTGGGTGATCGTGCGGGGTCATGGGCGTTGAACCTGAAGACTCTAGAATGTCCGACGCGCTGGGTCCCGTCTCCAGACTGTCGGGTGTGCTGGGCAGTCTTGTGCCAACCAAGCGGGTCAGTTCCACGCGGGCGAGCCAGTAATCGCGCACAGCCTCGATATAGCCCTGATACGCCTCATATTCTTGGGTCTTGGCCTCAATCAGACCGAAGACCCCGAGCAGCATATTGTTTTGCTGTTCCTGACTGCGGGCCACGATGGTTTGGCGCTGGGGGATCAGATCGTCACTGTGCAGAGCGATCACCTGACGGCGGCGCTGCAACTCATCGGCCCGCGCGGCGATTTGGTGGCTGAGGTTCAATCGGATCTGCGCCGATTGAGCCTGTGCAAGATCGCGTTTGGCGTTAAGGCGCGCGGTCTTGGCCTGTCCCTGATTGAAGATCGGGAGTTCAAGGTCAAGGCTAGGGCCTTTGGAGCGAACGCCGTCGCGGTCCCGCTCGCGTTCCAATCCCAGGGCCGTATCACCGAGCCACCGGATTGCCCGCCGCGTCGCTGTCACCTGATCCCATATCAACAGATCCTGGTCAGCCGCCATCAAAGACAGGTTATGGGTCAAGGCCAGCGATTGAAGCTCATCGTGCCTATCGTCATCTGCGGGGGGCAAGGGGAGGGTAGAACTCAAAGACCACGGAGGAATAGCAGGGCTAAGACCGATCAGACCATAGAGGTTGGCCCGCGCCGCCTTAGCACTCACGGCCGCCTGTTGCGCGGCGATCCGGGCTTGGCTGGCGGCGGCCTGTTCACGGTTCAGATCCAGCTCGGTAATATTGCCCGCATTAAAATAGCGTTCGGCCAGATCAGCGGAGGTCTGGAGGGCAAAGGCAACCGCCTCCCGCAACTGTGCGACCTGTTCGGCGGCCACGGCCTGATACCAAGCCGCCTCCACATCCAGCTGCACGTCCAAGAGAGCGCTTGCCAACTGGTAGCGGGCGCGGGTTCTGGCCTGCTGCGCCAACTTTAGCCGTGCGGGCATCAGGATCAGGTCCGCGAGGGGTAGGGTCAGGCTCTGGGCTGTGGTCTTGCCGCCACCGGCACTCAAGCTGCTGAGACCAAGGCGCGGATTGGCGATCTCTATGGCCTCTAGAATATCGGCCTGATCGCTTCCCAGCTGGCCGTAGATCAGTGCTAATTTCGGGCTTTTGACGATGGCCATCTGAACGGCGCCGTCCAGCGTCATGGGCTTGGCCATGATGGCGGCCAAGCCGTCGTCAGCTTGGCGAACCGACATAGCCTCTCGGTCTTGGATTAGACCGGTAATGACCGCCCTATCCTGTCCCATGGGCGTGGTTGCGCAGGCCGAAACGGTCATGGCCAAGACAGGCAATGTCGCGGCTAGCAGAGCAGGCTTGAGCCAGATGTGACGAAGGTTGACCATGGATGCGAACCTAGTGCGATTGGCTGGCGATTGACAGGGGCGGGTGGATTAACCCCTTCTGACCCCTTCAATGTGGCCAAAATGGTCACAGTTGCCTCGCGGAATGTACTTTCCCTCAAATTGATTGCAGGCCAGCGGCGATTACCGCTTCAAACTTTGGGAGAGCCGTCATAGTTTGGCCGCCTAGGGAAAAACCTCAGGAGAGTTCTATGCGCGACGCCGTTATCGTTTCTTACGCCCGGACGGGCCTGGCCAAGGCTGGCCGGGGCGGGTTCAATGTGACTGCCCCCATGTCCATGGCCGCCCATGCGATCAAGCACGCTGTGGCGCGCTCGGGCGTTGAGGCGGACTTCGTCGAAGACTGCTATCTAGGCAACAATGCCCACGCTGCGCCGAACATCGCGCGTCTGGCCGCTCTGTTGGCTGGTATGCCCAAGACCACGGGCGGCGTCTCGATCAACCGTTTCTGCTCGTCGGGCCTTCAGTCCATCGCCATGGCCGCCAACCACATCCGTGGCGACAATGCCGATTGCGTCGTCGCGGGCGGCGTTGAAAGCATCTCGATCCAAGGCGGCGGCATGCCGCGCGAGTCGATCGATCCAGAACTGATGGACATCGCCCCTGCGATCTTCATGGCCATGATCGACACCGCCGACATCGTGGCTGAGCGTTACGGCCTGAGCCGTGAATATCAGGACGAATATTCGTTGGAATCTCAGCGCCGCATGGCCGCTGCTCAAAAGGCCAACCTGTTCGCCGACGAAATCGTGCCGATGGCGACCAAGATGAAGGTCGTCAACAAGGAAACCAAGGAAG
>Ga0214921_10010851_pt1 | contig 11195 bp, 13 predicted proteins | sample LL1505_MetaG_FD_177992 | JGI IMG/M metagenome (GOLD analysis project Ga0214921, IMG submission 177992) | Freshwater microbial communities from Lake Lanier, Atlanta, Georgia, United States - LL-1505 | ecosystem: Environmental > Aquatic > Freshwater > Lake | place: USA: Georgia | collected...
AACATACCATTTATCGGAATTATCCACTCCCTCATTAATTCTGAATGAATTAAATTTATTTAGATGTTTCATATTTTATATATTAATTAGATTTCCTCTTCTTCATCATAATCTTCATCCTCTTCTTCGACATCCTCATCCTCTCCGTTATTAAGTTTATCTTTACAATAAATTTTAATATTCTTCTTCCTCCTCTTCATCCTCATATTCTTCTGCGCCATCATCATCTTCATCATCTTCATCATCTTCATCATCTTCATCATCTTCATCCAATTCTGGTATTTGTGTGATTGCATTTGTATCTTCAGTAGTTTCATCCATCATCTTCATCCAACCAATGTCCCATTGGCGTTCTATATATCCAAGAACTTCATCCCATTCATCACAAACGATAAGATCACTAACATCATCTTCTTCCTCATATTCCATATTGGTAATATCACCCGTAATACCAGAGTTAAATTGAATTAAGTACCAATCATCATTTAACTTAATTATTTCCATAAAAAATCCATATTGACCAGATTTGTATCTAACGGTAAAAGTATGACTTTCTCCTATCGTCCCTAATCCTATTTTACAACCTCTACTAGAATTTTTTTCTTTTACTTTTTGTAAAAATTCAAACTCTCTTTTTGTGAATGGTGCTGTTCCGTACATGTCAAGTTTTTTATCCCACTCTTCTTTACTTACTTTTAGTGGTTTTCTGAATTTACGAGTTTTTTCCAGATCTTCTTGTTTCTTATTAAAATCTTCTTTTTGCTTTCGATTTTCTCTATCTCTCTCATCTCTTCTTTCTCTTTCAGTCGTCTTTAATCCATCAACTAAAGATTTTAATTCATCCGGCCCATTACAAACCTTAAGGTTTGAAGGAGAACTGCCAACCATAATTTTACCATCTACTAATCTAACTCCAATAATTGCTCCGTCTATTGATGTGGCTCTTTCTAATGAAATTGTTATTGATGAGTAATCATTTGGCCATACGTGTACGTTACGAATATCATAATCACACTTCTCTATCCATTTTAATGCTTTTTTATATAAATCTTCATATCCCAAATTTTCAATTGTTTGTTGAACTTCTCTATTCAATTTTATATCAGGCCTTTTGGTACTATATCCATTTAGAGTTAACCATGATCTTAACTTGATAATATCTAAAGAAGACAATCCACTAATATCTAGTTCATATGTATTATAATAAATTTCCTTTAAAAACTTGTCAAATCTATCATCTTTATCATCCTTTATGTTTTTGCGAAACCATTTTATTAAATCACTACGATCAATTACATTTACATCATATAGTTTAATAACGTTTTCTTTATGATTATTTTCTTTAGGGGTTTCATTTACAACAGGAGTTTCTTCAGTAGGTATAGGATTATCCTTATTTTTAGTGAATATGTTTTTTACTCCCTTCTTGATATTATCAAGTATTCCCTCATTCATTTTGAATGATTCAAATGTTTTTATATGTTTCATATTTTATATATTAAAAAAAAAATCAGGAAAATATATTTTATTCTCCTGATTAATTTTAATAATCCTCATCATCCTCATAACCATCATATAGGTTGGTATCAATTTCTTCTGGATAATCATCTTCATCTTCGGGACGACTTTTTAATAACATTGGTACATAAAATGTCATAGCATCTCTACTTGCAGAATTAATTGAATCATACCAAGAACTATGACATGAATAATTACTAGTAATATCCAAACGCCATTTTTTATGCCTTTTGTCCTTTCTATCCTTTTCTTTTATTATTTTAAAAGTTGAGTTCTTCCATTGACAAGTCCATTCTCCATTAACTAATTCCCATTTTAAAATACCACCTTTATAAGGTTCGTCTATGAGAATGCCTTTTAAATCCTTCTTTATATTATCAAATATTCCCTCATTCATTCCGAATGATTCAAATGTTTTTAGGTGTTTCATATATTTCTATTTGGAATTTCCCCAACCTCTTCTTATCATATCTCTAACTTGAGAAAGTGACTTTCCAATACGCTCAGATTCATCTAGAATCTTAAATATATCTGGATTGGAATCTACATAACTTTTACCACAAGCAGCCTCTCGGTCGCTGGAATATGGAAATACAATTGTATTTCCATTTAAATATCCATAAGAACCTCTGGGAGCATTGTTATGTGATATTAATAATTTACAATATTTCATACCTTCCTCTCCTTCATTTGATACTTGAGTAATAGAAGTGATGTCATCTTCATTTAGAATAACTTTCAGTGCTTTTTTTAAATTAGAGTTGTAAAACCTTAGTCTTCTTAATTCTTCTTCTTTTCTATCTTCCTCTTCAGTCTCGTCGGAATAACTACTACGACGACCAAAACTCCTAGTTGGTAGTTTAGACTTTATTAAATTTTTTACTTTATCTACTTTCTCTTTTGGTAATACTAAATCATCATCATCATTCAAATCATCATCAGTTAGAAAAATTTCTAATGCTTTTATTAAATTAGCATTAGAGAACCTTAATTGTCTGAACTCATTCTCTATTCTTTCATTCTCTATTCCTTTATAAGTACCAGGATAGCTACTACGACGACCTGTCCTATCAGTTGATGCTTTAGATTTTTCTATAAATTCTTTTGCTTTATCTTCCTTTTCTTTTGATAATACTATATCATTATCATCATCGTTATTAGCCCATTTTTGGATAGCATCTGATTGACCAGTGTACCTACTAGTACTACTAGTCTTTTCTGTCCTTGGTCTACTCATTTTATTCAGATTATCTCCTCTACTGTTGATTGGTTGATCACCATATTCATCAGTAATGGGTCTATTTTTTATTTTTAAATCATCCTCTTCGGAATTTTTCTTCATGGCTGAAATACTAGGCTTTTGACTCACTGGTTCTTCTTCTTTATCACCTTTAAACCATCCTTTAACTTTCACCTTCATATCATCAAATAATCCTTCGTTTAATTGGAACGAGTTAAATTCTTTTATATGTTTCATCTAACTTAATTTTTATTTTTATTATATATTATTTTTTATATATAGAAATATGAAAAACCTTAAGATATTTGAAAACTTTAATAACATAGATCTTATATGTAGTAGATATGATATATTTGATTATTCTGTAAATCCTGACGGAACTGTTGATGTAGATGGTAATGTTAATCTTTACAAAAAAGAACTAACAAAACTACCAATAAAATTCGGTAAAGTAACTGGTTATTTTTATTGTTATAATAACCAATTGACTACATTAGAAGGAGCTCCAAGCGAAGTTGGTGGGGAATTTGATTGCTCAAATAATCAACTAACTTCACTATTAGGTAGTCCAAAAGAAGTCCGTGATAATTTTTGGTGTTCTAATAATCAACTAACTACATTAATTTTTGGACCAAAAGAAGTTGGTGGAGTTTTTAATTGCGCTAACAATAAATTAACTTCATTGGAAGGTGGACCAAGTCGAGTTGGTGGAAATTATTGGTGCAATAATAATAACCTTATTTCATTAGAAGGTGGTCCAACTTATTTTAGTGGTCAGTTTGATTGTGATAATAATCCAATATCTCAAATATATAAGTTATTTCCAAATCATAAATCTTTTATGGATTCACTGGATTATGATTATTTGAGAGGAACTTCCATTATTAAATGGAAATTCCAAGAAGCACTTGAAGAGGCAGGTATAGAAATGCCGAATAAAATTAAAGGATGGAATTGGATACAAAATAACCTTTAAAATTAAACCCCCTCTAGATTTATCTCTAGAGGGGGTTTAATTTTAATATTTATAATTTTTGAATTTTAATATTCTTTCGTTAACTAAAGATTCTTCTACCTTTTGACCAGATTTAAAATAATCCATAATTTGTTTTAATGTAGTGTTAAATTCTTTTAAATCCTCTCCGAATTCTCCAAGTCCACTATAAAACCCCTCACCTTCAAATTGAAGAGACCTTTTAGATAGTCTTGCCATTTTTTCAGCAACTACTTGAGAATCCTTTTTATCGGAAAGTATAGAAATACTTTCTTTATACAATGGTCCAAAATCTGATAAAGTTTTTGATTTTGCTCCATATAAATATGAATAAATTTCTTTATATAGATTCTTAATCGGTTCCTTTGAACTTGTGCTCATTTTCTTATCTAAAATATCTGTTAAAAATTTGGTTGTTATACCAATTCCTTTATCTTTCTCATCTTTAAGAGATTTAATAGACTTTCTTATATTTCCTAAAGCTTGAGTTAAGTAACTGTCACTCCTTCCGACTTCAACATTTCTAAATGATTTACCAAGTTCTTTTTCTAAAAATAACGACTCCTTGCGTAACGTATTCTTTACCTCCTCATAATCCACATACTCACCTTGATTATCGCGAATAGTTTGTTTTTTCCTTTTGTCTTCTCCAATTCTTAACGGTTCCTTCCTTTGTTCTTCTCCAATTCTTAACGGCTCCTTACCTCGATACTCAGCCCGAGTTAAATCTTTAGAAGTATCACCTTTAGTTGTTTTTTGAATGGCATCTTGTCCCTTTTTACCTCCTAACATTTTATCCTTAGACGAATCACTTTCAGATTTAACTCCATCAAATGATATCAACATATTATTTAAAGCCTTTAAGTTTTTAATCATTAAAGGATAAACTGATTTTTCTGAAGGAATTTCTCCTTTTTTAAGAGTATCACTTCCTTCTTTATCACCTCCTTTATCACTTCCTTCTTTATCACCACTACCTTTTTTACCATCAACACTAATTAAAGTTAATGATTGTAATAAATCATTTAGAGTTTTAGCTCTTGATTGTCTTTGTCCTTTTTCTCTTAGTAATTTTACAACAGCGCCAGCTCCAATCAGAGCTATACCAATACCTCCAAGAATTGGAGCCAAAGCAATAAGTTTTGTTCCAATTACAGATGTTGTAGTGGTTTTAATTCCAGCTTTAATTAAAACTTTTCTAGTTTGATTAAAAACTTGTTTAGCAATAAAACTTTTAGCACCACCATTTTGATTCATTAAAACTTTATCTCCCCAAGTTCCTTCGAGATGATTAAATACATCACCAATTGTTTTATTTGATGGATCCGATAATTGACTAGTAATGTCTGCCACAGAAGAAATTTTACCATCACCACCTAAGAAATTTGACATTGCTTCTATACCAGCTGCTTTATCACCTCCACCATAGAATTTAAAAGCGTCTTCTAAGTTAGAAATCGGTTGATTAAAATTAAGTGATTTACCAGTAGCATCCATAAACCCATTATTCTGAATAGTATATGACCATCCTTTTGGATCAACCTTAATATTATTTTCAATTGTCTTTGTGAATGTTTCTTCACCAAATTGAGCTGGGTTATTTACTGTCGTAGTAATTAAATCTTTAAACCATTGAGTTTGAGCTACCCAACTAACTGCTCCTAAAGCAGCCCCAATTCCAGCTAAAATTAGGGGAAGTTTATTAGACTCAAGACCTTTCATTCTTTCAGTTTCAACATTTTTCTCACCCGAAGTTTTTTGAAATTTAGCAGATTGACCAGCCGTTGTTTTTTGAATGTCATCTTTTCCCTTTTTAGCTCCGAACAATTTATCCATAGCTTTGTTTTTAAGGTCTATAAGTTTCTTTATAAACTCTTCTTCCTCATTAATAGAATCAAAATTATAAAGTTCTAAAATCTCTTCATCTCTTACACTATCTCTAGATTCAGTAACAGAATAAACAGCTTTTAAATCAACATCAAGAAACTTTTTAACTACTTTTCTCATGTCCTCTATAATCTGATTACAAACATCAGGAGCTAAATATCCTTCTTCTTCGTTACCTTTTTTAGAGGCAGCCACCAATGAATCATATAATTGACCATACATTATAATACCTTTTAGAAAAGTTACCCTTGATTTATCATTTGGAAATTCAGGAGCAACTTCCTTTACCTCATTATAAACTCTTTTCAAAAGTTTATTGGATTCTTTGTCCATAATCTCAGAAATTTCTAATCTAGCAGAATCATCTGTGCCCTTTTTACCCAGTATTTTACCACCAGCTTTATATCTACCTAATTTAGATAGGCCATACTTAACGTCACTCCAAAAGGATTCGTCTAGTCTTCCATTGAATTCTGAGTATCTTTCTAATTTCATAATATATTAATTTAATTTATTTATATATTATTTTTTTTTTATCCAAAAATTCACTACCTTTACATTATTATCACTAAATAAAAAAATCATGAGAAATCACCTAATTATTCTTGCTATCTTATCAATTATAACTGTTACTTTGGCCTATATGGTTTGGAATAAGTCACAGGATCCAGCTCCAGTTAATAAAGGAGTGGAAGCCAAACTGGTTCTTGAGGTTGATAGTTGTAAAGTTTACCAATTTTACAGCAACGGACATGCCGTTTTTTTAGCAGTAAGGGGAAAATCAGTTTCAATATCAAGATAAAAAAATATGCAATTAATAAAATCAATAGATGCAGGTATAACCTATAAAACACTGGATAATTACTGGTGGATGAATAATGATGTTTTGCCCAGCAAATGGGCAAAATCTAATATTAAAGTGGGGGCAGATGAATGGACATTCAAGTGATTGGAGAAGAAAAGATGCAGATAATCCCTTTAATATATCTAGTACTTGTGGGTCTAATATTCTACATAAATTCCAAATAGCTATGCAGGTAGATGTAAATTCCGAACAATCCGGAATACTTGACATTTCTATAGATATAGTATTTGACGAAAAACTAACCGATTATGTAGAATCAATCGTAATTGAATTAAATAAATTAATAATCAGTGACGATGAAAAGACTCAAGTATGGATGGTTACCCGAGAAAACTCAGGACTAAACTTACGTTCTTTTGACCTAAATATTCCAGAAATAGATATAGAACTAAATTATGGAATCGAATGGAAAATTAAACATGATTATCTCCTAAAGGTACTAGGTAGAAAATCTAAGAAGGGTATTGCACTCTTACATGGAATTCCTGGAACCGGAAAGTCTCAGTATATACGTTACCTGATTTCCCTTTTATCTAAAACAAGAACCTTAATCTATTTACCTAATCAATTAATATCTAGTATTACTGACCCCTCTTTTTTACCCTTAATGGCTAATTACCCGGATTCTATTCTTATAATAGAAGATGCAGAATCAGCAATTAAATCTAGAAAATGGGGAGGAACAACAGTAGATAATCTACTAAATCTTTCTGATGGAATTCTTAGTGATTTTTTAGGGACCCAAATTATATGTACTTTTAATCAGGATATATCCCAAATAGATGAAGCTCTCCTAAGAAAAGGTCGCCTAATACTTAAACATGAATTCGGAAAATTATCCCAGCAACAAGCACAACGATTATCTGACAAATTAGGTTTTACTAAGAAAATAGATGAGGATATGACCTTGACTGAAGTTTACAATCAAGAAGACGAATTTACAGAAGATGTAAAAAAATCTCAACCTATTGGATTCGGTCTTTAAATTAATTTACATTTTCATATAAATATATATATTTAATATGAAATGGATAAAGTTATTTGAATCATTTGAGTCGGAGAGCATAGAATCAATCTGTAGAGAATACGGAATACGAAATTGGACTATAAATGAGGATGGATCCGTAGATGTTGATGGTGATGTTGACATTAGCGAATTAGAGCTAGAAAAAATCCCACTTAAATTTGGAAAAGTTAGTGGAGATTTTCATTGTTATACAAATCTATTAATCTCCCTAGAAGGTGCTCCAAAAGTAGTTGGTGGTAATTTTGATTGTTCATTTAATAAATTAACATCTTTAGAAGGTGGTCCAATAGAAGTGGGTCATAGTTTTTATTGCTATAATAATAACTTAACTTCATTAAAGGGTAGTCCAGAAGTAGTTGGTGGTGATTTTAGTTGTTCATTTAATAAATTAACATCTTTAGAAGGTGGTCCAAAGGAGGTTGGTGGTAGTTTTAATTGCCAAAGGAATAAACTGATTACCTTGGAAGGAGGTCCAAATAAAGTTGGTGGTAGTTTTTTATGTCAGGGGAATCCAATATCATTTGTATACAAATTATTCCCTGACCATAAGGCATATCTAGATTCCTTAGATTATGATTATTTAAGAGGAACTTCAATTATTAAATGGAAATTTAAAGAAGCTCTTGATGAGATAGGAGGAGAAATGCCAGAATCTATTCTTGGATGGAAATATATATAGTCATATGAAATATCTTAAATTATTTGAATCATTTGAAGAGGGTGATGAATCACTCTCAGAGAGTAGTGACTTAACGTCACCCTCAGAGAGTATAGAATCTATTTGTAATAGATTTCGCATAAAAAATTGGACCGTCAATTCAGATGGTACAATTGATGTAGATGGTAGTGTCGAAATGGTTTATATTAAATTAAAGAAATTACCTCTTAAATTTGGTAAAGTAACTGGTAATTTTTGGTGTTATCATAATGAATTAGTTACACTAGAGGGAGCTCCAAGGGAAGTTGGTGGAGATTTTAATTGTGCAAGTAATAATTTAAGTAGTTTGGAAGGTGGTCCTACTCATGTAAGTGGAGATTATGCTTGCTACAATAATGAACTAATAAATTTAAAATATGTTCCGATTAAAGTTGGTGGAGATTTTAATTGTGCAACTAATAAACTAACTAACTTAGAGGGTGGTCCAAGAGAAGTTGGTGGTGATTTTAGTTGCTCATTTAATAAATTAATCTCCCTAGAAGGCGCTCCAATAGAAATAGGTGGTCATTTTGATTGTTCTTACTGCAAAATAACTTCATTAAAAAGTGGACCAAGTAAAGTTGGTGGTGATTTTAGTTGTTCTGTTAATGAACTAACTACATTAATTGGTGGACCAAAAGAAGTTGGTGGTGATTTTAATTGTTCAACAAATCTATTAACCTCCCTAGAAGGTGCTCCAAAAGTAGTTGGTGATTATTTTTATTGTGATGGAAATAAATTAATCTCCCTAGAAGGTGCTCCAAGTTATGTTGGTGGTGATTTCAGGTGTAATGGAAATCCAATATTTGCAGTATATAAATTATTCCCTAATTATAAATCTTATAAGGACTCACTAGATTATAGTTATCTAAGAGGAACGAATATTGTTAAATCGAGATTCCAAGAAGCTCTTGATGAGATAGGAATCAATATACCAGAATCCATTCCTGGATGGAAATATATATAGTCATATGAAATATCTTAAATTATTTGAATCATTTGATGATGACATAAAATCCATATGTGATGAATTAAACATAACTAATTGGACAGTAAATTCTGATGGTACAATTGATGTTGATGGTGATGTTTGGCTTGTTAGTAAGGAATTAAAGAAACTACCCTTGAAATTTGGTAAAGTAAGTGGTAATTTTTATTGTTATGATAACCAACTAACTAATTTAGAAGGTGGTCCAAATAGAGTTAGTGGGGAATTTGATTGTTCAACGAATCAACTAACTTCATTATTAGGTGGACCAAAAGAAGTTGGTGGAAGTTTTTATTGTTATGATAACAAATTAACTACATTAGAAGGTGCTCTAAGAGAAGTTGGTGGGGATTTTTGGTGTGAAGGGAATCTATTAATCTCCCTAGAAGGTGCTCCAAGAGAAGTTGGTAGAGATTTTAATTGTGAGAAAAATAACCTAATTACATTAGAAGGTGCTCCAAATCATGTTGGTGGTAATTTTGATTGTGATGGAAATAAATTAATCTCCCTAGAAGGTGCTCCAAAAGTAGTTGGTGGTAATTTTTGGTGTAATGGAAATCCAATATTTGCAGTATATTGCTTATTCCCTAATTATAAATCTCTTATGGACTCAATGGATTATAATTATCTAAGAGGTAATAAAATAGATAGAAAGAGATTAGAAGAAGCTCTAGATGAAATAGGCCAGCAAATTCCTGATAATATAATAGGATGGGACTGGATATAGATGTCACTCCCCTAAGTTTAAATCCAAAAATCTGGGTAGTGTACTTAATTCCGGAACTGGTGTACTTAATTCTTGAGGTGGTGTACTTAATTCCGGAACTGGTGTACTTAATTCTTGAGGTGGTGCACTTAATTCTTGAGGTGGTGCACTTAACCCATTGCCTGCAACATAATAAGTCGCTTTCCCCTTTCCTTTGGAAATGGTGTAAAAAAAAACGGGAAGTAAACTCATTATTATCACGGATCGATTAAAATGTTGGTGGAACCAAATGAGCGTTTTCCGTCAGTTTCATCACAGATATAATATCTAAAAGAATATTATCAATCTTAGGCCCAGAAACCATCATAAAGTTACTTGCAGATATCCGAATTTTGAGTTTTTAATTTTTATATATAATCTATAAAATTATAAATCAAAATGATAACTAAATATAAAACTTTTCTAATATATGAAAAAGCTGTAACAGATAAGCTAATATCAGATTTAAAAGACGAATTTGAGAAAGATGCTGAAGATATTTTAAACAAAATGTTGAAAGATGATCTTAAAGTAGAGGAAAGTAAAGATGAAGATGAAGAAGTACACAAAAATCTACACCATATACAAGATGTTATAGATTCTATTAAGAGAAAAAATGCAGAGGAAAAAATAGATATTATTGGTAAAGAAATTCCTAAATTTGCATCTTTAATAAAATCATACCTTAAAAAAGGTTTAACTGCTGTTGTTATTGCAGGTATTCTTTCATCATCTTTACAATCTTGTGTATCTATGAAAAACCCTCATGCAGCTGAACTACAATGTCCAGGTGGTAGCTGTAAAGCTAAAGCTAATAAAGCTAAATCTAAAAGTAATAAATATAAAACAATAAATAATTTTAATTTTGCAAAATCTTACAATTAAGGATGGGATTTAATCTGATTTATTGTAAGATTGATTTAAATATTTCTAAATTATTATCTACTGAGTTGTGATCATTGATAATTGCAAATACTACATTATCAAAATGTGATTTGTAACCTTCATCTAAAACTTCTTTAAAGAAAGTTGCAATTTGAGCTGGATTGTTTTTAAATACCCCACATCCCCAAGCACCTAAGATAATATTCTTTACCTCATTCTTAATTGCTAATGATAAGATTAATCTTATTTTATCTTTATTAGTTTTTATATATTGTTTAAAGTCTGTTAGTTCAAATACATTCAGATTAATAGCTGCCATCGTAATTACATCTATTTCAGTTGGTTTTAT
>Ga0214921_10010852_pt1 | contig 11194 bp, 8 predicted proteins | sample LL1505_MetaG_FD_177992 | JGI IMG/M metagenome (GOLD analysis project Ga0214921, IMG submission 177992) | Freshwater microbial communities from Lake Lanier, Atlanta, Georgia, United States - LL-1505 | ecosystem: Environmental > Aquatic > Freshwater > Lake | place: USA: Georgia | collected 2015-05-28
GCAGCAGGTTCGTGCCGATGCCGGCTACGTTGGCCGCCTGCAAGGCCAGGCCATAGGCGGTTCCAAACGCGAGCTGGTGCTCCCGGAAGGCCGGGTTTGACAACACCGCCGCCCCTTCCAATCCGTTGAACTTGTCCAGTCGCTGCACATCAAGCTGCAACTGCTGTCCGACGAAGTCCGTGAGCCCGCGGAGCTTGGTCGCATTCCCCAAAAGCAGCACTTTGCCGATGGTCGCCGTCCGATCGGTACCAGTGAAGTAGTTCAGCGACCGCTGCAGCTCGGAAGCAAATTCATTGAACACCGGCTTCATCATCTTGAAGACGGCTTTCGGGTCTTCCGCCTTGACGGCGTTGCGCTTCAGGTTTTCGGCCCTGGAGAACGTCAGCTTCATCCCCTGCACGAGGGCCTTGGTGAAGTTGCTGCCGCCCGACGGAATGCTGCGCTGCCAGATCCGCCGCCCGTTGGTGACGACCAGGTCGGTGGAATCGACACCGACCGACACCAGTACGATCGAGGGGGCTGGCTGGTCCGGATCCAGCGTTGCAGGATCTGGCAGCTGATCGAACATCGCCATGTTGGCCAAGGCAATCGGTGCCAACTGCAGCACATCGACGTGGATGCCCGCCTGCACGAGGGGCGCCAACGCCTTGAACACCTGTTCGCGTTTCATCGCGAACAGGGCCACCTCGGCGTCGAGCACGAACCCGCTTTCCTCCATCCCGCCAGCAAGCCGCTGCCAGCGCCACACCACCTGCTCCAGCGGAAATGGAATCTGCTGCCGAGCCTCGTACTTCACGATGTCGGGAATCTTCTTGGCCTCGATCGGCGGCAGCTTGATGAACTTGGAAAGGCCGAGATTGCCGGGGACTGACACGGCCACTGTGTCGCCCTTCAGATCGTGGCGGCTGATGAGCTGCTCGAGGGCCGCCTGGACCAACTCGACGGGGTCGGCCTCCGGCTGCGTGAGGATCATCGGGTATTCGATGTACTCACAAGCAACGGCCTCAAGCTTTCTGGGCTCGGTGGATATGCGGCATCGCAGCGCCTTTAAGGCGCATTTGCCGATATCGATTCCCCACACGTAAGAACCACTGGCCATGGCCGTTTCCAGAACATCCTTGGGAGGCAAATCAACCGGGACTCAAAAACGCCTCAAAAACTTCCCTACCAACACTTTATGAGTGATGTGCGCGGGGTGTCAAACGGGCCTCGTCCCCGGCCCCCCGTGGTGGCACGTTTTTAACTTGTCCGAGAGTTGGCGATGCCCGTGCCGACGGGTCGCGGTCGCACGTTACGCGCCGCCGGGACGGCCATCCGGGCTTTCCCCTCTCCGCGTTCCGCTTTCGCTAAACTTGTCGGCATGAATCCCGACCGCATCACCGTTTCCCTCCCCTGTCACTCCCTCCATGATTTTCCCACCTGGCTGGATGACACGGAGGCCGACGCGTTGCTGTCGGCCTGGACGGCGGCATGGCACCCCTGGCTGATCGCCACGGTGAGCGACGTGCCCCGTTGGGCGAGTGTTGACCTGCCGCCGGCTGACCACGTGAGCCTGGGCATCGTGCCCGCCCCATGGGACGACCGATTTGCCGCGCAGTCCGACCACCTCTGCACGGGCGGATCGTGCTGGGTTCGTGGCGTCACGGGCCACGCGAATATCGTCGCTGCCGCGGCGGCCGCACTGGCTGGCGCGCGCCCGGTTGCGGAGCCGCTCCCGGGCGAGCGGCTGGCGGATGAATTTCAGGCCCTTGGTCTGGCCGCGTTGCTCGCCGAACTGCTGGCGCAGCGGATGCGTTCCTCTGCCGGCCTGACTGACACTGGCTTCACCGCATCCGCCGTGCGGGCGGCCCGAGCGGCGATCGGCGGTGACGACGAGGCCGCCCGAACGGCCCTGAAGGAATGCTACGGGTTCCTCGAGTCCACGCGAGCACACTACTACCCAGTCGATGTCTGGATCCTCGACATCGTCCTGCTGGCCGAATCGACGCTGGGTGACTCGCTGGATCGAGAGCTTCGGGCGACGGTGCCCATGACGCTGGTCGCCACCGGCGGCCTGATCGAGAAGCTCGCGGACGCGAATCCGGCAGCGTTGGCCTGTGTGAGGGAACGGTGCGAGGCCGGCACGATCGCCCCGGCGGGCGGGCGTTACGACTCGCAACCCCTCGACGAGTGCACGCCCGAGGAGATCGTCGGTTCGTTTGAGCGAGGGCTGGCGGTGTGGCGGGATGTCGTGGGCACGGTCCCTGTCACGTATGCCCAGCAGAGGGGCGGTTCGTCGGCGATCCTGCCCCAGTTGCTGACCGGCCTCGGCTTCACCGGCGCGATCTGGACATTGTTCGACGGCACCCCCTTGCCCGATCCGGGCGGCAGCCGCATCCGCTGGGAAGGCACCGGCGGTGGCTGTATCGACGGCGTTGCCCGGTCTCCACTGGATGCCCGCTGCGCCCAGACGATCCTCTCCCTGCCCGACCGGATCGGCGATGCCATGGACCACGACCACACCGCCGTGATCCAGTTTGCGCATCACGCCGGCACCGCCAGCCCTTGGTTCGACGTCCTGCGACGGATTGGCGCCGCCAGCACCGTGCTGGGCACATTCGCCACGCCACCCGAGTTGTTTCGCCGCACCGCAGGTGCGGGCACGCTGGTCTCCTTCGAGCCGGATGTCTTTCCGGTTGGCCTGCCCGCCACATCTCCGGCCATGTCAGCGGAGGGCAGCCAGCCTGACGCCGTGGCCAACCGCGTGGCTGCAGCCCGGGCCGAGGCTCGCCGCCTCATGGCTGCCCGCGAGTCGCTTCACGATGTCCTGCAGCGTTCATCCTTGTCCGCCGTCGCACCGGCACCGCGGGCCGCGAACCGGGGCAGTCGCTCCGACTGGGGACTTGGCACGCTGTTGACCGCGGGTCGACGGCCCGACGAGGATCTCGTGCTCGAGCATGAATCGCTGCGGATTCAGGTGCACCGGCAGACGGGTGGCCTGCTCTCCGTGCGGCGGCCCGCCGACCGGGGCAATCGGCTGTCGCAGCGGCTGGCGGTCCGCACGACTCGTCCAGCGCCGCCAGCCGGTCAGCCGTGGGAAGACGTCAGCGAACGCGCCGTCTATTCGGACATGCAGGCCGACTCCATCAAGCGGGTTCCTGCAGGCCACGGCCGAGGCGAGACGATCGAAAGCCGCGGCCGCCTGATCGCCGACAAGCACCGCGAGGTGGGATCGTTCGTGCAGCGAATCGAACTCGTCGCCGGACTGCCTCTGGCGCTGATCGACATCGAGGTGCGGGGCGTCGAGCCCCCTCGAGGACCGCTCTTCGAGCAGCATACGGCCTGCCGCTTCGCCTGGAACGAAAACGAGGACGTCGACGTCCACCGCAGCCTGCACACGCAATCGATCGCCACCGAAAGGGGACGGTTCACGGCCCCCTGGTTCATCGAACTCAGCCGCCCGGACGAACGGGACGGACGCGTGGCGATCCTCACCGGCGGTCTCCCGTGGCACCTGCGATCGAGCCCCCACATGCTGGATTCGATCCTGCCATTCCAGCCCTCGATTGAAGCCCCGATCCAGCCCCCGACGACCTCCGCAGGCCGCGTCTCGCACCGGCTGGCTGTGGGAATCGGGCTCGAACGACCTTGGGATCTGGCGGCTGCCTTGCTGGCTGAGTCGCCGGCCGAGGCGTTCCGGGCGGCGTTCGCCGAGCCGGCGACCGCCGCCAACGTGCGGCTGACGGCCGGGCCGGTGCGGCGGGAAGGTGGCCGCGTCGTGGGAACGCGGCTAGGGCTGCTCGAATCGGCGGGCCGTGCGGGTGAGGTGCGACTGGAATGGGCCGCCGACGTGGCCAGGGCCGTCCCCTGCGATGCTGCCGGCACATGGCTCTCGGATCATGCTGAACATGCGTCGGCCGCAGATGGCGTGACAATCGACGGGCGTTCGATCACCCTGTATCTCAAGCGGTATCAGTGGCGACATCTTGATGTGGAGTTTCACCGATGATCATCACGCTCGACGGGCCGGCCGGCGCCGGCAAGAGTTCCGCGGCCCGCGCACTGGCCGCCCGACTGGGCTGGTGTTACATGGATACCGGCGCGATGTATCGCGCCGTGGCGCTGACGGCGCTCGAGCGTGGCATACCGCTCGACGATTCCGCCCGCATCGCTGTGGTCGCCGAGGAGGTCCGCATCGAGTTCCGTGACGGCCGCGTCAATGTTGACGGCCGCGACGTCTCTGCGGAAATCCGCACGGAACGGATCACGACGGCGACACGCCCGGTGGCCGACGCCCCGCCGGTGCGCGACGCGATGAAGCGGATCCAGCGACGCATGGCCGAGGGGATCGATGTCGTCACCGAAGGCCGCGATCAGGGCTCTGTCGTGTTTCCACACGCGGAACTGAAAGTGTTTCTCACTGCCTCGCCCGAGGAACGGGCCCGACGGCGGCACCGTGAGGAGCTCGCCCGCGGCCATGCCCCGACGCTTGCGTCTGTGCTCGATTCGCAGTCGCGGCGGGATGACGCCGACTGCGCGAGGCCCGTGGGTGCGATGCGGCAGGCCGACGATGCTGTCCTTCTGGAAACCGACGGGCTGTCGGCCGAGGAGGTGGTGCAGCGTCTGGCCGACATGGCCGAGGCTTGCCGTCGCAGGCGGGAGCAGCGATGACCGATTCCCAGGAGCCCACCGCTGACGACGCCCGCGGTGGAACGGCCGGCACCGCCGGGCACAGCGTGTTGGGCCGCTGGCTGTATGACCTGCTGTGGGTGCTCTGTCGCACGCTGGCGGTCTCCGTGTTCGGATTCCGCGTGCGGTTCGCCGAGCCGCTGCCACGGCAGGGTGGGCTGCTCGTGGTGTCGAGCCATCAGAGCCATCTCGATCCGCTCCTGCTGGGACTGGCGACCGATCGCAGGCTGTCGACCCTGGCCCGGAGTTCGCTCTACCACTTCAAGCCGTTCGCGGCGGTCATCACGGCGCTCGACGCCGTGCCCATCGATCGCAACGCTTCGATGGTGAAAACGATGAAGGCCCTGATCGGCCGACTGCGTGCCGGCCGCGCCGTGGTCATCTTTCCGGAGGGCACGCGGACGAGCACGGGCCGGCTGGGCGAGATCAAAAGCGGCTTCGCGCTCCTGGCGAAGAAGGCGGGGGTGCCGATCGTGCCGGTGGCGATCGTCGGCGCCTACGAATGCTGGCCCCGCAGCAGGCTCCTGCCCCGGCCGGGCCGCATCCGGCTGGAATTCGGCCCTGTGATTCCGGCCGCGGAGATCGCACGGCTCGACGAGCGGGAAATCCTCGAACGCTGCACGGCCCAGATCCACGAGCTTGACGCCAACGCCCGGAGACTCCGCGACGGCCGCGGCGCATGCGATCCAGCATGACGTCTCTCGGCCCGCGCCGCCGGGACGGCAGGAAGCCGGGCGGGCTCCTGCTTCGCAGGATGCGAAGCGCAGCACCAGCAAACTGCGTTTGCCAAGAAAAAACAGCACGATGCTGTGTTTTTCGTGAAGACAGGATGCGAAGCGCAGCACCGCCGGCGACGCTACATCGCACCGGCGCGGCCAGGCGGGCGGGTGAACGCCACTCCCAGCTGCTCCGGCGGCGGGGCGGCCGAGAAATCGATCTGCGGCACCGTCTTGATCGCGTGGCGGAGCGCCTGCTCCCAACTGGATCGGATCTCTCCGAGTTCGGGATCGCTGGCATCGAGACGGCGGTAGCGTTTCACCGCCAGATCGTCGTTGGCGTAGACAAGCAGATCGATCGGTGGACCTACGGCCACGTTCGAACGCATCGTCGAATCGAGCGAGATGATGGCGTAGGTCACCGCCTGATCCAGCGTGGTCTCCCCGAAGCGGATGCCGCGGTCGAGGATCGGCCGGCCATACTTGCTCTCACCGATCTGCAGAAACGGTGACAGCCGTGTGCAGCGGAGGGGGTTCCCCTGGGCGTAGATCAGATAGAGTTGCGGCAACTCGCCACGGATTTGGCCGCCAATGAGCAGGTTCACCGAGAAGTTGATGTTATCCCGCTCCATGAATTCCCGATCGAGGGCACCGACGGCACGGACCTGCTGCCCGACGCAGCGGGCAGCCTCGTAGAAGTTGGCGACGCTCGCCAGGCCGTCGCCGGCGCGAAAGTCCTGATCCAGCCGGGTCATCACCGACTGGGTCAGCGAGAGGCTTCCGCTGGAGAGAATGGTGAACATCCGCTCACCCGGGATTACGAAATTGTGCATCTTGCGGCACACTTCCACCTGGTCGATCCCTGAGTTCGTCCGCGAATCGGAGGCCAACACAAGCCCCTGATGGGTCCGAATGCCGACACAGTAAGTCATCGAATCCTCTGCTGATCGTGAAAGCGGCGCGAAACTTGCTGTGATCCAGTCTGATGCGAGTCGCAGACTAACGGACACGGTGTTTTCGTCAAGGAAAAAGGCGGATAATGTCCCACCACCTCGCGGCAACTGCCCGCCGTTCGGGCACGGAGTGCGCACTTTCCGCGCACGACGGCCTGTTCGCCGGCTATGAACTGGGCGCGGCTTACGACGAGATGTTCGACGGGATCCGCACCGACGGTCCGGCGGCCCGCCCCCACTACCAGCCGCTCCACGAGCGGCTCCTACAGACAAGCGCCGATGATTTCCGCCGTCGCAAGGCGATGACCGATCTCTCGATGCGGCAGGACGGGGTGGGCTTCACGGTCTACCGTGCCGAGGAGGGTATCGAACGGGTGTGGCCCATGGACCCGGTGCCGCGGATCATTCCGGCCGCGGAATGGCGGCAGGTCGAGGCCGGCCTCACCCAGCGGATCAACGCCCTGAACCTCTTCCTCTGGGATGTCTACCACGAGCAGCACATCCTGCGGGACGGCGTGGTGCCGGCCGGGCTCGTGCTGCAGGGGGCCTTCTTCCGCCGCGAGTTCGTCGGCGTCAACGTGCCGCGACGCATCTACATCCACATCTGCGGCACCGACCTGATCCGGGCCGCCGACGGCGAGTATCTCGTGCTGGAGGACAACGCCCGCACGCCGTCGGGCGTCAGCTACATGCTGCAGAACAGGCAGGTCATCAAGCGGGTGTTTCCGTCGCTGTTCAACGACTACGACGTGCTACCCAACGACGACTATCCGGCAGCGCTCCTCGACGTGCTGCAGTACATCGCACCGGAATCGGCATCGCAGCCCACGGCGGTTCTGCTGAGCCCGGGCATGTACAACTCCGCCTACTTCGAGCACAGCTTCCTCGCCCAACGGATGGGAATCGAACTGGTCGAAGGGCGGGATCTGGTCGTCGACGGGAATCGCGTCTTCATGCGGACCACGCGGGGACGCCAGCGGGTCGACGTGATCTACCGGCGGATCGACGACGACTTCCTCGATCCGCTGACGTTCCGGCCCGACAGTGCTCTGGGCGTGCCCGGGCTCGTGAATGCCTATCGCGCCGGAACGGTGGCACTCGCCAACAGCATCGGCACCGGCATCGCCGACGACAAGGGAATCTACCCGTTCGTGCCCGACATGATCCGCTATTACCTCAAGCAGGAACCGCTGCTCAACAACGTCGAGACGTTCCGCCCGGAGATCCCGGCGCACCGCAGCCACGTGCTCGAAAACCTCGAGAAGCTCGTCGTCAAGCGGGTCAATGAATCGGGGGGCTATGGGATGCTCGTCGGCCCCGCCTCCACGAAAGAGCAGCAGGACGAATTCCGTCGCATGATCCAGGCGAATCCGCGGGACTTCATCGCACAGCCCACGATCCAACTCTCCACGCACCCCACCTTCGTCGATGGCCGCCTCGAGGGACGCCACCTCGACCTGCGGCCGTTCGTGCTCTGTGGCGAGCGGGTGACGGTCACGCCCGGCGGCCTGACGCGGGTGGCACTCCCCAAGGGCAGTCTCGTCGTGAACAGTTCGCAAGGGGGCGGCAGCAAGGATACGTGGATCCTTGCCGACAGGACTCCCTCAGGCCCCCGGACACCGTGAGGATCGCATGCTCAGCCGGGTTGCCGACGCGCTGTTTTGGATGAGCCGCTACCTCGAGCGAGCGGACCACCTCGCGCGGGCGGTCGACGTCACATTCCAGCTCGACCTTGACCTCCACGGCGTGCTTGCCAATCCGGTGGAACTGGAGTGGAACGCGCTCCTGTCGTTGCTGCGGCAGCCGCCGCCGCAGATCCGCGAAGGCGAGCATCCCGTGAGCGCCGTGCAACGCTGGCTCCTGCTCGACATGGCCAACCCCGGCAGCGTGATGTCCTGCGTGAACCGCTCCCGCAACAACGCCCGCAGCATCCGCGGATCGATCAGCCCGCCGATGTGGCGGGAGCTCAACAAGCTCTACTGGCGGCTCTCCGATGCCGGCCTGCCGGCGCGGGTGGCGGAGTCGCCGCACGACTTCTGCGAGGAGACGCAGATCGGCGTGCTCCTCTTTCACGGCGTGTGCGAGGCGACGCTCATGCACGACGAGGGCTGGCACTTCATCCAACTCGGCCGGCATCTGGAGCGGGCAGAGAAGGTGCTGCGAATCCTCGACTCCAAGTTCGGACTCCTCGAACGGTCCGACGCTGCCGACCTGCCGATCAACAACCTGCAGTGGGGCGCCGTGCTCAAGAACTGTGCGGCCTACGAGGCCTACCAGCGGCTCTACATCAGCCGCGTTGAGCCCGAGCGGGTGGTGGAGTTCCTGCTCACGAACCCCGACTTCCCGCACTCGGTGCGGTTTTGCCTGTCGCGGATCCAGCAGTCGCTCACCGAGATCAGCGGCCGGCTCCCCGACCGCTGCGACGACGAGGTGGTTCGAACGGTAGGAAGGCTGCTGAACGATCTGGTCTATCTCGAGGGCGAAGCACTCGACGGCGAGCGGCTGCACTCATTCCTCGGCAACGCCCTCACCCGCTGTGCGCGGATCGGCAACCTTCTTCAACAGCAATACGCCCTGCAGTAGCAACCGGCATGGCTTTCGGCATGGAGACGCTTCGATGATCCTGGAAATCCAGCACGAAACCGCGATGGAGTATTCGCAGCCCGTGAGCGAATGGCTCTGCGAACTGCGGATGGAGCCGGTGAGCGACGCCACGCAGCGTTGCCACTCCTTCCAGATCAGCGTCGGGCAGCCCGTGACGCTCAGCCGCTATCTCGACGGGTTCGGCAACCGCGTGCACCACTTCAATATCCTCAAACCGCCCACGACGCTGCGGATCCTCGCCGCCAGCGTCGTCGAGACGGAGGACACGGGCATCGGCCCCATGGCCAGCCAGACGGCTTTTCCACCCGAAGCCACCGGCGACGAGTGGCAACTGCCACTCGAGGCGATCGACTACCTGCCGCTCCGCGGGCCCGCGCGGTCCACGCCGCTCTTGGAGCCGCTCCTGGCGGAGCTGCGGCCGATGCCGAGGATGCGGGTCGGCATGTGGGTGTGCCAGGTTGCCGAGCACATCCGGGGACGTTTCGAGTATGCCCGCGATGTGACAGACGCCACCTCGCCGATCGACCACCTGCTGACACGCGGCAAGGGTGTCTGCCAGGATTTCACCCATCTCATGATCGCCGTCCTGCGGTCGTACGGCGTCCCCGCCCGCTACGTCAGCGGCTACATCCACCGTGAGAACAAGGAGTCACAGAGCCATGCCTGGTGCGAGGTCTGGCTGCCCGATGTCGGCTGGACGGGCTTCGACCCGACGAACGGCTGCCCCGTGAGCGGGCATTTCGTGAAGACGGCAGTCGGCAGGGATTTCACCGACGTGCCGCCCAACAAGGGCATCTACCGTGGCGCCGGTGACGAACGCATCAAGGTCCGCGTCGCCACGCGAACGCTCGATCGTCTGCCATCGCTCTCATGGCACGATCAACTGGCACCGCTCGACGCACCCGAGCATTCGGTGCTGCGGACAGCGCCGGTGTATGCCGACGAGGAAGAAGCCCAGCAGCAGTGATCGGTGTGGCTCGATGAGCGTTTTGACCGTGGCGGCCGGCGATCACAGGCCGGCCAGGGCCAGCAGCCGTTCGGCAATGTCGGCCCGCGTGGCAGCGATGATCGGCATCGGCTGCCGAACGTCATAGGGCCGGCCGTCGATGCCCCAATACACGCCCCCGCGTTCCTCGACCCAGAGTTTGACCGGCAGTACGTCCCAGGCCATCTGCTTCGGAAACGCCGCCGAGTTGTCGTGGATCACGGCCAGTCGCCGTTTGGTTCCCAGCGCCAGGCTCGCCATCGAGTGCGGAATCCGACTCTCGATCGCCATCGTGTGGGCGCCGGACCGCATCGCATCGTGCAACCGCACGAACGCCGGATGGGATCGCCCGCTGTCACTCTGCGGATTGAAGAGCAGACAGCCCTCCTTGAGCGTGCCCATCGAGGCGAAGCCGCCTGCGGGCAGCCAGTGGGTCCCGTCTTCGCTCGATCGGAGGACCGCTGCGCCGCGGCCGCATTCAGCGATGCCGAGCGTCGTCCCATCGAGCGAGAGCATCACGGAAATCCGCGGCTCCCCGTGCTCCAGACAGGCGACCATCGGGCCGCAGAGCGCCGTTTCACCACAGAGGGATGCCGTCGTGCCATCCAATGGATCGATGAGCCAGGCCTCGGGCATGGCATGGAGGTCGGGTATGGCAGGCCCCTCCTCGGAGATGATGGGCATCTCCCTGATCGCCGTGAGCGCCCGACTGAGATGATGGTCGAGGCTCAGGTCGAGCGCCGTGACATAATCACCGACCGATTTTTCCTTGATCGATGACCCGCCCGTCAGCGCGGCGGGGCCTTCAACCGCCTGCCGGTCACCAGCCCCCTGGTTCTCTCGCAGGGCCCTGTCCGTCGCCTCGATCACGGCACTCGCCACGGCCATCGCGGTCGCCGACACCAGCCGGTCGGTTTGCTCCGCAGTCTCGAGGGTGCGGAGCAGTTCAGTTCGGAACTGCAATCCAGATCGCATGTCAGGCCATCCCGGGGACGATGATTCAAGCCGCACTGTCGCCATGAACGCTCGACAGAATGTAGCCTCCGCAGCCAATTCCGTGTGCGGCGTCCCGCCAGGATGGCATGGCCTACGGCTGTGCGGCACGGGATCGTTTGAATGGATCGACCGTGCCGCCGCCGGGCCCGGGAGGCGGCGCGGAGGATGACTGGCCGAACGGGAGGAGCTTCGGCCACTCAAGATTCATGCCGGGCCACTGCGGCACGGCCGTAGACGGCGGGCTCGGCGGAGGCGTTGGAGGGGCCGCGACG
>Ga0214921_10010853_pt1 | contig 11193 bp, 7 predicted proteins | sample LL1505_MetaG_FD_177992 | JGI IMG/M metagenome (GOLD analysis project Ga0214921, IMG submission 177992) | Freshwater microbial communities from Lake Lanier, Atlanta, Georgia, United States - LL-1505 | ecosystem: Environmental > Aquatic > Freshwater > Lake | place: USA: Georgia | collected 2015-05-28
TGGGGCATAGATACCAACGAAAGTGGAAATATTACAGTAATATGCGGGGCTAATAATAATACAACTGGTTTATTAATTCAAAACGGTATAGGTAATCCATGGGTAGAACAAACAATTCCTATATCATTATTATATTATAGTATATTAAGCGTTGCTGTAAATAGAATTGGTGATATAATTTACGTAAACACTAGTACTAAAGTATATAAATTCATAAATAATGAATGGAACGAATGCTATTCAAGTGGCCTGGGCATTATAGGTGTAGCGTGTGATTCAACGGGGGATAAAGTAACAATTTCAACAGAACAGGGTATATTTATTACTACAGATGGATTTAATACAGTCAATGCAACAAACGGACCAACCGGTACTCCTTACGTTTGGGCGAATATTAAAATGTCATATGATGGGAATACTCATATGACATTTCGAAATGATAAAATATTTATATCATATGATGATTGGAATACATATTTTAGCCCGGTTATTACAGCGAGTTATAGTTCAATTTCCATGGACCGTTCTGGTATATACATGGCCGCCAGTACAGAAAATGGTAATATATATAAATCATTTAATAGAGGGGAAAACTGGGGTGTTTTACAAAGTAATCGGCATCCTATAAGCAATTCACTTTCTGGAGATGGTAATACTCAAACCATCATTTCACACGGTAGAGAAATTTATAATACAAACAATAAAGGAAAAAACTGGAATATCATACCCATTACAAATAACTGGCGAGATATAAATATATGTAAGGGAGTTAGCAGCAACCAAATAGCAGTTCCATGTTATGGTTATATTTATGTATCAGAAAACAATGGCGTAAATTGGACTGAAGAAGAAGCTGAAAGATATTGGAGTTGCTGTGCGTGTGGTAATAATATTAGATTAGTAGCAGAATTAAATGGTAGAATTTATATACAAACAAAAAATATAACATGGTCTAATTGGAGTACACTTGAGACTAATAGACAGTGGCAATCTATAGCTGTCTCACAAAATGGCAATATAATAGCAGCTGTTGTTAAAAATGGCCAAATTCATATTTCTAAAGATATGGGCCTTCAATGGAATACATTTGGGTCGAATAAAATATGGCAAAAAGTCGCTATGAGTTCAGATGGCACAAAAATAATAGCAATAGAATATGGCGGTAAGATCCATTTTTCATTAGATACGGGTGATACATGGACCGAAGTTGAAGAAAATCGATTTTGGCATTCTATAGCTATTAGCGCGGACGGTACTAAATCAACAGCAGTAGCCATGGGCGGTCAGATATATTATTCGTATAATTCGAATTTACAAGAATGGAAATCAGCCGGAGATGTAAATGATTGGGTATCGGTCGATATGAATAATGATGGCGACTATCAAACCGTTATATCATATAACGACGAAAATATATATTTTTCAACTGATTACGGTCAAACATGGTTTGTTGCGAAAAGTATAAAAGAACTTTCATCTATTGCTATTTCTGATGATGGTAAAATGCAAACTGTATCGGAAAATGGTGGTACATTATACGTTTCGAATAACTCGGGTAATTCATGGAAACAAATTAATAAAGCAAAAAATTGGAATAAAGTAGTAATATCATTAGACGGTAAATATCAGATTTCAACAACAAATGATAAACAAGTGTATTATTCTATAAATTTTGGTGTTACATGGATTGAATATTTACCTATAAATTACGACTCGGTGATAATGTCGTCATTAAATCATGTCATATTTTATAATTATAAAGAATCTAATTTCATTAAATGTTATATCGATGACGCGGGTATTTCGAACATTCAAGCATTTAATACAGTCGAAAATATAATAAGTATTGCATTAAACACAGACGGTCAATATTTTACAGCAATTACATCAAGCGGTGCAATATTATTATGGAGTGATTATGGTAATGTTGTGCAAACAAACACATCTTTTATTGGTTATAAATGGACAGATGTATCAATGTCGTATTCGGGTAATATAACCGCCATTACATCGACTAATAATCGTATATTTATTTCAATAAATGGAGGAAACACATGGCTACCTAAATCAGATGTAAATAAATGGTATAAGATAAAATTATCGGCAACAGGGGTTAGTATGATTGCGATAGTAGAAAGCGGTAAACTATGTGTATCAAGTGATACAGGTAATACTTGGACTTACGTCGAAAATAATAATCAATGGAGAGATATAGCAATAAATGGCAATGGTGATTTTCAAATAGCATGTAACCTTAATAATATTGTTTATCATCCATTTAATGTAAATCAACGCATTTCATTAACTGTAGAAAATATTTATAAGGATTATCAAACGACAACCGCATACATGACTAATATATGCGACCAAATTCTAGTAAAATTGCATAATTTTAATTTATCGCAATGTAATAATTTTACATTAATTAGAATAATTGAATTTCCGGTAACTGATATTTTCGTACATCCGAGCAATTATACACCGCAACAACTTATTGATAGAATAAATTATGAATTACAACAAATTAATGCCGAATATATAAATCCCTATGGTTTTTCGTATGACCCAATAAGTCAAAAGGTATCATTCAATTCCAAATACTCAGGTAATGTATTAATAAAAACTGACTTATTAAATTCTTTGGGATTTTCATCGGTACCTTCCGCTATAACTGCCAATAGTATAATATTAGCTAATAATGTGATAGATAATGATTTTAATGGACCGAGAAACTTATTTATCAAAAGTGATATAATAGGGTCATTAAGAAAAAATAAAACGGCATTTTCTAAAAATAAAAAAATAGAGAACATAATAGCCCCGTTAGAATTTAATGATGCAACTAATATATTTAAAATACCGTTTCCGATGGAGATATTTTTAAACAAAAAAGAAACAATAGAAAAAATAGATATTCAAGTAGTTGATGAGTATGGAAATATTATAAATTTAAATGGGGGTTTCGTTCAAGTAAATTTTCAATTCTATACGTCATAACTATATTAAACCCGATAAATATAACTGACTTGCGTGATTATTTGAAATAGATTTCACTCTTTCTTTTACGATGCCGTTATCAGTAGAATAAAATATATTTCTGAATCCAAGTTTTTTTATTACATTTAAACAATTCACGCATGGTTTACTAAAACTAAAATTAATGCTATTATGCTTTATGACTGTCAAATCAATCTTAGAAAATTTTTTTATTATTTTTTTGCGAATTTTTTCACATATTTTTTTACCATGTATAATGTCATAAAATATACCGTTTTATATTTTTTTCATAAAAGCATGAATTTATCAAATTATTTACTACGCACATTTCGGCATGGGCTGTTCCAAATTTAATACCAAATATTTTATTCCTTTTATAGTTGTAATGGCAATTACTAATTATTCTGCCGTTTTTAGTAGCTATACAGCTATGTTTTTGGTTCATTTCACTTTTATGAGCACAATTAATCAAAACGTCCATGTTATAATAATATAATTATATTATCCTTAAATAATTTATGCATTCATGGCAAATTGAATTCTAGTAAATGGATCATAATTTAGTAATTGAATATGGTCAAATTCGAAATTTAATATATTGTTATCCTTTGGGGGTTTTATTATTTTAAGAATAGGGAATGGTTTGGGATTTCTCTTCAACTGCTCCAAAACACTATTTATTTGATTATTATATATATGTATATCACTCGGACTCCATATTAGTTCACCCGGTTTTAAACCAGTTATACAGCATAGCATATGAACTAATAAAGCGCCTGATGCGCAATTATGCGAACCCGCTAATGCTATATCACTCGACCTTTGTATTAATTTACAACTTAGAAACCCATCCGCTACATAAAACTGATAACCATAAACGCATGGCGGTAATGCCATTTTATTTAACTGGGTTGGGTTATATAAATTAATTAATATACGCCTACTGTAAGGATTATGTTTTAATAAATTGATAACATTCTCTAATTGGTCAAATCCTTTATTAGTATAATCTTGGTTACAATCGATATAATCATATCCAAAATGACGCATTTGAAATCCATACGATGCCCCTATGTCTCCTTCAGGTAATGCATTTAATCCAACGGAATCTAAAAATTCGCGAGTCGTATTGGGGTCCCATATATTAATATTTTTTTCTTTAAGAATATTAACATTAGTCTGCCCGCGTAATATCCACATTAGTTCTTCAAATACTATTTTAAGAGATACAGGTCTCGTCGTCATCATTGGTATATTGTTGTTTTTAAGGTTGAATCTTAATTCTCTACTAAATAAACTAATAGTACCTGTACCAGTTCTATCACTTCTACCATATCCTTTTTCTATAATATCTCTCATGAGATTTAAGAACGTCATTTCTTCTAAGTTGATTGTATTATATACACTGTATATAGAATTCTCAGATAAACTGACCCCCGAAATAAGTTTAATGCGTGGGTATAATATAAATTTATCGCATTTATAATCTTCATTTATACGAGTGGCATGAATATCATATATTAAATTATTATCTAAAAACTGCTTATAAATTTCAGACCCACCTATTACAAATAACTTTTTACCATTATACATTTTTTTATTTGTACTAAAATATGTCACACAATCATCAATAGAGCTAAAAATAAAATCAGGAAACCCGTTTTCATTAGACCATTGATTTCGTGTCAATACCACATTAATACGATTTGGCAATGGCTTATATTTTGATGGAAGACTATCCCATGTTTTTCTTCCCATAATACAGACGTGATTAGTAGTTGTATTCTTAAAATGAACCATGTCCTCCGGACAATTCCATGGGATTTTACCATTCAATGAAATGCCGTTATTAACATCCGTTGCAACAATTAAACTAAACATAAGTAATTATGTGTATTAATATAATATAATTTGTGTATAATTAGAAATTCATCAGTATGCGTTTTGATTTGAGTTTATTTTTATAATTATGCATTTCAAAATATTATAAAAATGTGTATTTTATACTATAATTATAAAAAATATATTTTTATAATTAATATACAATGCCTAAAATAGGGGTTCATGTCGCTAAAATATCAAAGGTATTAAACCATGATAAAAATAGAAAAGATATGCTACAATCTATAATATCAGATACTAAAGAATTGCATATAAAAGCATGTCAAATTTTTACACATGGCCCAGCAAATTCAAATACTAATAAAATGGATTATGATGCAATCAAAACATATTGCGATTCTAGCAATATAAATTTATATGTGCATTCTGCTTATATAACTACGGGCATTTGGAATGTGGACAAAACTAATCATAAAGAAAAAAAATCATTGTATATTATAAATCTTGTTGTAAATCATTTTATCGCGGCTGATTTACTAGGGGCTAAGGGGTTAATAATTCATACTCCTAAAAAAGAGCCTGAAAAGATTGCAGAAACAATTAAATTATTAATTTCATATATTAAAAAATATAAAACGCCTTTAATATTAGAAATGACTGCAATAAAACCAGACACATTAAAGACATATGAAACTCCTCAGAAAATCAATAGGTTGAATGACTTACTAATTTCAAAATGCGCGAATTATACAAATTGGGGGTGGTGTATTGATACAGCTCATCTATGGGGGGCTGGTATAGAAGTCGATAACATGAAAATAATGGAAACGTGGTTCAACGAACTAAAACATCCTGATAAGATATTGTTATTTCATCTTAATGGGTCATCAATAGATACATTTGACACAGGCAAGGATAATCATAAACCTGTTTTTGCCAGTGATGATGATATATGGAATCAAGATGCCCATATAGATGATGGATTAGATATGAAAAAAATAAAAAAATCCAGTTTATCTATTATTGCTAAGTTCGCTAAAAAATATAATATAGATTGTATTTGTGAAATTAACAGAGGTTCATACCAAGAAATAAGATTTTCTATAGAATCTTTACTTAGTATTTTTAAATAAATTTACTTCTTAGATTACTTCTTCTTAGAAGAACGGCGCTTCTTCTTAGAACCGCCCACATGATGCTTCTTCTTCTTAGAACCACCGTGCTTCTTCTTAGAACGCTTCTTGCCCCCATGTTTCTTATCGCAAGTTCCACCAGAATAAGTACTAGTTCCACCGAGACTAAGTGTCATTGTTTAAAATTTAATATATATTATTCGAAAAATTTTATTTAAAAATATTAAATAATAATTAATTCATTATTTTATAATATAATTTTATTGTAATACAAATATATTATAATGGTCTATGTTAAAATAATATGCATATTATTGTTATTATATATTATTTCGACTAATAAATTGAGAGAAGGATTTTTATCAGATGAAACAATTAAACAAAGAGCTGTTGAAATATATAATAACAAAGAACTATTTAAACCTGGCGTTAAATACACAACAGTAAAAAATAACTTACCATGGATTGATTCCGTTGTATTCTATGACGCATATAAAATGAGATTAAACGGAGATATGAGTATTTCTAATTTAGAAAAGATAATTAGTTGAATGTATAAACAATGTTTGACTTAAATGCAACTTTTATTTGTATAGGAATTGTAGTAATTACTTTTATTATATGCGTCTCTCTTCTTATTTTTGCTCCGAAGAGTATCAATTATTATTATAAAGAAACTTACCCAATATTAACGTACATCAATGATAATAACATTAATGTCATAAATAACGATTTTGAAAAAATAGAAAATGATAAAAGATGGATAGAATGGCCTGATAAACAATTTACAGTAGGAAATGTAAGTGTTTTTCCTATTTTTATGTTCAGTGTTATATCAAATGAAAGGAAAGAACTATGTTCTAATATGTTTGATTTATTAAAAAATGTACCAGATATCAAATCATGCGCGTTTATAAAGTTGGATAAACATAGTAAAATACAAAAATCAACGCAATGGAAAGAACTTTCGAATTATACATTGAGGTGTATAATTGTATTAAAATCCATACCATCGGCCTCAATAGAACAGTGTGGAATTTGGGTAAATGGCGAATCCAAAAAACTATCATCAAAAAATATGATAATATATGATAGTAGTAAAGAACATTCCATATATAACGAAACTGATTATCCTATATTCTATTTAATGTTGGATATAAAAAGACCTGACAAAATCCCTAATGGTGTCTCTACAAGGGAATATACTGATGAAATTTATGGGTTCATAAGTTTATTGTCTAAACAATGAAATTTAACTTACATCAAATTTAACCCCGAATAAAACTGTATTAGAGTTTTTATAATCAAATAAAATTTTGTCGTTTATTTCGTAAAATCCAGCATATACAATTTTTCTATCAAGGTCTGCTGTAAATACATTATAATTATATCCTTCAGTATTAATTACACAACACCCATTAATTGAAATGCATTTTAATAGATTACATCGCTCTTCCGATATTTTATTTTTTGGTATTAATTCTATTGCCTCTAGTTCAGTTCTAGGAAATAATGTAATATACAGGTCAATAATAGTATAACCCGTCATGTAATTAAAATATTGCTCAAATATATTTTTATATTCAAAATTCATGGTTGGATCTAAATTTGTACTGAAATAAGAACTATAAATAGATGGTGAAACCATAATATGAGTTATGTTTTCATATACAGGGTCTGCTAAATTATTAATGTTTTTCCCGACTTTAAGAATATAGCAATATTTGTATATAGGCGCGTGTGTAATGAAACATATATCTACACGAAACGGAGGTTTTCCGATTTCTTCAGATTGCTGCTCTTGTAATTCTTGTTTTTCATGGTCAAATTTTTCCTGTATTTGCAAATACCAATGTTTAGCTGTATTAATGCGTCTTAACTTAATATTATTGTAATCAACTAATTCACCTCTAGGATTATTTCGACTTAGAAATCTAGGACTTTTGATTGTTAGTTCATCTGTATTATAGTATGAAGCTATTTCATATGCAATCCCATATGCCTCCCCTATAATAACAGGCTTTTCCAATAATCTATTTTGCGAAAATAATGTGTATTGATGAATGTATGGATAATCCAATTGTTTAGTATCAGTCGGTACATTAAATAAGTCCGATTGGTCGTATATTATCGTTGAGGCGGACCTCATTAAATATGTTTTATTAGGCATCCTTTCGGCCAATTCATGTAATGTTAAGTAATTATTATTGGAAATTACTTGAACCAACCAAACAAATCTAGTCCCATCGTCAATACATTTTTTAACGTTATTATTTGATGAGACAATTTTTCTAAAAGATACTCCTACAGTACTGTTAGTAGTTGTGTTTTGGATATAAGATGGATCTCTCGATACCATAGTATAATAAGTACTTTTGTATCCACTGTAATTAATCGGCAATTTTCCGCAATTTGCATATGATTCATCAGCCAATCTTTGAAATTCTGATACTAGTTGCATTACACAATAATTCGAATTAGTATCTTCATTAGTATAAATTAATAATACACCTATAGAAACGGATACCTCAAAATCTATATTGTTATAAGTGAACACATTAAACGGATTCTTAGAAGCTTGACTATTATTCAAATTTCCATTTAGGTCGAAAATATGTTGATTTCTTTCAATATTAATCATGGTTTTGACTATTTTGCTTAAACTATCATTAATACTTTTGCGCGTTCTGATAAAGTAAACCATTGCGTCAAGCACTGTTTCGAATAATAACTTATAATTATATTTTCAAATTTGAAAATAGTTATCAGAAAATAAAATTACGCATCATGGCTCTCATTAAAATCAAACTCGGTAATGATTCATTTCAAATACCACAGAAAGATACCTCTATTATTGACCATATGATAACCATAACTAAAGCGGAATCTGTAAATAATTTATATCAAATAAGATTTGACGGCGATTATTTAATATTGCATAAATCTGGATTTCATGATTCCATACTTAATAAAATTTTAGATAATACACCGCCATCATTTACATTTAATCAATTAATTGATATTTTATCAATTTCTACGAAATTTTTCGATAACATAGACTTAAGTAATAATGTAACAAAGAGAATTGAATTATGGGTGAAAAGTCTTGGTAAATATAGTTATACATGGATTGAACTATTAGACAAACCTGATTATGGTTTAGAGTTGTTTAAGAAAAGATTTTGGCCTTATTTTAATGTAGAGTGTAAGGATTGGCAAAACCTCGCTAGTGATGTAAGAAGAAACGCCGACTATCCTAATCAATTGGATTCATCTTTTAATGATGCAAAATCCGAAAGAGATGAAATAAACAGGGATTATTTAGATGAATATAATGTATCACAAAAGTATAATAATTTCTTAGGATACTTAGTTCTTAATCCAAGTCAATATCCAAATATAGACCCTGTAATTAAAATACTAAATACTCTGAACGATTTAAATCTAAAATTTTTGATGTTTGAATCCATTTTAAGATTATTGATTACTCCATCTATATGCCATATAGTAAAAGACTCGCGTATGTGGGATTTGATTAATCCTTTATTTAGTTCAGATAAAAAATATAAAGAAATATTTATGCATTATTTCTATTATGCAATGTATATCTTTAATCACGAAGATACTGTAATGTTTTCTCAAATACGCCGTACATATAGAATCATATTTACTCATATGGAAGCCATATTAATGCCTATAAGCTACATGTATCATATTGAACAGGATCCTTATATACAACAAATAACAGGAGATGTATCATTAGTGCAATCAGTACCTTATTATTTACGATGCGAGCGATATATACATGCTATTGAAGTATTTGAGAAAAGATTTTATTTAGCTACTGGAGGTGCTTTAACAAATATACATCTTAGCGAATATAAAGCTGCAGTGTCAGGTTCTATACTTGTACCATGTTTAGCTTATATAGAACTAGAAAAGTATTTTAGAGATGTCCGATTTAATACGGCTAGGTCGATCAAAACTTCTATTAAATATAACGATAATTTGTATAAACACACCACCAAGTTATCCGAATCTGAAAAAGATTTCATGTCTTATTTAGAATACTATTATCCATCATACCATTCATTACCAGATAACGAATTCGAAAAACAAGTTCTTACCAAAGTTGATGAAATATCGAAAAATGATAATGTTTCGGATGAAAAGAAAAATAGTTATGATAAGCCATTGAAACCTAAATATAACGAAATATCAGATATCGATATATCAATTTCGATAGATAACTACGAAACATTTGAAGAAATTGCCAATATTTTATACAAACAAATTAAAAAAAATTGTTCGCATATAGGCAGTGTATGGATTCAGAAGGTATATACAGCATCTTCATTTAAATTCAAAATATATGGCCCCGGATTGATTAGACCAATTGACATGTTTAGAGTATCATACGGCCCTGATAAAATGGTAAAGAAATTTCACTGTCCAATTGTTAGGTCTTGGTATGATGGTGGAAATACAGTAGTTCCTGACAAGTATAATCATATTCGTAAAATAAAAAAATATTGGGCTGATAAGATAGAACCTGTTATTAGTAATTACGAAGAAAATGGGTATGTTGTTAATCATCCTAGTGAAATAATTAAAGATATACATGACAATAACCAGTTCTATAAAGGACTTAATATTATTAATAGCTGCTTATTTGCTGTATTAAGTGGTGTTAATAATAATTATAAATGGTTCTTTAATTCTAAGCCATGTGTTGAAGTTATATTAAAAATAGCACAGAGAGGATATTCAACAATATTAACAATTCAAGAGATAGATGCATTGAATGAATATATGAAAAAAAGTCATCGATGGAAAAAATTTATTAGCCCTAATAATGATATGTGCGGTAGTATGAGTTTAGAACATATCATGTTTAATCCATGCAATGTCGACAGTGGTATAAGATATAAATTAAGGCATTTTAAAAAGCCTACAGTTTCTATATATTCAAAGAGATTATATGTAGGTAATCTAAAATCTAAAACTGAATATGACATAGACTTATCAGTTAAAAATAACACAAAGGTATATTTACCAGATACCATAAAGATTAATGCATTTACTGAATATATGGAGCAATCGCATAACAATGATTTCTCAGATGGAGAATCTGAGTTTTAATCATAATATTATTTATTTTTTTTTTTGGGTGTATTAAATATCATTATGAAAAATAAATAATATAATTCAATATCGAGCT
>Ga0214921_10010855_pt1 | contig 11187 bp, 10 predicted proteins | sample LL1505_MetaG_FD_177992 | JGI IMG/M metagenome (GOLD analysis project Ga0214921, IMG submission 177992) | Freshwater microbial communities from Lake Lanier, Atlanta, Georgia, United States - LL-1505 | ecosystem: Environmental > Aquatic > Freshwater > Lake | place: USA: Georgia | collected...
ATCTTAAGCCGGAAAACGTTATCTTGATTCCGAACCCTGCCATCAGCTTTGGCTATAATCTTAAATTGATTGATATGGACTGGAGTGTCCTCACCCAAGAGAACCCTCCTTGGCACGGACACAGAGAGTACGTGGGCACACCGTATTATCTCTCTCCCGAGCACCTGCGCGGTCAAAAACCAGACCCGTCTTCCGATATTTTTACCTGTGGAATCATGCTGGCTGAATTACTTGGCAATGGGCATCCCTTCAGCGAAGGCGAGGAAGATTTTCCTTATGAGGCACGCGCCTTAGCCGGTACTTTTCAAGATATCCAATTAGAGGCGGATTTTGAGGATCAAGGCCAAGCAAACGGTCTGAAGGATGCCATTGTTCGATCCCTTTGCCCTGACCCCAGTAAACGTCCCACGGCTCCCGAGATCATTGAGGCATTGTCCGGGAGAAGCCGTCATCCGGAAAACATTTCAGTAGCCCAACCTGCGGGGACCAAAAGAACTTGTCTCACGATCTTTTTTGGAGATCGAAAAATCACCGAAGTAAATGTGGCAACTCGTATGGGCAAGGCCCATTTCCGTAGTTTAGACGACGATGCCCAGTTTTTAAGTGAACCACAGTTCCACATCTACCCTACTGAAGATGGCTGGGCACTCGCTCACGAGCAGAGTGCAACAAATGAAACTTTGGTAGACGGAAACAGACTTCATGATCCCGTTTATGTAAGGGATGGCATGCGTGTCAGCGTAGGAAACTCCAAGAAGGGAATTGAAAAGTTTCCCCTTACCTTGCGACTTCATTGAGCACACATGCCCGGATTCAATCTCCAATGGTTAACGGATCAGGCCCATTGGTTTTTGTGGGCAACCGGTACGTCAATGATCGCCATGGGTTTGTGGCCACGACGACTCAAAGGATCAGCCGCTTCGATCTACCGTGACCCGCCAGAGTTCGCACAACCATCCCTGGCGATGAGCCCCCCTCCCTCTTCCTCGGCACATGGGGCGAAATCGTGGGAGACCGAAGAAATTTCCATGCGACCTCCGCGCAAGGGCCCAGACGCCTATTTTCGCGATATTCAGGCGGTACTGGCAAAAGAAGTAGCTCCACCATTGGAGGCGCCTTATCTAGCACTTGGAAAAGCGGTATTAGACGGCCGAACTCATGACTCGCCATGGCCGAAGACGGAGCCGATTTATGTGATTGGCGATATTCATGGGGATTTTTTTGCCTTAGCTTACTTGGCCGACCAGATCCTTCAGTGGGACGGAAAGCTCAACCTGCTCTTTCTCGGGGACCTGGTGGACCGAGGACCTCATTCTGCGGAATGCTTGGTTCTACTGGATCAGCTAGCACAGAAAGGAAAAGTTCTTTGGCTTGCCGGCAACCATGACCTCGCCCTGAGTTGCTCTCCAGAACAGGGAAGTTTCCGTTCCCGAGTTGAACCCGCTGAATATGCTGATGAACTAAATCAATCTGATTCCCGTAGAATTTTACAACAGTGGGCACGCCATCTGATCACACTGGCTCCCTCGCTTCCGCGGGCCTTCCTCCACTCCTCAGGAATTCTTTTTACTCATGGCGGATTCCCTCTGGAAGATTTGCGGGCTCAGCGCCCCGATGAACCCGAGCTCCTTTTCCCATGGCTGCAAAGTGAGAAATGCTTGAATGATTTCACCTGGACACGAATGACACGCCATCCGAGGAAAATCCCGAACCGAGAAACTCTTGGCTCCTCTTATGGGCACTTGGACTTTGACGACTTTTGCGCGGCGGTCGCCCCCTGGGCGGACCTCCGCGCTCTCGTGGCAGGCCATCAGCACTGCCCAGAGGGGTTTGATGTCCATCCCTCTTGGAAAAACCGCCCCGCCCTCACCCTGACCGGCTTTGGTTTTGCCGAGCATGTGGGCTACGGACGGGATTACCGTCCTTACCTGACCACCCTAAAGATCAATCCTGACGGAACCCGCCGAGTGCTGAAAATCCCGGTAAATCCAGGCACTTTTTCCGATTTCATGAAAACAGCTTTACCGCATGCTCGAACGTAATTCTATGAAAGCATGTACGGAATCTATTCTTTGGAACTGTCAACGGTGCGGGAATCCGTTTCAGTTTGAGGAGTGGGAAGCTGCAGGTCGCGAATGTCCAGTTTGCCACCAAAAAGTCGGCCATTGGAAGTGCGGAAAATGCCACGAACTCTTTCAAGAGCCATCCATCTCAGAATCCCATCCATGCAAATCGGGTATAATCCTGTCTAACTTAGATCTAACCGCTTTCTTTAAATCCATCCCTTGGAGCCGCTACATGAACCGGCGTTTTGTAATGATAACTGGAGGAGCCTTGGCAGGGCTAATTGTCCTACTAGCAATACTGCGGAAAGAGGCGCCAACCCAAACCCAGCTTCCCCCCTCGTCTTTTGGTCAATCCCGTGATGTGCCTAAATCGGGCACCCTAACCATTCAGACCTTCGTGGATAGTTACCGCCAAGCCCTTATCCGCCAGGATCCTTCTCTTATGCTCCGGCACTTTCCGGCGTACGGAAACGGTGCACTAGTTCTCTACTATGGGAAACGCATGACGGTGGAGTCCCTTGCGCAAACAATGACTGCCTCATCGCAAACAGATCCTGTGATTATCCGAAGAGCGGAACTGCAAAGACTAATTCCCATAAGTTCCCCGCAAAACAGCTGCCAAGCATACATCGCCACATTGAGTTTGGATTTGGAGACAAAAACCCAAAAGCGCCAGAAGGAAGTTCGTCTTTATGTATTGGAGCAGCAAACCGGTAGTTTTGCCATTCTTTCAGAAAATAACGTGCCGCCTACTGAGCCCACTACACAGGCCGAAGATTTCGCCAAAAGAATATCGAGGGCGCTGGTCCGTCAAGAGCCGGATTTCCTTATTTCTCTTTATCCGAGCCTACTTTCCGGAACAAAAGTGCGCTATTATGAGAAGGACAGAGATTCCATTTGGATCTATGCGGATATGACTGAAACCAACATCAGGGATCCACTTGAAGTCCAAAGGGCATCGATTCTATCGAAGTCGGATCTAATCACTTCGGCAGACGGTCGTAGTTACTACAACCTTCGTGTCGGCCTTACATTTCGAACTCTTTCGTCGCCCGCGTGGCGGAAGAAAGAGATTGCGATTCTTTTTGAAAAACAAGGGTCGAGTGACTTCCAGATCTTCCTTGAGGAAAATGTGACCCCGTGAGCCAGACCTGCTCCGAGCCACTTGTCTGGACCTGCAAGTCTTGTGGTCATTCCTTTCATGAGCAGGAGTGGCAGTCTTCTAATCGCAAGTGCCCAGCATGTACTCAACCTCAGGGACAATGGAAATGTTCGCTTTGCCAAGAGGCTTTCAATCAACCAGCTCTGTCTAGCAACCACCCTTGCCGGCGCTCTGAGGCCACAACTTCTCGCCCGACAAGTCTCATGCCAAATACCGCTCGATCAGGGGCAAGCGGCACCAAGGCAAAATTTCTATGGGGCGGGGGAATCCTCATTACTGTGCTCTTCGCTGGCTTCATCGCTGGAGTCATCACACGTCCATCTGCGGAGTCAGGCAACTCTGCAACGCCAAGCCAAGTTAATACACAAGCCACAAAGCCGAAGGAGAAACCCGAAGTCCCCCCCCCTTTTGAAAAACGGGAGACGTCGCAACTCCCCTATCAGGAGCCTCCCTCAACGACAAATCCAGAAGCACTCGTGATCCCCAGCCCCGATCACCAACCGAGCAATCAGATTACGAAAATGGAGACTCCCTCGTCGATTTCTGAAAGCACACGACCATCTGCCGAGTCAGGCAAGGCTGAAACGCCCAACCAAATTAATACACAAACAACAAAGCCGAAGAAGGAGGCCGAAGTTATTCCGTCCCATGAGAAAAAGAATACCTCACAACTGTCCCCCCAGGGGATTCTCCCAACGACAACACCAGAACCACCCGCCCCCACGAAGTCAGATTACCAAACGAAAAATCAAATCAGTAAGATGGAAATCCCCTCGCCTTCTCCCGAAGGATCATCTGATAATAACAATGCCCGAGTCGCTCTCGTAGATTACAACAAGATACTTAAGGATTACTCTAAAGCCCTTAAATCACAAAGGCAGATGGAAGAATTGGCCTCCAATTACCAAAAAGAGAGAAACGAACGTGAGGCGGACCTTAGAAGATCTTCAGGTGAAGCTTTGCAGGTTAAGCAACGTGAAATGGCCGCTTTTGCGCAAACGGCATCAAAGGTATTAGAAGACAAGCGTCAGCGTCTCACTCAGGAACTTACGGCTGATGTCAATCAAGCTCTTGCCTCGTTAGCGAAAAACAGTTGTGAGCTGATCTTTGTAACCCCCCAGATTCCCAGCCCTGGGGCTTTAATCTTTGCTGCTGATTTTCCTGAGGTTTCAGACCAGCTTTTGGAAAGGTTAAACAATCCGAATAGCGCTATTGTGTCGTCGATCAGCATCCCTCCAAAGACCCCGCGCATAGCCGTCGTAGACTACAACAAGGTGCTTAAGAATTACTCTAAAGCCGTTAGGTCCCAAAAGCAGATGGAAGAATTGGCCTCAGACTACCAGAAAGAGAGGAACGAACGTGAGGCGGACCTTAGAAGATCTTCAGGCGAAGCCTTGCAGGTTAAGCAACGTGAAATGGCCGCTTTTGCGCAAACAGCATCAAAGATATTAGAAGACAAGCGCCAACGTCTTACGCAAGAACTTACCGCTGATATCAACCAAGCTCTTGCCTCGTTAGCGAAAAACAGTTGTGAGCTGATCTTTGTAACCCCCCAGATTCCCAGCCCTGGGGCTTTAATCTTTGCTGCTGATTTTCCTGAGGTTTCAGACCAGCTTTTGGAAAGGTTAAACAATCCGAATAGCGCTATTGTGTCGTCGATCAGCATCCCTCCAAAGACCCCGCGCATAGCCGTCGTAGACTACAACAAGGTGCTTAAGAATTACTCTAAAGCCGTTAGGTCCCAAAAGCAGATGGAAGAATTGGCCTCAGACTACCAGAAAGAGAGGAACGAACGTGAGGCCGATCTTAGAAGATCTTCAGGTGAAGCTTTGCAGCTTAAGCAACGCGAAATGGCCGCTTTTGGACAAACAGCATCAAAGATATTAGAAGACAAGCGCCAACGTCTTACGCAAGAACTTACCGCTGATATCAACCAAGCTCTTGCCTCGTTAGCGAAAAACAGTTGTGACTTGGTTTTTGTAAAGCCCGAGATTCCCAGTCCTGGGGCCTTAATCTTTGCTGCTGATTATCCTGACATTACAGATCATGTCCTAGAAAAGCTTGATACCCACTGAACGCTTATAGTTAGCAAAACGACATATGACTTTTTTCAGATGAATACCGTTCTTACCTGCTCAGAATCTCTCATCTGGACGTGCAAGTCTTGTGGCCACTCTTTCCATGAAAATGAATGGCAGAAATCCGAGCGGACTTGTCCAGCATGTGAAAAAAGCCAAGGAGTCTGGAAATGCTCCTTGTGTCAGGCGACTCTTCCCCAACCAGCTCTTGGGAATATCCATCCATGTCATTCCAGAAGTGAAGCTTCGAAGAATACAAGATTCACCTATAACTCTCTCTCTTCCAAAAGAACCTTAATATCCGGATTTATTGCCTTTGTGTTTTTCACCGCTTTGATCGGCTCCGCATTTTTACTTTCGGAATGTAACAAAACTAATTCGGCCGCTTCGTCTTCCCTTCCATCAGCACCTCAGACAACGAAAACGGAGGAAAATAAACCCATGGAAGAATACGTTTGCAACGAAGGGTGGGTTAAGGGAATCGTTTATGATACAGAAGGCTTAGTAGGCATCAGGGCTAAACCCGAGGCCACTTCAAAAATTATCCATAAAGTTACATCTGGAACCCCTACATTCTTCAGAGTTCTTGAAAACGGCTGGGGTGAGGCTGTTGTGTATGAGAAAGGCTTCGAAGACCAGACGGACAAAGACGATATCTGTTACATTCATGGGACACGCCTTTTCATGAAAGCCAAGAATACCGATCCCACACCTCCCACAAAGATACGAGCTGGACCAGGTTATGACACCGCTATCGTCGGCGAAGTAGGTGTAGAAGTCCCAATTTATATGCAATCCGACGAACAAACAGATTGGGTTGTCGTTGTCGCTGGAGATATAAATAAAGGGTTTATCCATGGTTTTGTTCGCAAAGAACTACTAAAGGGCGCAATAGAATGAATCAGAATATTACCTGCTCCGAACCTCTCGTCTGGACGTGCAAGTCTTGTGCGAATTCCTTCCAGCTGGATGAATGGCAGGAACATGGGCGGCTTTGCCCTGCCTGCAATGCTCGTGAAGGCAGTTGGAGCTGTGGGAAATGTCGTGGGGAATTTACGCAGCCATCTCTTGGATCTGAACACTCCTGTTTGGCAAACTCGACAAAGGGCCAGTCCATGCGTCTTGTCTCCAAGACACAACCCTACACAGCACCCCCCAGAAATGCTCACTCAACTCCTCCCCTTTTAGCGGAATCAATACCCAACCAACCAACAACCTCACGAAAGGTTTTAGGATGGCCTGCCTTAGTACTTCTTTTAGTCGGGTTGGGGATTCTGGGTCTCGTTATCAATATTAAGATAACGCAGGTTAAACAAGAAAAGGATGCGAAACTTAGTAAGCTTTATTTCAGCGAGCAGGATCGTACCCTTGAAAGGATCGGTACTTTATCCGAAGAAGAGAAAAAGTATCTCGTTAGTTATGATCGTGGAAGCGATGTTTTTCTCGGGACTATGACTCAGGTAGTAAAACTTGCTATGAAAGCGGTTCAGGCTTTGGGGTGGAAAGTTGACCAATTAAATGAGGATCTTGGCTTAGTTAGTTTTACGACTGGAATAACTATAGGATCCTGGAGTGGTGTTTCTGGAACAATTAGCATCAAAGAACAATCAAGCGGTGTGTTTAAAGTAACTGGCACTGGGAAACAAAATTTAGCAGGTTCGCAAATAATTGCCTTTGATATTGGAAATGAGGCGCAAGGCAAAGCCATGAGTGTGATTAGTAAAATGAAAGAATTCGCGGGCGCAAATAAAAGCGATGCCAAAACTACCCAAGCTGAGCCTAGCGTTCAGTGGGAGCGGTCTAATGAACGAGACAGCGCTGGAATCTTTCAACTACTATTATTTTTCACAGATTGCAGGCCTCAAGGCAATGTGTCCATCCCAGTCGTTCCAGACCTAGAGCTTAAAAAACGCGAAATCTATGATCCTTTTTTTGATGAGAGGCTCCATGGAGCTCATGGATGGGCTAACGTGAACGGAAAGTTTATTCTCGCTTTCAATGTTCGGACCCAAGGTAATGGGCCAATCACGATTCCCAGCTTTGAAGTTCGGACAAAAGAGGGTACAGAAATAGTGCCGTCTTTTACATTCACTTGTCCTGATAAGATCTCCACTCCTCGGGCTCCGGTCATTCCCAGACGGATCGTATCCAGTACTTTGCCCGTGACTTCATCCAGTAGCGCCGAACTACCCAAGGACTCCTCCTCATTTAAAAAAAGCGAGAATGACGCAATTGAAAGTGTATTACCTCCAGATTACTCAAGGACCGGTCAAGAAACCGATTGGGACCGCGAATGCAAAGGAGGATGGTGGCCTTCTAGCACTGAGGTTGGTCGTTATAAATTAGACTTTTATCAAAAAGTCGGACGTACCTGGGACGATGTTACGATGACCTATGGCGGACGACTTCAAGCAGGAAGAGTAGTCATTAAGTTCCGCATTCAACCCGATGGAAGTGTGGCAGACCTAAGGGTAACCCAAGGTGACGCTGATTCAATGCTCGCACAGGTCGTCCGACCCATTCTTGCCAAGGCGATCGGCCAGAGCGGTCCCTTTTGGAGTGAGCTCAAGAAAGAATGCCCTGATGGTTTCGAGTGGCAGCTTGCCTTTCGAATCGATTAGTTAAGACATGTATTTCAGGTCTTTATTACTCTAGTTGGGTTTTTCTCATATCAGGTCCCCTGTGATTCCTTCCCTCACCTGCTCCGAACCTCTCGTCTGGACGTGCAAAGCCTGCGGCCACTCCTTCCACACAGATGAGTGGCAGGCTCATGGCCGCCAGTGTCCAGCCTGCAGTGAAAAGGGAGGCGAATGGAAATGCTCCCTTTGCATGGCATTCTTCAGTCAACCTTCTTTAAATACATCGCATCCGTGCAGATCTGCCGAACACGCCGTTTCAGCTGAAAACGTCCCGCCTTTATTAGACAAAGGATTAGCTTACTCTCTTGATAAGAAAGTACGTCCGCCTTCTTCGAAGGGTAATCTTCTTTATTTTTATATCTGCTTATTTTTTTTAGGCTTAATACCATTATATTTTACATGGGGCTTCATCTCTAATTATAAGGCTCAAAGGAAGTCGGATATGGAAAGCTCTTCTATTGCTCTAGAAATAACTGCAAAGAAGGGTATCGAGAAGCATAAGGAAATGTTAAAAGTCTTAGATTCGTTATCTGCTAAAGATTTGAAAGAACTAAGTATTAGCTTCGATGATAACAAGATAGCTCCGACAGCATACCAAATTGAGAAGATACCGAGCATGTCTTCTTTAGCTTTTCTAGACAGCATCCTTCAGAGTCGGGTAAGCATTCGTTTGGATGATTTGTTTATTGCCAAGGTAAAGCTCAACGATGCCGAACGCATCCATGCTTCATCACGTCTTATTCTTGATAAATTCTTTACTGAGAGTCTACTCAACGAAACTCGAGATCAGATTAATCACAGAGAATCTATCATACAAAACCGGAAAAGTAGTATTGACCAACTCAAAACGGAAGACTTTCGAATCAATTAGTTAAGGCATGTATTTCAGTTCTAATTAGGTTTTTCTCATACCAAGGCCCTTGTGAATCCTTCCCTCACCTGCTCGGAACCACTCGTCTGGACGTGCAAAGCCTGCGGCCACTCCTTCCACACAAATGAGTGGCAGACTCATGGCCGCCAATGCCCGGCCTGCACGGGAAAAAGAGGCGAGTGGAAATGCTCTCTTTGTCAGGCAGACTTCAAGCAGTCGTACTTAGGAACGACTCATCCCTGTTTTTCAAAAGGGGCAGCTCCCACGCCTTATGGCCCTATGCCACAACCCTTCTTTGCACGCAACCGAAGACGAACTGTAACAAAGTTTATTTTATGTGCCTCGGGGGTTGGCCTCATACTGCTATTTTTGGGTATTACACTTAAGCAAGATTGGCCTGCTCGCACCCCCCAGAAAACACCAGTCACTGAAAGCGCGTCTAGGGCTATGCCAAAACAGCTAGAAGCAAGACCCTTGATACCGATCGCAAATAGATCAACACTTTATCATGATGAAGCATTTACAAGGCGCCTTAAGCAGGTGTGCGGATGGAATGAACGCGGCTTTATCGAACGAGTCGACGAAGCTCCAGTAGATTTCTTTAACTTTGAGACTTCTGGATCCGGGAATGTCGAAGTCCCTGGGAACATTTGGAAAGAGGTAGCCCATCGTTACGGGGAGGTTTATCTAAAAGCACAACGTCATTCAAATGACCAACGCAAGCTGATCACGGAGAGATTACGAAAGGAAATCCAAGATCTTTTTGCCAGAAGACTCGAGTTGCGTGGAGGAGGTTCGACCTCAGCAACTATGTGGATATTCCTTCCAGGGCTAGTCGAATGGATTATCGGACACGAGGACATGGAATTAGGCAGGCCTATTAGTGACAGGGATTTATTGGAGTTCAGCACGAATTCATATCCTTTTAATATGAAACCAGATCCAATCATGAAAGTTAAGCTCGACGAGATTATCTCGGAACTAAAGAAGATAGAGGCGCAGCTACCACCCCATCAGGCCGCTTTTTTAAGAAGTGAGTTTGTACGTTTTTTTGCGAAGGATTAAAGAGCTTCAGATAAGACACTTTTTTCGAGGCTTTTCCATACTTTGCACGTCTCGTATTACCCATTCATAGGTTTCATAAAGTCATATTGGAAGAGGTTAATAGGCCACTGGATTTAATAATCATATTTATAGGACAGCATTTGTCCCACCCCAGATCGCATAGTTCAGGCATGAAAAGACCTATGCCTTGGGGACCGTGGAAATGATTCTCATCTTAATTGCTGGCGCATTGGTCTTTTGTGCTCTTGAGCCAAACTGCTTGCCATTTTTGATTGGATGTTTGTTACTGGCTCTTCTTTGTGCCATCGGTGTCTCAATCATACCCGCTGCCTTGGTCGGGTTGATTATATGGATGGTTTTTCTTTTGCTTGGGGGACGGAGTAGTCAGTCCTGTGAATCTATAAAGTTCAATCGTAGAATGGCTTATCGCTTGTTCCGAGGTCGTAAATGAAATCTTGTCTTAGCTTTTTTCTTTTTTTATTTGCCACGTCTTTATGTTTTGGAGAGGAGTCCCAGATTATCGAAACATACCCACAATCGGTCTACCCAAAACAGTTCCCAAAATACACAATGCGACAACAGGGACGGGAGACTTATGTGTATCGAAACTTTTCAAATTCGATCTTTCATGCGCAATTTCCTTCGTTTGTCGTACGACCAGTCAGATTTACGTCAGGGGAGCGTTACGAAATTCGCGAGCTTTACCCTAAGTCATTTTACCCCAGGCAGTTCCCTGTTTCCGTCGTACGAAGCTCCACCCATGTGCCCCAAACAATCCTAGATTCGAAGAAATGATCCGTGCCTTAGGCTTTTTCATAAGTTCGCCAGTTCTAGCCATTTACGAGGATACGAACTACTTTGTAAGAGTTCAGCTGTGGCACCTTATTGTTTATCTATACTTTTGGTGGAACTTCTCCTGATCTTTTTCGACATGGAGTAATCTAAAGCAATCGGGCAGCTTTAAAGACAATCCCGCATATGACGTTTTAGGCTTTAGTTTATTTCGAAATGCCTGTTTAATCGCCTAGTTCCAAAGATGAACAAAAAAGGTAAATCAGTTTCTTCAGCTGCTTGGAAGCAACACCTGGTTCTTGCTGATACCAAAAAATCCTCGGTTTCCATACGTTTTCAACCCGACCTTCAGGATGATATCCCGGGCGTCTATCGCCTAGAACGCATCAAAGACGGCAAAGTGCTTTATGTAGGAGAAGCATCGAATCTTCGTAAGCGTCTCGTCTTTTTATTCCGTGCCAATAGTCCCAAGAATCCCCACCCTTTTCATTCTCATTGTAGTAAGGCTAAGGGT
>Ga0214921_10010856_pt1 | contig 11187 bp, 12 predicted proteins | sample LL1505_MetaG_FD_177992 | JGI IMG/M metagenome (GOLD analysis project Ga0214921, IMG submission 177992) | Freshwater microbial communities from Lake Lanier, Atlanta, Georgia, United States - LL-1505 | ecosystem: Environmental > Aquatic > Freshwater > Lake | place: USA: Georgia | collected...
TGGCCGAGCAGGGGACGGTCAAGCGCAGCATCTATGGCAGCGGCATTGCCCGCGGCACGACCAATGGCGCTGAACTGGGCGGCACCGTGCGCACGGGCCTGCGCTACAGCGTCTCGAACTGGAATATCGAACCCAGTGTCACCCTGGGCGCGATGACCTTGACGCAGAACCCGCTGACCGAAGGCGGCACTGGTGGGTCGAACCTGTCGATTGATCGCGCGGGGTATCTCAACAGCCTCTACACGGTCGCCGGTGTGCAGGTGGACCGCTCCTTCACTCTGGGTAATGGGTGGGTGCTGACCGCTCTGGGCCGGGCCGGCTGGCTGCGGGAGTCGGGCGCGACCTCGGCCCGGCTGAGCGCCTCGGTGGGCACTTCCAGCAGCAGCTTTAGCTCGGCACCAATCCGCCGTGATGCGGCTGACCTCGGCCTGCAGGCAGAGTTGCGGCCAAGCGCAAATCTTGCACTGGTGGCACGCTACGAGACGCTGACAGATGGGCGGAACAATAGCCAGACCATCCGGGGCGGGGTGAGTTATCGGTGGTGAGGACCAGGATGAATGCCAGTTTGTGGCGCTGGGCTGTGCCATGGCCTTCGCCCCGGCCAGCGCGCAGCAGCGCCCTGCGGCGCCGGCAGCCGCCCCCTCGCCCATTGGGGCATCGGGAACCAGCTGCACTGGGTCATGCACCTAGTCTACAACGACGATCTCATGCGGCTGCGGATTGAACACGGGCCGGCCAATATGGCCACCACACGCCATATGGCCTTGAACCTGCTGCGCTCCGTCCCGTTAGAGCAAAGCCTTGCCGTCAAACGAAAATCCGCCGGATGGGACAAGGAATTCATGCGCTGCGCCGTCACGCAGGAGTATCATTGAGTTTCCAGTCTCCCCGGCATGCCCTCTGCCTCTTCGCGCAGCAATTCGAGCCGCAGCCACTCCTCCTCGGCCGCGGCCAGCGCGGCCTCCTTCTCCACCAACAAAGCGCTGCGCTTGTTGAAGCCGCCTGGGTCACGGGCAAACAGCCCGGGGTCGGCCAGCCATTTGCGCAGCACCTCGATCTCGGCGGTGAGCTTCTCCATCACGCTAGGCAGGGTTTTCAGCGCATGGCTGTCCTTGAAGCTGAGGCGCTTCTTCTCCAGCACCGGCGCGACCGCACGGCCAGCGCGGGCCACGGGCGCGCCCTCGGCCTCGGTCTTGGCCTGCACGCCATAGCCGCGCTGGTTCACCATGTCGGAGTAGCCGCCGGCATATTCCTGCCAGCGGCCCTCGCCCTCATGGGCGATCACGCTGGTGGCCACGCGGTCCAGAAAATCGCGGTCATGGCTGACGACGATGACGGTGCCGGGGTGTTCGGCCAGCAATTCCTGCAGCAGGTCGAGGGTTTCCAGGTCGAGGTCATTGGTCGGCTCGTCGAGCACCAGGAGGTTGGCGGGCTGGGCCAGGGCGCGGGCCAGCAGCAGCCGGCCGCGCTCACCGCCCGAGAGCAGCCGCACCGGGGTTCTTGCCTGCTCGGGCAGGAACAAGAAGTCCTTCATATAGCCCACAACGTGGCGGCGCTGGCCATTCACCTCCACCTGGTCGCCCTGCCCGCCGGTCAGGACTTCCGTGAGTGTGCGGTCGGCGTCGAGTTCGGCGCGGCGCTGGTCCAGCATCACCATGGTAAGTTCGGTGCCGCGGCGGATTTCGCCGGTATCGGCGGCCAGCTCGCCGGTCAGCATCTTCAGCAGGGTCGATTTGCCCGCGCCATTGGGGCCCACAATACCCACCCGGTCGCCACGCATGATGCGGGTGGAGAAATCCACCACCACCGGCACGTCAAAGGTCTTGGAAATGCCCTTGGCCTCGATGACGAGGTTGCCGCTGGTCTCGGCATTGCTGGCGGAGAGCCTCGCAGCACCTTGCGGGCCCATGCGCTCGCGGTGCTTCTGGCGCAGCGCATGCAGATTGCCCAGGCGCTTGACGTTGCGCTTGCGCCGGGCAGTGACGCCATAGCGCAGCCAATGCTCCTCGCGCACGATCTGCCGTGCGAGCTTATGCGCGTCGCGCTCCTCTTCCTCGAGCACGGTGTCGCGCCATTCCTCGAATTTCTCGAAACCCTGTTCGAGGCGGCGGGTGGTGCCACGGTCCAGCCAGACCATGGCGCGGGACAGGCGCTCCAGAAAGCGCCGGTCATGGCTGATCAGCACCAGCGCACCGCGAAAGGCGTTGAGTTCGCGCTCCAGCCATTCAATGGCCGGCAAGTCGAGATGGTTGGTCGGCTCATCGAGCAGCAGGATATCGGGGCGCGGCGCCAAAGCCTGCGCCAGGGCGGCGCGTCGGGCCTCACCACCGGAGAGCCGGTCGGGCGTCTCCTCGCCGCTCAGCCCGAGATCGGCGAGCAATTGCCGGGCGCGATAGGGCTCATCGGCCGGGCCCAGGCCGGACATGACGAAGTCTTCCACCGTGGCGAAGGCGGAGAGGTCAGGCTCCTGGGCCAGATAGCGCATGGTGGCGCCAGGCTGCAGAAAGCGGGTGCCGCCATCGGCCTGGGTGCTGCCAGCGGCGATGCGCAGCAGCGAGGATTTGCCAGAGCCATTGCGGCCAACCAGCGCCAGGCGTTCGCTGGGGGAGACGCTCAGCGTCGCCCCCCGCAGCAGGGGCATGGTGCCGAAACTGGCCTTAATGTCGGTGAGCAGAAGAAGTGGAGGTGCGGCCATAGGCGGGCTTTGCGGCGGCGGCGGCTGCACGTCAACGCTTTAGTCGCGCTTAAGTCGCGCAGCCCCCTTGGCAGCAAAGTGGCAGCAGATTTCGACGATCGGCCAGCCACGGCATAGACAGGCGGCGCGACGCTGATAGCCTCGGCACTTTCCGACGAAGGACAGGATCATGGATTTTTCCGGCAAAAGAGTGGTTGTGGCAGGCGGCAGCCGCGGCATTGGGCGCAGCTGCGCCCTGGCCTTCGCGCAGGCCGGGGCCCGCGTCTCCATCTGCGCCCGCAGCGAGGGGCCGCTCCGGGAGACCCAGGCCCTGCTGGGCGCCGGCGCTCATGCCGCCGTCTGCGACCTGGGCAATGGCCCGGCCGTGCTGGCCTATGTGGCCGAGGCGGCGGCGGCGCTGGGCGGCATCGATATCCTGGTGAACAACGCCTCGGGCTTCGGCTCGCAGGACACCGAGGAGGGCTGGGAGGCCAGCCTGAATGTGGATGTGCTGGCCACCACGCGGGCCAGCCGCGCTGCGGTGCCGCATATGGGCGAGGGCGGTGCGATCATCAATCTGAGCTCGATCTCGGGCTTTCGCCCCAGCCTGCGCACACCGGCCTATGCCGCGGTGAAGGCGCTGCTGATCAACTTCACCCAGAGCCAGGCGGCCATGCTGGCGCCCAAGGGCATCCGGGTGAATGGCGTGGCGCCGGGCAGCATCGAATTCCCCGGCGGCTCGTGGGAGGCACGCAAGAGCTCCGACCCCGCACTCTACAATCGGATTCTGGGCTCCATCCCCTTTGGCCGCCTGGGCACGCCGGAAGAGGTGGCGAATGTGGTGCTCTTTCTGGCCAGCCCGCTGGCGGCCTGGGTCACCGGCCACACCATCGTGGTGGATGGCGGGCAGTTGCTCAGCTGAGGCTTTCCAGCTTCAGCCAGAGCGGGTCCTTCAGCTTGGCCAGGAAGGCGGCATGCGCCGCCTCCGCTTCGGCCGGCACCGCTATCGGCCGGAGCGTGCGCTCGCTGCGCGCCTCGGTCACCAGCACCGGGCCGGTGGAATTGCTGGCCAGGGTCAGGCCGGGCTGTCGGCCGCCGCGCAACTCCAGATAGACCTTGGCGAGCAGCTTCACATCCAGGAGCGCGTTGTGGGTGCTGCGCTCGCTCAGGTCGATATCGAAGCGGCGGCATAGCGCATCGAGGCTATTGGGCATGCCGGGGAAGCGTTTTTTCGCCAGCGCCAGCGTGTCGATCATGCGCGCAGCCGGCAAAGCGGGCCGGCCGATACGCTTCAATTCGGCATCCAGATGCATGAAATCAAAGGGCGCGTTGTGGGCGATGATCGGCGCATCGGCCATGAAATCCAGCCAGGCATCCACCTGCTGGGCGAAAAGCGGCGCGTTTTCGACGTCCTTGTTGGTCATGCCATGGATGCGGCTGGCATCGGCGGGAATATCGCGCTGGGGGTTGAGCAGGGTGTGGAAATTGCGGCCGGTGGGCAGCAGATTCAGCAGCTCGATGGCGGCGATTTCAATGACGCGATGGCCTTCGGAGGGCTCGATGCCGGTGGTCTCGGTGTCCATTACGATTTCGCGGCTCAAGTGCGGCACTCCCTGATGATGCGGCGAATCGCCCGGTCGGCATGATGGCGGCTGAGGCCGGTGCGCACCACCACATCGGCGCGGCGGCGTTTTTCGGCATCGGGCATTTGCCGGGCGAGGATGGCGGAAAGCCGCTCCGGCGTCATGCCCGGCCGGGCCAAGACGCGGGCGCGCTGCACCGCGGCGGGGGCGGAGACCACGATCACCAGGTCGAATTCCCGCCCGCCCCGGGTTTCGAAGAGCAGCGGAATGTCGAAGACCACCATGCGCTGCCCGTCGCGCCGGGCACGGGCGACGAAGCGGCGCTGCATGTCGCGCACCAGCGGGTGGATGATGCGCTCGAGCAGGCGTAGCGCTTCGGGCTTGCCCAGCACGGCCTGGCGCAGCGCCTCGCGGCTGACGGCGCCATTGACCACGCTGCCGGGAAAGGCGGCGGCAATGGGCGCCACCGCCCGCCCACCGCGCGCCTGCAGCGCATGCACCGCCGCATCGGCATCGAAAACCCGCACCCAGGCGCGGCGAAACCCGCGCGTGGCCGTGGATTTGCCCATGCCGATACCGCCGGTGAGGCCGATGCGCTTCATGTGCGGGGGATGTCTCCGGCCACTGCGGCGTGCAGCGCCTGATCGACCACCGGTTCCACGCCAAACCACAGGGCGAAGCCGGGGCGTGCCTGATGCAGCAGCATGCCCAGGCCAGGCACCGCGGCCAGCCCACGGGCGCGGGCGGCGCGCAGCAGCGGCGTCTCCAGCGGCACATAGACGGCATCGGCCACCACGGCATGCGGGGGCAAGGGCGAGAGGTCGATCTCCAGCGGCGGCTGGCCGGCCATGCCCAGGCTGGTGGTATTGACCAGCAGGGCGGCGGTGGCGAGTGGCGGCACGACGGCGGCGCGGATATTGCCACCGATGGCGCGGGCCAGTTCCTCGGCCCTTTCGGGGGTGCGGTTCACCACCACCACCTCCGGCACGCCGGCATCGAGCAGGGCGGCGACAATGGCGCGCGCGGCACCACCGGCACCCAGCAGCACCGCAGGGCCATGCCCGGGCCGCCAGGCGGGGGCAGCGGCGTGCAGGCTTTCCATGAAGCCGAAGCCATCGGTGTTGCTGCCCAGGATGCGGCCATCGCGGAAGACCAGGGTGTTCACCGCGCCGGCGCGCAGGGCGGAGGCATCGCGCTCATCGCAGAGCGCGAAGGCGGCCTCCTTATGCGGCAGCGTGACATTGGCGCCGGCGAAGCCCGCAGCCATGACGCCGCGCAGCGCGGCCTCGAATTGGTCTGGCGGCACCGGCAGCGGCACATAGGCACCGTCAATGCCGTATCGCTCCAGCCAATGGCCATGCAATTGCGGGCTGCGCGAATGCCCGGCTGGCCAGCCGAAAACGCCTGTGGTGATGGCCTTGCCTGTGGTGATTCGTCCCATCGCCGCAACACACATCGTGCGACGATGGCGGTCAAGCGCGGTGGTTACCAGCGGCTGGTGGCGGCGGCATCCGCGGCCCGGGCCTCGACCCAGCGGGTGGTGCCGTCGGCGAATTCCTCGCGCTTCCAGAATGGTGCGCCGGTCTTCAGCCAATCGATCAGAAAGGCGCAGGATTCCAGCGCCGCGCTGCGATGGGCGCTGGCGGTCAGCACCAGCACGATGGGCGCGCCAGGCTCCAGCCGCCCCACGCGGTGGATGATGGTGCAGCCGGTCAATGGCCAGCGGCGCTCGGCCTCGGCAGCGATGCCGGCCAGCGCCTTCTCGGTCATGCCGGGATAATGCTCCAGCACCATGGCGGCGATGCCGTCATCGGCGCGGCAAATGCCCACGAAGCTGGCGATGCCACCAATATCGTGACGGCCCGCGGCCAGGGCAGCACTTTCCGCCGCCAGATCGAAAACCGCCTCCTGCACGCTTATGCGCGGCATGCTCAGCCCCCGGTGACGGGCGGGAAGAAGGCGATCTCGTCATTTGCCGCGACCAGCGAATCGGGCTGGGCGAATTCCTGGTTCACCGCAGCGCGAATTTGCTTGGGCTGGGCGAAGGCCTCGGCATGGCCGGGGCTGCGGGTGGACAGCCAATGGATCAACCCCGCCACGTCCCGCACCTCGGCAGGGGGCGAGAGAGCCTCTTCAGCGATCCCCACCTTCTGCCGCACCCAGGCGAAGTAGAGGATTCTCACAGATCAGCGCCCAGGCAGGATCTGTTGGGCCGGACGGCCCGGCTCCTGCAAAATCTGCACTTGGCCAGGGCGGCCGAGCAGCACACCGGACTGGCCGGAAGGGCCCATGGTGGTGCTGGAGCTGCCGCTGCTGCCGGTGATGGTGCGATTGGCACCGCCGGTATTGACCGAGGTACCGGGCATGGTGGTTTGTGACTGGGCTGCCGAAGGCGCTGACCCCGAGCTGCCGGGCGGGACATAGCCCGGTGGCGGCACAAACGCTGCGGCACTGCCCCGGGCGGGGCGGCGGGCGGGGCTTTCAGCGCGCTGCGTCAATGGCGAATTGGCCTCGGTGCCCGGCTGGTAGCCCGGAATGCCGCGCAGCGCCTCATCCGGATTGGCCAGGGTGGCGCGCGGGCCTTCCTCGGCCGGCCAGACATTGCCTTCTTCAGGCTGGAGCGGATCCAGGCCTGCATTGCCGCCACCGGCGCGCACCCGCTGCACGGTGGAGCTATTGGGGATTGGGTCGCTGGTGAGCCCGCCAAAGCTGGACATCAGGCTCAACCCATTCACCCGCGCGAAGCCGCGGGTGACCACGTCATCCGCCTGTGTGCAGGCGGTCAGGCCGAAAGCCGAGACCACTGCCAGTACTCGAAAAAACCGCGTCATTCGATGCCCCGCAATTCGTATTGCTCCGCAACATGCTCTGCCTGCGCCGAAGGCTCAAGGCCGCCGGCCCGGTTATGCTTTATCATTCGCCGCGTGTTTAAGCCCAGCCACCCAATAATCCCAGCCGGTGATCAGGGTCAGCGTTGCGGCCACCCACAACATCACCTCACCAATGGCTGCCACCGGAAGCCATCCAAGGCCGATAACGCGCGCGCCAGTGTCGCCTGCCAGCAAGGTGCCCAACGCCCCCATCTGAAACCCGGTCTTCCATTTGGCGAGGCGGGTGACCGGCATGCCCACGCGCAATGTCGCGAGATATTCACGCAGGCCCGAGACCAGAATCTCACGCAGCATGATGATGATGGCGGGCAGCAGGGCGCGGTCATCCAGCCTGTCGAAGCCGACCAGCAGCATTAGCGCGGCGGCGACCAGCAATTTGTCGGCGATGGGATCAAGCATCACGCCAAAACCGGAGGTGATGCCGCGATCGCGCGCGATCTTGCCGTCGAAGTAATCGGTGATGGCGGCCAGGCCAAACACCACACAGGCCGCCATATCGCCCAGCGGGCTGCGCAGCATGACCATCGCCACCAAAAGGGGGATGGCCGCGATGCGGCTGATGGTGAGCAGGTTGGGGAGATCGGACGGCACGTTATTGCTTTAGCCCAGGCTTGGGGTCTTGGTCAGCCCTTGCCGCGATCAGATCGGATGGAAATGCTCGTGAATCCGACGAGCGAGCCCAGAACCCACGCCCGGGCAATTGGCCAAATCATCGATTCCCGCCTGGCGCACCCCTCGCGCGGAGCCAAAATGGTTCAGAAGGCGCCGCTTCACCGCGGCGCCAACCCCCGGCACGTCATCCAGTTCAGACTTGGTCAACGCCTTGGAGCGGCCTGCGCGATGGGTGGCGATGGCAAAGCGATGCGCCTCGTCTCGCAGGCGCTGCAGATAGTACAAAACCGGGTCTCGCGGCGGCAGTTGGAAGGCCTCGCGGCCGGCGATATGGAACCATTCACGTCCGGCATCGCGGTCCACGCCCTTGGCCACGCCGACCAGGGGGATATCCTCCAGCCCGAGTTCAGCCATCACCTCGCGGGCGATGTTCAACTGGCCCTGGCCGCCATCGATGAGCACCAGGCCGGGCCAGGTCTCGCCATCGCGGCCGGGATCCTCCTTCAGCGCGCGGCCGAAACGGCGCTCCAGCACCTCACGCATCATGCCGAAATCATCGCCGCCCTTGGCCTCACGGATGGCGAATTTGCGATAGGCCGATTTGAGGAAGCCGGCGGGGCCGGCCGCGATCATGGCGCCATAGGCGTTGCTGCCCATGATGTGGCTATTGTCATAGACCTCGATGCGGGAAGGCGGCTCAGGCAGGTCGAACAGCCTGCCCACCCCCTCCAGCAGGGCGGTCTGGGCGGTGGATTCGGCCAGTTTGCGCTCCAACGCCTCGCGCGCATTGGTCTGAGCGTGCTCGACGGCGGCGCGCTTGTCGCCACGCTGGGGGCGATGCAATTCCACCCGCCGCTCGGCCTTGAAGCTCAGCGCCTCGGCGATCAGGGCCGCATCATCCGGCTCGTGGCTGAGCAGGACCAGCGGCGGCGGCGGTAGGTCCTCGTAGAGTTGGCCGAGGAAACTGCTGAGTACCGCCTCAGGCGTGATGTCGCTCTTGGAATGGCTGAGGAAATAGGGGCGGTTGCCGTTGTTGCGGCCGCCGCGGAAGAAGAAAACCTGCACGCAGGATTGGCCCGCCGCCATGTGCAGCGCCACCACATCGGCATCGCCGACATCGTCCATATTGATGCGGCTGCTGCCCTGCAGATAGGTCAGGCCACGGATACGGTCGCGCAGGGAGGCCGCGCGCTCGAATTCCAGTGCCTCGGCCGCCTGTTCCATCTCGCGCGCCAGCTCCTTTTGGATGGAGGGCGTCTCGCCAGAGAGGAATTGCCGTGCCTGGCTGACCAGATCGGCGTAATCATCCTTGCTGATCCGCTCCACACAGGGGGCCGAGCAGCGCTTGATCTGGTAGAGTAGGCAGGGGCGGTCGCGGCTGTCGAAGACCGTGTCGCGGCAGGTGCGCAGCAGGAAGACACGCTGCAGCGCGGTGATGGTTTGATTGACCGCCCAGACGCTGGCGAAGGGGCCGAAATAGGTGGCGCCCTTGCGGCGCTCGCCCCGGTGCTTGGCCACCTGCGGATAGGGGTGGTCTTCACTGATCATCAGCCAGGGGTAGGATTTGTCGTCCCGCAGGACGATGTTGTAGCGCGGCCGCAGCTTCTTGATGAGATTGGCTTCGAGCAGCAGCGCCTCGGCCTCCGAGGCGGTGGTGATGACCTCCAGCCTGCGGGTTTCGAACACCATGCGGCGCAGCCGTTCCGGCAGGCGCGCGGTCTGGGTGTAGCTGGTGACGCGTTTGCGGATGGCGCGTGCCTTGCCGACATAGAGCGCATCGCCCCGGGCATCGAGCATGCGATAGACGCCCGGGCTCAGCGGCAGATTGGGCAGCGCGGCCTCGATCACCGCGAGCCCGTTCACGGGCGCGGCATCGCTCGGCTCTGGCGGGGAGGGATCTGGTTCAGGGAGCATTACCCCGGATGTGGCGGAATGACAGCCCGGGCTCAAGCCCGAGGCAGTTCAGGATCAGTTCTCCACCCTTTCTGTGGATAACCCTGTGGGCATCACCATCAAAATCGCCGGAATTTGGCAGAAGATGGCCGTTTCACCCCTCTTGCCTAAGCCTTGAGCAATAAATCTTAAGCGTCTGTTTTTGTGTATTTTTTCTACAAACCATTTTAAGTAAAGCGGAATTTTTTCATGCTTGGCGTATGTTTTCCAGGCATGAGACCCTTGCGTTGAATATGCGGTGGATGACTTAATGTGGCCGCATCAAAAAGAGATTAATTATTTCAGCCTCTTGTCCGTTCGATGACAACGCCGACACTGGCCACATCGGGAAATGCGTCCGGCTTTTCGATGGTGATACGAGCCTTGATCACCCGGAAATCCTGCAAGGCGGTGGCTGCGATGGTTTCAGCCAGTGTTTCCACCAGCAGCACATGCCCGGACGCCACCGCTGCCCGGGCGACATGCACAACGGCCTGGTAGTCCACCACCCGTTCGAGGGCATCAGGGCCGATCCCGCCCGGCGCGCTCTCATCATGCACTTCGAGCTCGACGCCGATCACCACGCGCTGCGGCGCGGCCTTCTCATGCGGATGGACCCCCAAACGGGCGACAAGTTCCAGCCCGCGCACAAAGACCAGGCGGGTGCGGCGATCTACATCGGGGGCATTGATCACGCTGCGAAGGCCACATCGCGGCCGGTCCGCCGCAGCCGCTGGCCTGAATCGACGATGACCACGCTGCCGGTGGTGCTGGGCGCGAACATAAGATAAGCTACCGCTTCGGCCACATCTTCGGCGGTCACGCCCCGTTCCAGGGGGTTTTTGACCCGGGTGCGTTGGAAATCCGCCTCCGATTGCTCGCCCGAGATCAGGGCAATGCCTGGTGCCACGCCATTGACCCGGATGCGCGGCGCGAAGGCCAGGGCTTGCATCTCCGTCATACCGGCCAGCCCATATTTGGAGAGGGCATAGGTGAAATAATCTGAGTTGGCGGCATAGAGCCGGTTGTCGAGCAGATTGACCACCGCGCCATCCATACCCTCAGGCAATCCAGCGGCAAAGCCTTGGGTCAACAGCGCCGGCGCCAGCAGGTTGACCGCCATATGGCGGGCAAAAACCGCCGGGTCGAAGGCGCGTGGGCTGTCGTATTCGAACATGCTGGCATTGTTTACCAGCCCATGCAGCCCGCCGCAGAGCGCGGCAGCGCGGGCGGGCAGTGCCGCCGCCGCTGCGGCATCGCCGAGATCGGCCTCAATGGTCCAGGCCCGTGGCAATTCGGCCGCCAATGCCTTGGCATCCGCACCCGATGCATTGTGATGCAGCACCACCCCCCAACCTGCGGCGGCCATGCGGCGGGCGATGGCGGCGCCAATACGCCGCCCAGCACCCGTTACCAGCACATTTCGAGAGGTCGGGTTCATCGTGGCTTGGCTTTCGTGACAGGCGGGAGGCGGGAGGCGGGAGGCGGGAGGCGG
>Ga0214921_10010857_pt1 | contig 11186 bp, 6 predicted proteins | sample LL1505_MetaG_FD_177992 | JGI IMG/M metagenome (GOLD analysis project Ga0214921, IMG submission 177992) | Freshwater microbial communities from Lake Lanier, Atlanta, Georgia, United States - LL-1505 | ecosystem: Environmental > Aquatic > Freshwater > Lake | place: USA: Georgia | collected 2015-05-28
TCATGGCAATATTGCAAGATCTCTTGGGCCCCGGGAAGGAGGGAGACGGTGTGGTGGTTTTCGCGAAAGACTTTACGAAAAACCTTTTCTAATCCCTCCAGGGCTATCCCAGGCAGGTGTTCCTCGTAAAACCCCTTGTAGGGCAGATAGAACTTTTCCCGAAAGGTTTCCCGGTCAAAGAGGGGTTTTCCGTGAAGGCCAAAGACGTGATTGGTGGCGGTCAGGACAGGAGTGAGGTCGTCCACGAGGGTACCGGACCAATCGAAGATGATGTTTCGGATCATGATAAAAAAGCCGCGTTAGTCTGAATTTGTCACACGAACGGAAGGACCCGACGAACCATGATTAGGAGTGGTAATCTTGGAGGGCTTGGACGGAAAGGCCGTGGGTGCGTAGGGATTTGATGCCCTCGACGCTGGCTTGTGCGGCGGCAACCGTGGTCATGACGGGAATTTTGTTCTGGAGAGCGCTGGTGCGGATCTGAATTTCCTCCGTGCGGGCGACGGCTCCGGATGGGGTATTGATCACCAGGACAATTTCCCGATTTTTGATTAGGTCGACGACGTTCGGGCGACCCTCGGAGAGTTTGAGCAGGGGAGTGACGGGAATCCCGGCATCGGCCAGCTTCCGGGCGGTCCCGCTGCTGGAGACAATCTTGAAACCGAGTTCGTGAAGGCCTCGGCCGATTCGGACCGCCGCCTCTTTGTCTATATCTCGGACGCTGAGAAAGACGGTGCCGGATTTGGGGAGGGAGGGCTGGGCGGCCATTTGCGCTTTGGCGTAGGCCAGCCCAAAAGAGTGGTCAATCCCCATGACTTCGCCGGTCGATTTCATTTCTGGACCTAACAGGATGTCGGTACCGGGGAAACGGGCGAAGGGGAAGACAGCTTCCTTGACGGAGAAGTGGGTAGGGATGATCTCGGTGGTGAAGCCGAGCTCCTTCAGAGATTGGCCTGACATGACCCGGGAGGCAATTTTTGCCAGCGGTTTGCCAATGGCCTTACTGACAAAGGGAACAGTGCGGGAGGCGCGGGGGTTCACTTCGAGGACGTAGACGGTGTCCTTTTGCACAGCGAACTGAATATTCATTAGGCCTTTGACCCCAAGTTCTCTAGCGAGGGATAGGGTAGCGGAACGGATCTCCTCAAGAACTTTTTTGGAAAGGGAACGGCTGGGAATAACGCAGGCACTGTCTCCAGAATGGATGCCGGCCTGCTCGATGTGTTCCATGACGCCTCCGATTACGGCATCTTTTCCATCCGCCACACAGTCGACATCAACTTCGGTGGCATCTTCCAAAAAGCGATCGAGAAGGATGGGGCGACCTGGGGCGACTTCGGTGCATTCCTTCATGTAAGTACGGATCTCGTCCTCGGAGTAAACGATGCGCATGGCCCGACCGCCCAAAACGAAGGAAGGTCTAAGGAGGAGTGGAAATCCGATCTTCTTGGCCGCGGCGAGCGCCTCCTCCGCGGTGGTGGCTGTACCGTTGGGGGGTTGTCGAAGGCCCAACTTATCCAGCATGGTGGAAAAGAGTTTGCGGTCTTCGGCTCTTTCGATCGACTCGACTGGCGTTCCTAGGATGCGGATTCCGGCGGCCTGGAGTTCAGAGGCCAGATTCAGAGGGGTTTGACCGCCAAATTGGACAATCACTCCCTTGACCTGATCGTCTTTGTTTTCGGTGCGATAGATGTGGATGACATCCTCGGCGGTGAGGGGTTCGAAGTAGAGTTTGTCGGAGGTATCGTAATCGGTGGAGACGGTTTCCGGGTTGGAATTGACCATGATGGTTTCAAAACCATCTTCCCGGAGGGCGAAGCTGGCATGAACACAGCAATAGTCGAACTCGATCCCTTGGCCGATCCGGTTGGGCCCGCCACCTAGAATCAGAATCTTCGGCTTCTTGGTGGGGCGGGACTCATCATCGTCATGGTCATAAGTGGAGTAGTAGTAGGGAGTGAAGGCCTCGAACTCGGCAGCGCAGGTGTCGACCAGACGAAAGGTAGGTAGAAGTTTCTGTTTTTCTCTCCAGGCACGGACGGTTCGGGCGCGGGTAAGGAGTTCTTCTGCAGGTCCTGAAAGGAGGCGGGCGAGATCGATATCCGAAAGTCCAGCTAGGCGAGCTTCCTGCAAGAGGGGAAGTGCGGCAGGGTTACCCAGCCAAGTCTCTTTTTCCAAACGGCGGGCGATCTCGGTGATTTCCTGAACATTATCGAGGAACCAAGGATCGATGTTCGTGATTTCATGAATGCGCTCGACCGACCATCCCTGATTGAAGGCGTGGCTCAGATACCAGAGTCGGGCGGGGTGCGGGATCCTAAGTTGGTGAGTGAGTTGATCCTCGTGAACGGGGGGCGTTTTGGTCCCAAGGTCCAGGCGACCCTCCAACCCTTTTAGATCCAAGGAGCGAAGGGCCTTCATGAAGGATTCGCGAAAGGTGCGTCCGATTCCCATGGCTTCTCCAACGCTTTTCATGGAGGTCGTCAGGACGGGTTCGGCGCCCGGGAATTTTTCAAAGGTGAATCGGGGAATCTTGGTGACGACGTAATCGAGCGTGGGTTCGAACGAGGCGGGAGTTTCCCGGGTGATGTCGTTCTTGAGTTCGTCGAGGGTGTAGCCCACGGCAAGTTTGGCAGCGATTTTGGCGATGGGAAAACCGGTGGCTTTGGAGGCGAGGGCGGAGGAACGGGAGACGCGGGGATTCATCTCAATGACAATCATCCGGCCGGTGCGGGGGCAGACGGCGAACTGGATGTTGGACCCGCCCGTTTCGACTCCAATTTCCCGGATGACGGCGAAAGAGGCATCGCGCATGCGTTGGAATTCGCGGTCCGTCAGGGTTTGGGCGGGAGCCACGGTAATGCTGTCGCCGGTATGCACGCCCATGGGGTCGAAGTTCTCGATGGAGCAGACGATGACACAGTTGTCGGCATGATCGCGCATGACCTCCATCTCGTACTCCTTCCAGCCAAGAAGGGACTCCTCGATCAAAATCTCCGACGTGGGGGAGGCGTCGAGGCCGGAAGCGGCAAACTTTTCAAACTCTTCGCGGTTGTAGGCCACACCACCTCCGGTGCCCCCCAAAGTGAAGGCGGGTCGGATAATGAGGGGAAAGTTGCCGATTTTCGCAGCTCCAGCCCGGGCCTCTTCCATGGTGTGTGCGATGGCGGAGCGTGCGCATTCGAGGCCGATTTTGGCCATGCATTCCTTGAAGAGCTGGCGATCCTCGCCTTTGCGGATGGCTTCGACCTGGGCCCCGATCAACTTGACCTTATGACGTTGGAGGGCACCCGACTCGTGCAGTGCCATGGCGGTGTTGAGGGCGGTCTGACCGCCCAGGGTTGGCAGTAGGGCATCAGGTTTTTCCTTAGCAAGGATGAGTTCAACGACTTCGGGGGTGATAGGTTCGATATAGGTGCGGTCGGCAAATTCGGGATCGGTCATAATGGTGGCTGGATTGCTGTTGATGAGGATGACGCGGTATCCCTCTTCGCGGAGCGCCTTGCAGGCTTGCACACCGGAGTAGTCGAATTCGCAGGCCTGTCCAATGATGATGGGGCCGGATCCAATGATCAGGATGGACTTAATGTCGGTCCGGCGTGGCATTGGGATTCAGAATAGGGAGTCGGGGGAAACCAAGGAAGAGGAATTGAAAAAAAGAGGGCGAATTTGTGAAAAAAACATCAAACCAAAGGGAAATAGTGCCGCAGAGCTTCGGCGATGCCCGTGCCTGCCTCGCTGGAGGCCACATATCCTTTTTGATCTCGTACGGCTTGGATAACCTCGGGTACGGAGTTGGAGGGGCAGGCCAAGTAGTGACCAAATTCCCGCCGAAGCATAGGAAGGTCGTTGAGATTGTCCCCGGCAATGAAGGTGGATTCCGGAGGAAGGTCCAGGAGCCTTTGAATTTGGGCCAAGCATGACCCTTTGTGGTAGTTGGAGTGGGCAAAGCGGAAGTAGGGGCCGTTCCGGACGGTGGTGATTTCAGGTCGATCTTTGAGGATCCGGCTGACCTTCTGGTGGGTGCGGTCGATGCTTTCCTGGGATCCCGCGATGAGGCCGATGGCGCCGACATCCGGGACGACGGTGACTTCCTCATCCAAGGCGACTTCCCTTTGAATCTGTTCGAGGATGGCTCCGTGACGGCCGAACAGTGACTCATGAACTTCGGCGCAGGTGCGGTTCCAGTCCTCCAGGGAATGGGCTTCGCCCTTCTTCAGCTGATGAATCTCGCGTTCCACGGTAACAATCCACTCGGGCAAGGCCGGGGATTGGTGTTGGGCCAGGACCTCCCGCAGGCTTTCCCAGGAGCGTCCGGTGGCCACGACCCAAGAAATAGAGCGATTTTTTCGGCTGCCTTGGAGCCAGTCGAAAAAGTCCGGGGCCAACGGGCCAGCATGGTTTTCCCCCGCGAGGGTCCCATCGAAATCGGTGCAAATCAGAAGGGGTTTCAACGGGTGAGGTTTAGTTCGTAATGGAGGGCGGCGGCGACAAAGAGGGAGGCCGTTTCAGATCGGAGAACCAAGGGTCCCAAAGAGGCGGGGCGAAACCCAGCGGATCTGGCACGACCGATTTCTGAAGGGGTAAAATCCCCCTCGGGACCGATGAGAATGTCCACGGCATGAATGGGGCCAGAGGCACGGGCTTCGGCCAAAAGCACGGGCAAAGGCCGGGCTTCGGGTTGAAGGGATCCGATGATACGGGCAATCGGGGGAGCGGGATCCGGGGCAGCCAGAAAGGTCTCGAGCGGGGCGGCTTCTTGGATGGAAGGCAGCCAGTTCTGGCCCGACTGTTTGCAGGCGGCCAAGGCAATCGTTTCCCAGCGGCCACTAATCCGTTTTTCACCTCCGGGTTTAGGCACGGAGCGTTCGGAGGCGATGGGCCAGATTTCGGATACTCCCAGCTCGGTCAGTTTTTGGATCAGGAGTTCCATTCCCGCCGGTTTGATCATCGCCTGGCCGAAACGAATTCGGCAGGCGGGCTTGGCAGTCTTGGTGGTGGAGAGAATCTGGTAGGCCACCTCCTCTTTTTCGGCTTGGGTGAGGCGGACTCGGGCTTCCGATCCCTTGCCATCAAACACGGCGGCTGAATCACCGGAACGAAGTCGGAGAACATCAACCGCGTGGTGCGACTCCTCCGGGGAAAGTTTTCCGGAGGTGAGGTTTGGATTAAAGAAGCGGTGGCCAGGCACGAGAATCAGCCCTTAAAAAGTTTTCGCGCTTTTTCCAGAAACGAGTGTCCTTCCGGATGGGTGGATTCGTCGCAGAGCTTGGCGAACTGCTCGAGCGCATCTTTTTGGGCGTGATTGAGGTGTTTGGGAACCTCAATGCGAACACGGATGTGGAGATCGCCCCGACCGCGGCCTGAGAGGGAGGTGACTCCCTGATCGCGAAGTCGGAAGACCTTGTCCGAGGCAGTCCCTGCAGGGATTTTGAGTTTAAGTTCTCCGTCGAGGCTGGGAACGCTGATTTCAGCCCCCAAGGCCAACTGAGAAAATGAGACAGGAACCTCGCAGAAAAGATCGTCTTCTTCCCTTTGAAAGACGGGGTGGGAGGTGACGGAGAGGACCACATAGAGATCACCCGCTTTGCCGCCCCGGGGTCCGGCCTCGCCCTGGCCGGAGGAGCGCAGGCGGGATCCGGTGTCCACCCCGGCTGGAATCTTTAATTTGATGCGGGCGTTTTCCTCCACACGGCCCTCCCCATGACATTTCTTGCAGGGGTGCTGGATGGATTGGCCTGAACCGCCGCATTTCGGACAGGTTTGGGCGATGGAGAAGAACCCGCGGTTCACCGCCACCTGACCCTGTCCCCGACAGGTGGTGCAGGTCACCGCCTTGGAACCCGAGGCGGCACCGCTCCCTTCACAGGAAGAGCAGGGGACAGGCCGACGAAGGGTAATTTCTTTTTCGCAGCCAAGAACGGCCTCTAGGAAATCGATTTCCAAATCGTAGCGGAGGTCGGAGCCCTGGTTGGATCGGTTGCCCCTGCGACCGCTACTGCCACCGCCAAACGCGCCTTCGAAAATATCACCGAAGATGCCACCGCCGACACCGCCGGAGCTGAAGACTTCCCGGAAGACTTCAAAGGGATCGTGAAACCCGCCTCCTCCCATTCCGGCGCCGGGAGCAAAGGCTCGGTGGCCAAAACGGTCGTAGGCATCGCGTTTCTGCTGGTCCGAGAGGACCTCATAGGCCTCCCCGATCTCCTTGAACTTTTCCTCGGCTTTTTTATCGCCCTTGTGTTTGTCGGGATGGTGTTGGACGGCAAGTTTGCGGTAGGCCTTCTTGATGTCTTCCGCGGAGGCGCTCCGGACCACCCCCAGAACTTCGTAGTAATCTTTTTTGGCCGACACGGATCAGGAAGCGGGTTGGGCTGGGGCAACGGTGACCACACTGGCGGGTCGAAGGAGGCGATCCCCAATTTTGTAACCGCGACGGCGCTGGTGCAGAACGGTGCCCTCGGGTTTTCCCGGAGAGGGTTCCTGTCCTAGAGCCTCGTGGAGATTGGGGTCGAAGGGTTTTCCCATGGCGTCAATGGGGGTGACCCCGTGTTCGGTGAGGAAACGTTCGAACTGGGTCTGGATTAGTTTGACCCCGGTCACTACGGAAGACGCGTCCGTGGCTGAGGTGGCGGCTTGGAGTCCTAGTTCGAGGTGATCCAATAGAGGAAGAAGGTCGGAGAGGATGGATTGGTTGGCGTATCGGAGGGATTCTTCCTTCTCTCGCACCAGACGTTTGCGGGTATTTTCGAAATCGGCCTTCGCCCGAAGAAGCTGGTCTTTTAGAGAGGCGATTTCGGCTGCGGGATCGGGCGCGACAGCTGTCGGAGCGGGATTGGATGAAGGGGCCGCATCCTTTGCGACCTCAGTCGCAGGATCGTTTTCGGGCTTGGGATGATTATGGGAGTGCTTGGTTTTCATGGGCTTAGATTCGGTTGGCTCATTAGAATAGGATCCAGAACATATTTATCCAAGGATGGATGTCAATGGGCTGGAGAGTAGAGAAAGGAAAAGTAAGGTTACTGTTCAGACCAGAGGAAGTAGCGATTGCGAAGATCGTCGATTTTTCGGGCGAAGGCGGCCTGATTGGGGCCGCCGGCCTTTTCCAAAATCCGGTAAATGGCGAGGGCTCCACGAAAATCACGGCGACTTTCCTGAATGCGGGCAGCCTCTGCACCTGCCCGGGCAAACCAGAGATACTCCGGTTGAGAAACTCCGGCCGCTTGGGTGCCCGAGCGACCATAAAGAACGTCGAGATAGGCCTGGAGGGCGTCCTCCTCGCGGCCGAGTTGCTCCAAACATTTGCCTCGGATAAAGCCGGCTTCATTGCGTTCTGAGGAGTCGGAGATCGGACTGGCGATGAGCGAAGCGGCGGTGGAAGCAGCCCGCTCGAGGCTGGCTCGGTCATTGGCTCCTAGGGCGAATTCACAGGCCAACCGGCGTTTGGTGACCTCGACCCAGGGGCGTTGATCCGGGGTGCGGGAGGCGAGGAGGGAGTTGGCGATCTGCAATCCTCCGGAGTAGTCCCCAGAAGCACGGCAGGCATCGATTTCGGCTAACCGGGCGTCGAGCCGGAGCGGGGAATTTTCGGGTACGAGCCGTAGAAGCTTGATGGCCTCGTTAGGATTTCCCAAGGCCAAGGCACTTTGAGCAGCGTAGTAGAGGGCATTATCGGCGAGGGGATCCTTGGGATATTTGGTCGCCATTTCCCGGAAAGCAGTCAGGGCTTCCCCGTGATTGCGTTCCTCATAGTGGGTCTGGGCAATTTGAAAGGTGATGGCGGGGGCAAGAGTGCTGTTGGGGAAGCGAGTGAGAATTTTGGTGAATTCAACGCGGGCTTGAGCCCCGGTAAACTCCTTGGAACGAAGTCGCGCTTCAATGCCCGAGGCCAAGGCCTGGGGGAGAAGAGGGGAATTGGGAAAGGATTTCTCAAATTCGGCAAAGGCCGCGATGGCACCGGGGTAGTCTCCACCCCGTAGGAGTGAGCTGGCGCGGCGAAGAGTGGCCTCGGCCTGAAGCGGGTCCGATCCGGGAAGTTTGGAGACTTCCGCCAAAGCGGACCGACTGGCGGCCGAATCACCCTGGGTTTCGAGCATGCGGCCGCGTTCCAAAGCCAAACCCGCCCGGCGTGGACTTTCAGGAAAGCGTTGGCTGAATTCCTGTTCGAGACGTAGAAACGTCGATCCATCAGAGCCACGGGAGGCGGTGATGGCGGCGTTATACAAGGCCTCTTCCGCCAGTTTGGGATCTGCGACGGTGCGGTAAGCCGCGTTCCATGCCGCGGAAGCCTCGGCGGCCTTGCCTTCTTTCATCAGGATTTCCGCCTGCGTGGCCTGCGCCTGATAAAAAATCGTCGGATCGAGTTTGGTGGTCTGGAGAAGGGTTTTGATCTGATCCCTGGCCGCCGGTCCCTGCCCCTGTTTGACGAGGGCCTGGGCAAGGAGAAGGCGGGCGGAGGGAATGGCGGCGGCGTCAGGGTAGGTGCGAATCAGTTGATCGAGATCGGCGGTCGCGGCTTCCGCGTTACCCGATGTCAGTGTGGCGGAGCCGAGGAGCAGGAGGGCCGGGGCATATCGTCCACGTTTATCGTTCTCTTCCTCCCGGTCTCGGACGGAGTCACGCAATTTTAGGGCGGCGGTGGGCAGGGATTGGGAAGCCTGAGCTGCGGCTAGGTATTCGCGGGCGGCCGTAAGGTAGGTTTCTGGATTGGAATTTTGATCGAGGGCTTTTTCCAGTGAATTGCTGGCATCCGCGGGCTTATTGCGGGAACGGTCGATCTTACCGAGGGCAATCCAGATGCGGGCGATCAAGTCGGCAGAAGCACCGTCCTTATTATCCAGGATCTTGCGGAACTGCTCTCTGGCTTCGTCGCCTTTTCCGCGGCTCAAGGCAATTTCTGCAGTCCAATACTTGGCTTCCGCTTTGATGGGGGAGGGGGTGTCTTCCGGAAAGGAGGAGAGCTCCTTGTCCGCCTCGTCCAGTTTTCCATCCGCAAGATAGGTTTTAATTAGAAGCAAGCGAGCGGCATGACTTTCCGGATTTTTTGGTTCCTTGATTAGCTCTTTGAGCTCTGCAAGCCCGGCGGCGGATTCACCCTGGTTCAATAGGGCGGTCGCCAAGCCGTAGGTTGCTTGGGCAGAGAGATCTTCACCGTTCCCTTTGGTCTTACATTCCCTCCAAATGGGGATGGCTTCCTTCCATCGCCCCAACTCGTTCAGAGCCGAGGCCCGCGTGAAGCGAGTCCGGTTATCCCATTCCGGAGCGGGGTTTTTTGGAATTTCATTTAAGGACTCCTCAGGGCGATGATCTGCCAATAACGCTTCTGCCAACAGGAGTTGAGCGTAAGGCTGGGGAGATCCACTATTTCTTTGTAACCAAGCTCGGATGCGGGTAGCGGCATCTTTTCCTAACCCGTCCCGAATCATTTCTTCAGCGGTGCGAAGTTCCTTAGGTTGTTCCGTCGTGGCCGCGTGCAGTAGGCAGGGGAATAGGAGAATAAAAAGAATACGCTTCATTTCTTCACCAAGATTCGTCCGGTCAGGCTTTCCAGATTGCGTGAAACTTCTTCCGGGGTGCCTGATGCTACGAGGCGGCCCCCGGATTCGCCGCCTCCAGGGCCGAGGTCCAGAATGTGGTCGGCATGACGGATGATATCCGGATGGTGTTCCACGACGACGAGAGTATGCCCTGCCTCGCATAAGGCGAAGAAAACCGCAAGCAGCCGGTCCACTTCGGCCAGGTGTAGCCCGGTGGTGGGTTCATCCAGCAGATAAAGGGAAGGTCCTCGGGTTCGTCGGGCCAGAGCGGTCGCGAGACGAACTCGTTGGGCCTCCCCGCCGGACAGTTGGTCAGCCGGTTGGCCGATGGGAAGATACCCCAAGCCCACGCGTTGCAGCGCCTCCAAGGCCTCCGCTAGCGGAGGAATGGCCCTGAGAAGGGTGAGCGCTCGATCGACCGAGAGATTCAAGATATCGGCAATGGAATGACCACGGTAGGTCACGGCCAAAGTTTCGCGGTTGTAACGCTTACCTTCGCAGGCGGGGCATGGAGAGACGGCCTCGGGAAGAAGTTGGAGTTGCACGGTGATTTCCCCGTGTCCTGAGCAGGTCTCGCAGCGACCGCCCCGTAGGTTGAAGCTGAAGCGGGAGGCCCCAAAACCCCGGGCCTTGGCAGCGGGCAGAGCGGCGAAGATTTCTCGCAAATCATCAAAAACGCCCAGCAGGGTTAGGGGATTGGAGCGCGACATGCGGGGCAAAGGGGTTTGGTCGATCACCAAGGCCCGGGAGATCAGATCGATTCCTTCCAAGGAGTCATATGGTCCCGGAGGGGGGGCGGCATTCGGCCCCCCGAAATGGCGGAGGAGGGCAGGGGCCAGCGTGTCGAATATCAGGGTGCTTTTACCCGAACCACTCACCCCGGTGACGCAGGTGAAGCCTCCGAGGGGGATTTGAGCATCGACCTGTTGCAGGTTGTGGGCTGAGGCGCCCTTGATTCGTAGCCATCCGATCGGTTGAAACTTGCGTTTCGGGAAAGTGAGTTGGCGTCTCCCGGAGAGGAATGCGCCCGTCAGCGATTCCTTGTTTGCCGCGATTTGTGCTGGGGTGCCTTGGGCGATGATTCGACCTCCCGCGGAGCCCGATCCTGGCCCAAATTCGATCAGGTGGTCCGCGCGACGGAGGGTCTCCTCGTCGTGTTCCACCACGAGAAGTGAATTACCGAGATCGCGAAGAGAAAAAAGAAGATCGAGCAACCGGGAATGATCCGCCGGGTGAAGGCCGATGCTGGGTTCATCGAGGACGTAAAGAACTCCGGTGAGTCCGCCCCCGACTTGGGTGGCGAGACGGGCCCGGCGAGCCTCCCCACCGGAAAGCGTGTCCATGGAGCGATCCAGCGTGAGATATCCCAATCCCAGTTGTTCCAAGAAGCTGAGCCGTTGGAGAATCGCTTGGCGAAGCGGATCAAAGGCATGGCAGGAGGGGCCTGATGGAATCGAAAGAGAGGCGAGCCAATCTTTGGCTAGGGAAACAGAAAGTTGGCAAATCGACGCAACATTGTGTCCATGGCCACGGGGGCCTCCCAAGGTTACGGCCAGGGCGTTTGGGTTGAGGCGTTGCCCCTGGCAGGTGGCGCAGAGGCCGGGAGTAAAGAAGCGTCGGAGACGGTTTTTGGCCGAATCCGATTTGAGA
>Ga0214921_10010858_pt1 | contig 11185 bp, 9 predicted proteins | sample LL1505_MetaG_FD_177992 | JGI IMG/M metagenome (GOLD analysis project Ga0214921, IMG submission 177992) | Freshwater microbial communities from Lake Lanier, Atlanta, Georgia, United States - LL-1505 | ecosystem: Environmental > Aquatic > Freshwater > Lake | place: USA: Georgia | collected 2015-05-28
CCGACGTTCTCGATGTACAGTTCGCCGCTGCGCGCGATGCTGCCTGCGACCATGAAAAACGCCGCCGACGAAAAATCGCCCGGAACGCGCACGTGCATTGCATGCAGGGCCTGCCCGCCGCGCAGCGTCACGCTCGCGCCCTCGCGCGTGACGTCAACGCCGAAGCCGCGCAACATTCGTTCGGTGTGATCGCGCGTCGGCGCAGGTTCGGTGACACGCGTGACACCGTCGGCCATGAGCCCCGCCAGCAGTACGGCCGATTTGACCTGCGCACTCGCCACCGGCATGACGAAATCGATGCCGTGCAGAGCTCTGCCACCGTGCAGGCGGACCGGCGGCTTGCCCTCGACCGTTTCGATCGACGCACCCATGTCACGCAACGGGCGCGCCGCGCGCTCCATCGGTCGCTTCATGAGCGACGCGTCGCCGATCAGGGTCGAATCGAAACTTTGACCGGCGAGCAACCCCATGAAAAGTCGCATCGCGGTGCCGGCATTGCCCATGTCGAGCGACGCGCTCGCCGGCTTCAATCCGGAAAGCCCGACCCCGTGCACCCGCACCGAGGTTTCGGCCGGGCGCTCGATCTGTACGCCGAGTGCGCGCAGCGCGCCGAGCGTGGCCAGACAATCTTCGCTCGCCAGAAAGCCCTCGACCGTCGTGACGCCGTTCGCGATTCCGCCGAGCATCAAGGATCGATGCGAGACCGACTTGTCCCCCGGTACGCGCATGCGACCGGTGACACCCGCGGCGGGTTGGACGGTCCAGTGCTTCAAAGCACGGCCTTTGGATACGAACCGAGCACGCGATATAGCGAGGCGCGCGTCTTGAGTTTGGCGAGCGCCCGCTTCACCGGCGCGTCCTCGACATGACCGTCGAGATCGATGAAGAACACGTAGTCCCATTTGCGCCGCTGCGACGGTCGCGACTCGATCCGCGTCAGGCTGATCTTGTTGCGCGCGAGCGGCTCGAGCAACCGATACAGCGCGCCCGGCGCCTCGGTGTCCCCGGCCGACAGCAGCAAGGTCGTGCGATCTTTGCCACTCGGTCCGAAAGTGCGACGGCCGATCACGAGGAAGCGCGTCGTGTTGTCGGGTCGATCTTCGATTTCATTGGCGAGTATCCGCAGGCCGTAGACCTCGGCCGCCGTGACGCCCGCGATCGCGGCCGTGCCGCGCTCGTCGCGCGCGCGACGGGCCGCCTCGGCATTGCTCGCCTCGGGGATGCGCTCGGCATTCGGCAGGTGCTCGTTGAGCCATTGCCGGCACTGCGCGAGCGACTGCGGATGACTGCACACCCGCTTCACGTCGCGCAGCGAGCCGAGATTGCCCATCAGATTTTGATGGATGCGCAGCTCCACTTCGCCGCAGATCTGCAACGGCGAAACGAGAAAGCGGTCGAGCGTGTGGTTGACGCTGCCTTCGGTGGAGTTTTCGATCGGCACCACGCCGAAGTCGGCATTGCCCGCCTCGACCTCGTGGAATACCTCGTCGATGGAGGCAAGCGGCAGCGCACGCACCGAATGACCAAAGTGCTTGTACACCGCCGTTTGCGAAAATGTCCCTTCGGGACCCAGGAACCCGACCTTCAAAGGCTCTTCCTGCGCGAGGCAGGCCGACATGATCTCGCGGAACAGACGCACGACCTCTTCGTCGCGCAACGCGCCCTGCGACCGCGCCGCCGCATTGCGCTCGAGCACGAGACGCAACACTTCGGCCTCGCGCTCCGGCCGGTAGAAATCGACCAACTTGCCTGCGCGGCTTTTGGATATGCCGACGGCGCGCGCAAGCCGCGCCCGCTCGTTGAGCAGCGCATGCAGCTCGCGGTCGACGTGGTCGATGCGACCGCGGATCCGGGTGATGTCCTGCTGCGTCGTGGCGCGTTTGCGGGTCGTGGACTTGCTCTTGCTCTTGCGCTGGGTGGGCATGCGACCTCCGTCAGAGGAGTCTAGCCGAGAGCACGCCCTCGATGCCGCGGATGCGCGCGAGCAAGGCGTCATCCACCCGGCCCTCGACATCGATCAGCGTATAGGCGTACTCGCCGCGCGACTTGTTCAAAAGTTCGGCGATGTTGATCTGCGCGCCCGCCAACAGGGTCGAGATCTGGCCGACCATGTTCGGGACGTTCGAGTTGGCGATCGCGATGCGAGCGGCGCCCGCCGTGCGCGGCAGAAACGCGTCCGGGAAATTCACCGAATTGCGCACGTTGCCGTGTTCCAGATAATCGCGCAGCGTGTCGGCCACCATCACCGCGCAGTTCTCCTCCGCTTCGCCGGTCGAGGCGCCGAGATGCGGCAAGGTGACGACCTTGGCGTGGTCCTTCAGCGCGTTGTTCGGGAAGTCGCAGATGTAGGCGTGCAGTCGGCCGGCATCGAGCGCGGCGATCACCGACGCGTCGTCGACGATCGGCGCGCGCGAAAAATTCAGCAGTACGCCATCCTTCGGCATCAACTGCAGGCGCGAAGCATTGACGAGGCCGCGCGTCGCCTCGACGAGCGGTACGTGCACGCTCACGAACTGCGAACGCGAAAAGAGATCATCGAGCGACGAGGCCTGCTCGACGCTCGCCGACAACTGCCAGGCGCGCTGCACCGTCAGCTGCGGGTCGTAGCCGATGACGCGCATGCCGAGACGCTCGGCCGCGTTCGCGACTTCGACGCCGATGGCGCCCAGCCCGATCACGCCCAGCGTGCGCCCGGGCAATTCGAAACCGACGAAATTCTTTTTTCCCTTCTCGGTGGCCTCGTCGATCGCCTTGTCGTCGCCCGCGAGCTTGCGGGCGAAGTCCCAGGCGGCACACACGTTGCGCGCGGCGAGAAACAGCCCGGCGATCACCAATTCTTTGACGGCATTGGCATTCGCGCCGGGCGCGTTGAAGACCGGCACGCCGCGCTTGGAGAGTGCCGCGACCGGCACGTTGTTGGTCCCCGCACCGGCGCGCGCGACGGCGAGCACGCTCGCGGGAAGCGACATCGCATGCATGTCGGCCGAACGCACGAGGATGCCGTGCGGCTCGAGGATGCTCGAGGCGACTTCGAAGCGATCGCGCGGCAAGCGCGCAAGCCCGCGCTCACTGATGTTGTTGAGCGTCTGGATGCGATACATGCAGGTCGCTCAACCGTGACGACGCTGGAAGTCCTGCATGAAGGCGATCAAAGCCTCCACGCCGGCGACCGGCATCGCGTTGTAGATCGACGCGCGCATGCCGCCGACGGAGCGGTGCCCCTCGAGATTCGCGAGCCCGGCTTGCGCCGCTTCGGCCACGAAGGTCTTCTCGAGATCGGGGTTCGGGATCGTGAACGGCACGTTCATCCAGGAGCGACCATCACGCGCCACCGGATTTTTGTAATAACCCGATTCGTCGATGGCCTTGTAGAGCATCTCGGCTTTGCGCCGATTGCGTTCGCCGATCGCGGCGAGGCCGCCCTCGCGCTTCAGCCACTGGAACACGAGTCCCGCCATGTAGATGCCGAAGGTCGGCGGCGTGTTGAGCATCGAGCCGTCTTTGGCCATCGCATCGTAATCCCAGATCGGCGGCGTACCCGCACGGGCCCGACCGAGCAGATCATCGCGCACGATGACGACGCATAACCCCGAAGGACCGATGTTCTTCTGTGCGCCGGCGTAGATGATGCCGAACTTCGACACGTCGATCGGGCGCGACAGGATGCTCGAGGAAAAATCCGCCACCAACGGCACGCTGCCGGTGTCGGGCACGTAGGAAAACTCGACGCCACCGATGGTTTCGTTGGGCGTGTAATGGAAATACGCGGCGCCGGCGGGCACGCGCAGCGCGCTGGCCGCAGGCACGGTCGAATAGTTGGAGGCCGCCTCGTCCGCGACCACCTCGACTTTGCAATGGCGCTTCGCCTCGACGATCGCTTTTTTGGACCACTGCCCGGTGTTGACGTACGCGGCGATCGAGTCGGAAGTCGCGATGTTGAGCGGGATGGCGGTGAATTGACCGGTGGCACCACCCTGCAAAAAAAGCACTTTGTAATTGGCGGGGATGGCCATCAACTCGCGCAGGTCGTTCTCGGCCGCTTGCGCGACGGCGACGAACGCTTTGCTGCGGTGGCTCACTTCCATGACCGACATGCCACTGCCCTGCCAGTCGGTCATTTCGTTCTTGGCTTGTTCGAGGACTGCGAGGGGCAAGGTTGCCGGCCCCGCGGCGAAGTTGAATACGCGCACGTGAAATGCCTCTCGAAAGAATGAAACCGTTGTTCGCCGCGGCTCAGCCGCCGTTGGCACCGTCGGGCGTCGCGCTCTCGCCGGCACCGGCGTCGCCCGCCGCAGACTCGCTCGCGGCGTCGACCTCGGACTCCTCGCCCAGCGACCCGACCGCCTCGACGCCGGTCAGACGCTCGCCGTCATCGAGACGAATCAGACGCACGCCCTGCGTGTTGCGACCGACGATCGAAATCTGCGCGACGGCGGTGCGCACCAGCGTGCCGTTCGAACTGATGAGCATGAGTTCGTGGTCGGTGCTGACCTGCAAGGCCGCCACCGTGCGCCCGTTGCGCTCGGTGGTCTGCAGCGCGATCACGCCCTGCCCGCCACGACCGTGAACGGGGAAATCTTCGAGCGGAGTGAGCTTGCCGTAGCCGAACTCGGAGGCGGTGAGGATCAAACCCTCGCCGACCACGACCAAAGAAATGACTTCCTGGCCATCGGCGAGCTTGATGCCGCGCACGCCCGTGGCGTCGCGACCCATCGGCCGGACTTCGTCTTCGGCGAAACGAATCGCCTTGCCGCCGTTCGAGCAAAGAATGATGTCGCGCTTGCCGTCGGTCACGCCGACACCGACCAACCGGTCGCCGTCGCGCAGATCGACCGCGATGATGCCCGACGGGCGCGGCCGCGAGTACGCCGACAACGGCGTCTTTTTGACGGTGCCGTGGCTGGTTGCCATGAAGACGAACCGTTCGTCGTCGAACTGCTTGATGGGCAGCACGGCGTTGATGCGCTCGCCCTCTTCGAGGGGCATGAGATTCACGAGCGGCTTGCCGCGCGCGCCGCGGCCGGCTTGCGGCAGCTCGAACACGCGCAGCCAATAGACTTTGCCGTGACTCGAGAAGCACAACAACGTGTCGTGCGTGTGCGCGACGAACAACTTCTCGACGAAATCTTCGTCTTTAACGGCCGTCGCAGCCTTGCCGCGACCGCCGCGACGCTGCGTCTGATATTCGGTGAGCGGCTGACTCTTGGCATAACCCGCATGCGACAGCGTCACCACCACGTCCTGCGGCTCGATCAGATCTTCGGTCGCAAGGTCGATATGGTCGCGATTGATTTCGGTACGTCGTGCATCGCCGTACTCGTCGCGGATCGCGACCAGTTCGGCACGCACCACCTCGGTCAAACGCTCGGCCCGCGCGAGGATGTCCGAGAGATCGATGATCTGCGCCAGCAACTCGGCGTATTCGGCGACGATCTTGTCCTGCTCGAGACCCGTCAGGCGATTCAAGCGCATGTCGAGGATCGCCTGCGCCTGCACGTCGCTCAGGCGGTAACCCGTTCCCTCACGCGCAAGACCAAGCTCGGCTGCCAGATCTTTGGGGCGGGTCGACACGTTGCCGGCCCGCGCAAGCATTTCGGGTACCGCGCCCGCACCCCAGATGCGGCCGAGCAGCGCAACTTTCGCTTCGGGCGGCGTCGGTGATGCCTTGATGAGCGCGATCACTTCGTCGATGTTGGCGAGCGCGACGGCGAGACCCTCGAGCACGTGGGCCCGATCGCGCGCCTTGGCGAGTTCGAACACCGTGCGACGGGTGACCACTTCGCGCCGGTGACGGATGAACGCCTCCAGCATTTCCTTGAGCGACAACAGGCGCGGCTGACCGTCGACCAGCGCGACCATGTTGATGCCGAACACCGTCTCGAGTGGCGTCTGCGCAAACAGATTGTTGAGCACGACATCGGCGTTCTCGCCGCGACGCAGCTCGATGACGATGCGCATGCCGTCCTTGTCGGACTCGTCGCGCAAGCCGTCGTTGGAAATGCCTTCGATCAGCTTGTCGCGCACCAGATCGGCGATGCGCTCGATCAGGCGCGCCTTGTTGACCTGGTACGGCAGCTCGGTGACGACGATGGCCTGTCGGTCGCCTTTGCCGATTTCTTCGAAGTGCGTGCGGGCGCGAATCGACAAACGACCGCGACCGGTTTTGTAGGCCGTGGAGATTTCCTGCGCGCCGTTGATGATGCCGGCGGTCGGGAAGTCCGGACCCGGCACGTGCTGCATCAAGCCGACCAGCGAAATCTCGGGGTCGTCGATCACCGCGAGACAGGCGTTCACGATCTCGGTGAGATTGTGGGGCGGAATGTTGGTGGCCATGCCCACCGCGATGCCGGAGGAACCGTTGACGAGCAGATTCGGGATGCGCGACGGCATCACCGACGGTTCGACCATCGACTCGTCGTAGTTCGGCACGAAGTCGACGGTCTCGCGATCGATGTCGGCAAGCAGCTCGCCCGCCATGCGCGACATGCGCACTTCGGTGTAGCGCATGGCCGCCGGCATGTCGCCGTCGACCGAGCCGAAGTTGCCCTGACCGTCGACGAGCAGATACCGCAGCGAGAACGGCTGCGCCATGCGCACGATGGCGTCATAGACCGCCGAGTCGCCGTGCGGGTGGTATTTACCGATGACGTCGCCGACGACGCGCGCCGACTTCTTGTAGGGTTTGTTGTACTCGTTGCCGAGTTCGCGCATGGCGAACAGGACGCGACGGTGGACGGGTTTCAGGCCGTCCCGGACGTCGGGCAAGGCGCGACCCACGATCACGCTCATGGCGTAATCGAGGTACGACTGGCGCATTTCGTCTTCGAGATTGACCGGCAGGATTTCGCGCGCGACGTCGGACATTCAGAGGCAGTTTCACGGTCTAATTTGAAGGAAAAATAGTAGCATAGAACCGTCTCTCACGCCGGCCTTCCGGCAGAGCCCCGAGGAGCAGTTTCTTGGCCGCGCAAACCACAGCCGCCGACCCCGCAGAGGTCGCCAAATTCGATGCCCTCGCGCACCGTTTCTGGGACGAGCGCGGCGACTTCCGACCCCTGCATCTGCTCAATCCGCTGCGCGCCGAGTTCGTCGCGACCCGCTCGAACCTGGCCGCAGCGCGTGCGCTCGACGTCGGTTGCGGCGGCGGCTTGCTCGCCGAGGCGCTGTGCCGTGCCGGCGCGCGCGTGAGCGGCATCGATCTCGCCCCGGGCATGATCGAAGTGGCGCGCCTGCACGCCGCCGGCGCGGGCCTCGCCATCGACTACCAACTCGCGAGCGCCGACGAATTTGCGACCCGCCACCCGGCGCAGTTCGACGTCGTGACCTGCATGGAGATGCTCGAGCACGTTCCGCAACCCGGCCAGGTGCTTGCCTCACTCGCGACCCTCGTGCGCCCCGGCGGGTCGATCTTCGTGTCTACGCTCAACCGGAATTTGCGTGCGTTTCTCGTGGCGATCGTCGGCGCTGAATATCTCGCGCGGTTTTTGCCAGCGGGCACGCACGAGTACGAGCGCTTCATACGCCCGTCGGAGCTCGCCGCCTGGGGTCGCGACGCCGGTCTCGAACTCCTCGAACTCGCCGGTCTCGAATTCGACCCGCTGACCTCGCAGTGTCGTCTGACGCGTTCGCCGGACGTCAATTACCTCGTCCAGTTCCGCAAGCCGTGATCGATGCGGTCGGCGAAGCGCAGCGCGCGCTGCTCGTGCGTTTTGCCGCGCCCGAAGCGCGTGCCGGATTCGAGGCGCTCTTCACCATCGAGCGCGAAGTGCTCACGAGTGCGGCGCGCCATCTCGATCATTCCGTCGCGCATGCGCGACTCGAATTCTGGGCCGACGAATTGCGCCTGACCGCAAACGGCTCACCGCGCCATCCGGCGACCCGCACGCTGCTCGCGCAAAGTTTGTACTTCGGTCACAGCCCGCCCGACTTGCAGTCGCTCTGCGAAGTGGCCGAGCTCGCGCTCGCCCGCGCGGCCTACACCCGACGGGAGGAGCTCGATGAGCCGCTTGCGGCATGGACTCGCGCCCTGTTTCGATCACTCGTGCTGTTCGAGCTCGCCTGTGCGGCACGCACCGAAGGTTGCGACCCGCATGCCTTGCGCGGCCCGGCCGAGGCCTTCGCCACCCGCGCTGGCCCCGTGGTGCGCGAACTCGAATTGCTCGCGCGCGTGATTTCCCACGCCCACGACGGCAACGTCTACGTCGTGCTCGCCGATCCGGGCGAGTCGCATGAACTTTGGCAACGCGCACCCCTTGCGGAACACTGCCGGCGGGTGCTCGAAGACCGCGTGACCGAGTTGCGCGCGCAACTGCGGGCAGTCGCAGCCGCGGCAGACTCCGGACTTCGCACCGCCATCGGCAGCGCCTACGCCTGGTGCGCGCTCGCCGACCAACGCGCCCGCCACACGCTCGATGCATCACCGCGGGAATACGTCGACGCGCGCTTCGACCCGTTGCGGCGTACCATCGCGGCCTGGCGCGCGGCGGTCGCGTGCCGCCGCGGCCGAATTCCCGCCGCATTGATGGAGCCTGCATGACGCGCGCGACGACGACCTTCGACCCACGCACGGCGCCGCTCGCCGACGATGCGTTGCGCGGCCGCGTGATCGCCATCACCGGCCCGACGGCCGGGTACGGACGCGCGCTCGCCTTCGAATGCATGCGACGCGGCGCGGAGGTCATCCTGATCGGGCGCAACGTCAAAAAACTCGAGGCCTTGCACGCCGAGCTTTGCGCCCGTCGCGCGAGCGACGCCACGCCGCCGCCGGAGCCGGTGATCGCGCCTCTCGATTTCGAAAAAGCCGTCGCGGCCGATTACGATGCCATCGCAGATGCGATCGGGCAGCGCTTCGGTCGACTCGACGGGCTGGTGCTGAACGCGGCCATCCTCGGCCAACTCTCACCCATCGAGCGTCACGACGTGCCCTTGTGGGTGCGCGTGATGCACGTGAACGTCACCGCACCGTTTGCGCTCACGCAGGTTTTGCTGCCGCAGTTGCAGGCTTCGCCGGACGCCTCGATCGTGTGCATCAGCAGCGGCGTCGGCCGAACGCCGCGCGCTTACTGGGGCGCCTATGCGGTGTCGAAGTCTGCGCTCGAGGGTTTTGCCGGCGTGCTCGCCGACGAACTCGAAAAGACTCACGTGCGCGTCAACACGCTCGACCCCGGGCGGATGCGCACCGCGATGCGTCGCCAGGCTTATCCTTCGGAAGACGTCGAAACTTTGCCTGCGCCCGAGTCGGTCACGGGCCCGTGCATCGCCCTACTCGGGGCTGCCGCTCGCGGCGTGACGGGCGGACGCTTCCAGGCGCAGTGACGCCGCCTCTTCAGGCGACAGCGCGCGAAACTGCCCGCGATTCAAATCACGGGTCAAAGCCAGCGGCCCGAGTCGCGTGCGTTGCACCCGACTGACCAGCGCGCCGTGCCGCTCGAACAAGCGCCGCACGTCCTTGCCGCTCGCACCCAAGGCGATCAGTCGATACCAGCGATTGGCACCCTCGACGTCCTGATCGGACCCCGCGACATCGACGACGTTGAGCTTGCTGCCGTCGTCGAGTTGCCCGAGGCGCAAGGCTTCGAGCTGCGCCTCGGGCAGTTCGCCGCGCACACGGACCAAAAACTCGATTTCCCATTGACGCACGCGGCGCTGCAAACGCTCGGCGAGCGCGCCATCGGTGGTAACCAATTCGAGACCGCCGTCGATGTGCGGCATCGGCGAGACGGCAAGGAAACGTCGTCCGGCGCGCAGCGGCAACCTGGAGATCATCCCTTCGCGCAGCGCATCGCCAGGCGACCGATGGCAAAGAAATACGGAGGCTTCGGCGCCGAGGCGTGCGGCATCGCGCGACCTTCTGACCACTCGACCATCGACCTTCAACTCGTCGCGGCCCGAAACGCGCATGCCGAGTTCGGCGGGCGCACCGTTCACCGTGACGCGACCGGCACGAATCCATTCCTCGGCCTCACGACGCGAGGCGAGCCCCGCCTGCGCCAGCACTTTTTGCAGCCGGTCGCCGGCATCGGGCGCAGCGGCGGAAGATTTGCTCGAGCGTGCTGTCGGTCGGCGACTCACGAGGAACCGACGGTCACCGGTTCGTCACCGGCGCCTTCGAGACCGGGCGTCGCTTCGAGCTCGGCGAGCGGCCCGTCCTCGTCGGTGCTCACCGGCAGATCGAGCTGCGGATTGAGATCGGCCATCGACTTCAGTTCCGCGAGCGGCGGCAACTCGTCGATGCTGTGCAAGCCGAAATAATCGAGGAACTCGCGCGTCGTGCCGAGCAGTTCGGGTCGGCCCGGCACGTCGCGATGTCCGACGACGCGCACCCAGTTGCGCTCCATCAAAGTTTTGATGATGTTCGGGTTGACGGCGACGCCGCGCACCGACTCGATCTCCGCTCGCGTGATCGGTTGCCGATATGCGATCAGCGCGATCGTCTCGAGCAAGGCACGCGAGTAACGCTGCGGACGCTCGGGCCACAGGCGCGAAATCTCGCGCGCGAGATCCGGCCGAACGTTGATCCGCCAGCCGCTCGCGGTCTCGCGCAGCTCGATGCCGCGACCGTCATACTCCGCGGCAAGCGCTGCCAAGGCTTCTTTGGCTACGGCGTTGGCCGGTCGCGCGTCTTCGTCGAACAATTGCACGAGCTCGGCCACCGTCAGCGGTTTGCCGGCCGCGAGCAGTGCCGCCTCGATCACATTGCGCAAATGCTGGTCGGTCATGCTGATCCTTCGTCATCCACATCGTCGAAACTGGTGTCGTCCACGAATCCGTCGTCAAAGGTGACGGATTCCTCCGGGGTGTCCACGTCGGTACCTGCAATCAGGCGCAGTGCGGGATTGCCGCCGGCGCGTACATGCAATGAACCATAGGTCTCGGTTTGCACGAGCTCGAGCAAACCTTCGCGGACGAGCTCGAGGATGGCCACGAACGTCACCGTGACACCCATGCGCCCTTCTTCCGCACGGAAGAGCCGCGCGAACTCGACGAAATCGCCACCGGACACCGCCGCGAGCACGTCCGTCATGCGTTCGCGCACCGAAAGACGCTCGCGCTGCACGTGGTGGTGCGCGAACATCTCGGCGCGCGCGACCACTTCACGGAACGCGAGGATCATTTCTTTGAGCGTGACGTCGGGCAAGCTCGTGCGTGCGCGCCGGTTCTCGTTCTCCGCACTCGCCAACAAGAT
>Ga0214921_10010859_pt1 | contig 11185 bp, 6 predicted proteins | sample LL1505_MetaG_FD_177992 | JGI IMG/M metagenome (GOLD analysis project Ga0214921, IMG submission 177992) | Freshwater microbial communities from Lake Lanier, Atlanta, Georgia, United States - LL-1505 | ecosystem: Environmental > Aquatic > Freshwater > Lake | place: USA: Georgia | collected 2015-05-28
TAGTTATATTAAAATTAATTAAAAAATATTTTCACATCAATTATATTTTGTCCTTTGTTTATCTTTAATACAACTTCATATTTGTATTGTCAAAAGGGCTATGAGAGGCTCTCAAATTAAAAATGAGGCTACGTAAGTAGTAAAAATATAAAAGGCTCTCTTTAGAACCTTTTGATTTATGTTCATGGGATTATACTTTGGTCAATAAGTCGTGCTATTCTTTGTAGCGCGACTTATTTTTTTTCCCCTTTGTAGGTTGGTTATTAATATTGAAAAGACTTTTGTACACTAGAAAAGTTCCCATTAATTATTTTTATAATAAACTTTGGAACAAAAATTAATTGTTGGATTCAATCTATATAAATTTTCTACTGAACCATGGTCAAAAACTATATCCTTATTGCACATCAATCACCCCAACAGTTAAAACGTTTGATTGATAGACTAAATGATGGTAATTCCTATTTCTACATTCATATCGATTTAAAATCTGATTTATCTCAATTTAATATTTTCAATAAGGATGAAAAAATTCAGTTTATTCAAGAAAGAGTTAATGCCATCTGGGGTAATTACAGTATAGTCCAGGCAACGCTTAACTGCTTAAAACATATTTTGATGGATAATAGAAGCGGGTTTACCATATTACTCAGCGGTCAAGATTATCCACTGACAGGAAATAATGAGATTACGGAATTTTTAGAAAGTAATAAATCGTATAATTTTATAGATATTAAAAAGGTTGAGGAAGCCTGGCCAGATGAATATTTATATAAAACTAAAAAATATTATATAAATCTGACTCCAAAAAGAGGAAATGGTTTATTCATTTCATACGTAAGCGATATTTCTTTTGGTACTTTTTTAAGGACTTGTTTCAGATTAGTAAAAAATAGTATCACTCAGAAAAATTTTGCATTGTTTCTAATGCTTTTTAAAAGTTTTAAGCGAAGAGAAGCTCCTGTTTCTTCGCAGTTTGGTGGCTCACAGTGGTGGGCACTAAATAATGAAACGTTGGTAAAAATGATGGATTATATAAAGTCCAATGCCAGTTATATAGAGTATCATAAATATACCTATATACCCGACGAGATTTTTTTTCATACAGTCATTAAAATCCTTCAGGAACAAGATCAAAGTATTTTAATTAAGCCATCTTTAACTTATGTAAATTGGCAAAGTTTATCATATTCTTTTCCATTAGTTTTTGGTATAAATCATTCCCAGGAATTAATCAATGCTAAGAAAGAGCATAAATTTTTTGCAAGGAAATTTGAAGAAGCATACGATAGTAAAATAATGGACTTATTAGATAATTTAGTTGATTCTTCAAAGCAATATCCAAGCCAGAAGTTAATTTAATGCTAAGTAAAAAATCTCAGCTTTAACCTGTTTTTCAATCTTTTGAAAAATTTATTCCTTTTTAGTAATCTATTAGGTAAGCAGTCCCTTATCATTTTGTTCTAAATTTAACCTTTAAGCCCTAAAGCAGGCTTTTATGTATAATAAAAAAATATAAATTATTCATTTTCAAATGTATATATTTATTTTAAGATAAAATAAATGTGTTTAGCGTGCTGTAAAAACTTGATTAATAGCTAAGAATACTGTTTTTTTACGAATTGAAAAGTTCCCCCAAACCTCAAATTGATATTTATTATTGATTTGTAATGCTTTAATTTTATGATTCGTTCAAAAAAATGCTATCTCCTGTTTTTAGTTCTTTTGGTTCCCATTTTTGGGTTTAATCAAACATTAAGTGTACAATTTTCAGGAACCGAACCTACTTGTTTTAATTTACCTACTGGGAAAATTTCTGCCATTCCAATTGGTGGTACCCTTCCTTACTCTTTTAAATGGAGTAATGGTGCGGTAACTTCTGAAATCAATAATATTTTAGCTGGTTCGTATTCTGTAACAATAACAGATGCTTTAAACAGAACAGCAACAGGTAGTTATAATTTAACTCAACCCTCGAAATTAAGTGTTAAAATGGAGAGGATTGTTTGTGGCAATCCTACAACAGTTAAAGCTGTTGTTACAGGTGGCGTTGGTCCTTATACTTTTGCCTGGGATACTGGATCTACTTTTGATACCACTATGGTTAGGCAGGAAAACAAGTATTGTGTATCTGTTACGGACAGCAGATTATGTGCAAATATTAGCTGTGAACCTATAATCATTACTCCAATGGTTGTTGCAGTAGATGCAAAAAATATTTCATGTAATGGCTTTCAGGATGGTCAACTGGTCGCTTCAGCAGGAGGTGGAACGCAACCTTATTCCTATAAATGGAGTAATGGTCAAAATACTAAGGATGTCAGAAATCTTGCTTCTGGGGTTTATACCGTTACAGTAACCGAAAAAGGGGGGTGCTCCATTACCTCTCGAGCCACTGTGGCTGAACCTTTAAAACTTACTATCCCTCTAAATATTACCCAACCTACCTGTTCGGGTGAAACCTCTGGTAGAATCATTGCACAACCGGCTGGTGGAAATGCACCCTACAGATTTTCGTGGAGTACAGGCAGCAATTCTTCATCTTTAAATTTTTTGGCTGCTGGTGCCTATTCCTTAACGGTTGTGGATACTAAGGGATGTAACGCGATGATTACAACAAATCTGGAAAGTCAGTCAGCCATAAATTTGTTTACCACCAGCAAAGCGGAAACCTGCTTAGGAATGGGAGATGGAGAATTAAGAGTTAGTCCGGTTGGTGGGGTAGGACCTTATAGATTTAAATGGAATTCAGGAGAATCAGATAGTTTAATTAAACTTAAAATAACAGGTAATTATGTAGTTACCGTTACAGATGCTATTGGGTGTGTTAAATCTGCTAATGTCCTTATGACAGCAGCAGCTTCAGCGATGATTATTGATGTGACAAACAGTGGCATAGGTTGTAACGGTTCCTCAAATGGTAGTTTACAACTAAAAATTCAAGGCGGCCAGGCTCCATTTAGTATTCAGTGGAATACTGGAGCTACAACGACTGATATTAAAAATTTAAAAGCTGGAAATTATGTGGCTACGGTAACGGATGCTATTGGCTGTAAACAAGTCGTAAGAGAAACCCTACTGCAATCTCCAGCAATTTTACTCGATATCAGTGGAGATGATAAAATATGCGGGAATGCAACAAATGCAAGACTAAGAACCACAGTAACAGGTGGAGTCTTACCGTATACTTACCAATGGTCAAATGGTCGAACAGGGCCAAATCCTGACAATATGGGTGCAGGAATGCATTATTTAACCCTCACGGACGCAAATAAATGTAGCGTAACAGATAGTTTTTTTATTGCTAAATTATCAGTTCCTGTTATTACTTTGGTAGGGGATAAAATAGTTTGCAATAATGGTAAGGGTTCATTATCTGCTGCTGTGACTGGATCACCCGGTCCTTATTTATACGCATGGAGCAATGGGCAAACAGGAGGGGCAGTCGGAAACTTATCCACTGGTTTTTATGCCTTAACAGTGGAAGATGCTAACAGGTGTACTTCTATTGAGTATTTTCAAATTGAGGTGGTTGATTCTTTAAAACCTATTTTAACTGTTCAACCTCCTCGGTGTAAAGGAGAATTGAATGGAGTTATTTCTGTAAATCAGGTTAATGGAGGTATTTCACCATATTCCTATCGCTGGAATAATGGAAGTACCCTTTCATCGCGTGAAAATTTAGGCTCGGGAATTTATTCTTTGACTATTACCGATAAAAACGGCTGCAACTTTACAAGAAATTTCCCCCTCTTCGAAGCAGATGTCGCATTATCTGTTAACCCACAAATTACTGATGTTCTTTGTGGGGTTCAAGGTACCGGTGCTGCAATTCTTCAAGTGTCGGGAGGTATTTCTCCCTATCAACATAGATGGTCTGATGGCTCTTTAACTGCCAGCAGGTTAAATTTAAGAAGTGGTCTGTATATCGTAACGGTAACCGATGCTTATGGATGTCCTGTTACCAGAAATATTAGTATAAATGATCCTGGAAATCCAGTTTGTAATATTGCAGTAACTAAGTCTGTTACTTACCCAAGTTTAAATAATGGGGAAGCTCAGGTTGCACCAAGTGGGGGTGTTGCTCCTTATACTGTTCAATGGAGTAATGGACAAGTAGGATATAAAGCAGTCAACCTCGAAAATAGAAATTACCTCATCACATTAACAGATGCAAAAGGTTGTGTTACGAATTGTACCGTGAACCCTGATATTGCCAATTCCTTAGTGGGTGATTATGTTTGGTTTGATAGTAATCTAGATGGCCTTCAATCTCCTGGAGAACAAGGTGTTGCAAATGTAGAAGTAATTATTACCCGACTTGATTCCCTGGTAGAAAGATTTGCTGTTACTCAGACAGATGCATCAGGTAAATACTTTTTTCCTGTTCCTCCGGGGCAATATAAAATCACTTTTCAGGTTCCGACGGGAATGGTTTTAACAAAACCTAACGGAATGGTTGGAAATGATTCACTGGATAGTGATGTGGATAGAAAATCAAGAATGACGGATCCTTTTATCGTAAGTAAAGGAACAGCTAATTTTTCTTTCGATGCAGGTTTTATTCCAGCCCCTCAAGCGCTAACTACCAATACAATATGTTTGAATAATGCTACACAAAATGGTAATGGTCAATTTCAATCCACGCTTGAAATTAGAAATGAAGTATCTGGACAAATTTGGAGAATTTTAAATCCTGTTGGTATTTATGATCAATTTAGTCTCCCCACACCTAATTTACCCAGGCTGATTCCAAATAATACAGTGATTCCAGAGGTTGAACCTGGGGTGTATCAATTGAAATTCAGACATGTTGATGGTAAAAATTATACTGCATTGGTCACAAATGGTATCGATACTATGGTATTTAAAGGTGGTACTTCCTATCCGGAAATTCCTATTACCAATCTGCCTTTGTCTCAATTGAGTTTATGTGAAAATGGGGGTACCTTTAAATTTAATCTGGATACAACGGTCTCGGGTAACCTAAATATTTCCTTAAATGGTAAATTGATTTCTGAAATTAATCCTGCTGAACTTGGAAAGGGATCTTATAGTCTTGAGATAAATTATAACACAGGGTTGTTACAAGAGTGTGTAACCATTCTCGATCTAAATGTAGTGGTTCAAAAAGATAGTTGTTTAGCCAAGCTTGGTGATCGTGTTTGGAATGATTTAAATCAGAATGGTATCCAAAATCAAGGAGAACCAGGGATAAGAAATGTACAAGTGATTCTATCCGTTATTGAAGGTAATAAAATTCGGGAAATGGACACAACCTATACAGATAGTACAGGTATGTATATGTTTAATGTGCCTTCTGGTAAATATAAACTGACTTTCGCAAAACCTAATCCAGATTATGCACCAACTTCATGGCTTCGTGGGACCGATAAAAATCTGGATAGTGATATGAGTCCTTTTACCATGATGACTGAGTTTATTACCATTGATACAGGGGTAAATAGAATGGATATTGATGCAGGCTTTTATTTAGAATGCAAGAATGTGACTTCTGGTGGTGAAATTGGTTATAATCAGTTAATATGTGGTCCGGGAAATGATCCTGTGAAAATAGTTAATGTAGTAAGTCCTTCTGGCGTCCAGGGAGATTTAGAATATTTGTGGATGTACACAACGGATAGAGCACTGACTTTCGATATGAATTTATTTAGCCCAATTCCTAATTCTGATACACCCGAATTTGATCCCGGACCTTTATATCAAACAACTTATTTTGCTCGATGTGTCAGAAAAAGAGGATGTTATGGATTTATGGAATCAAATGTTGTTAAAATAGAAGTTGGAAATAGAGCAACAGTCAAAATAATTAGTTCTCCGACTTTGTGTATTAATGCAAATAATTTCTTAGAGGTTCAAACCAGTACTTCATCGGCTCAGATAACATGGGAATTAGGTCCAGGTTTTCAATCGTCCTTAGCTTACGGTTCTAAACCTAATGTTCGATTCAACAGTATTGGAACTTTTTCTTTTAAAGTAACCGTTGTAGAGAGAGAATGTACAGTATTTTTAAACGGCTCCGTAACAGTAACTAATAATCCTACCTATTGTCCCTCTATTAATGATCCGGAAATCATGTCCATAGAAGCAGAAGTAATGCCTGGATTGGATGTAAAACTAAAATGGAGAAGCAGAACCTCAGCTTATTTACCTGTTTATACTATTGAAAAATCAATGGATGGTATTCATTTTACTCGAATAACAGATAAAAAATTACCTGTTATGGAAGTTGAAGAAATGAAATATTTTGAGTTTATTGATAAGCCTGATAAAATGGGTTTACAGTATTACAGAGTGAAAATGAAACAAGAAGATGGAACAATGCTTTCTTCAAACATTGAAAAAGTTATGTTAATGGATAAACCGGATATGAAAATGATGGCATTTCCAAATCCAGTCTATGATATTCTCCATGTTGAGTATTATTTAATAACACAGGAAAATGTTGAAATTTCTATTTTGGATGCTAATGGATCGCAAGTTAGATACTGGCAATTTCCGCCTGGTCCAGCAGTTTCAAGATCTTTAAATATAAAAGACCTGGCTCCGGGTGTTTATGCGATTAGAATAATTTCTGGATCTGGCAGTCCTATTTCGGAACGAATCATTAAACATTAAGGAATCTTTTTCCTTAATGATATAATTAGAAGAGGCTGATAAATCAGTCTCTTTTTTATTATTTAAAAAAACCTTCGATTTCATTCGGTTCTAAACTAATTGCCCTTATTTTTGTACTCTTTTAAATTAAATAAATGATTAATACTGATTTACTGATTATTGGTGCAGGTCCGGTAGGCCTTTTTACCGTTTTTGAAGCTGGTTTGCTAAAAATGAGATGTCATCTTATTGATGCTCTGCCAATGGCTGGAGGACAGTTAACTGAAATTTATCCGAAAAAACCAATCTATGATATACCAGGTTATCCTTCTGTTTTAGCTGGTGAACTGATAGAAAAGTTATTAGAACAAATTGCTCCATTTAATCCAGGATTTACACTGGGAGAAAGAGCTGAAAGTTTAGAAAAACAGGATAATGGTTCCTTTGTCTTAACGACAAATAAAGGAACGAAAATTAAAGCACCAGTTATAGCTATTGCAGGTGGATTAGGTTGCTTTGAACCAAGAAAACCCCCTTTGGAAAACTTAGAAAACTATGAAGATAAAGGGGTAGAATATATCATTAAAGATCCTGAATTTTATAGAAATAAAAAAGTAGTAATTGCTGGCGGTGGAGATTCTGCTCTCGATTGGAGTATTTTTTTAACTGACGTTGCAAAAGAAGTTTCACTAATTCACAGAAGAAATGATTTTAGAGGTGCTCTTGATTCTGTTGAAAAAGTTTTTCATCTTGCTCAGAATGGTAAATTAAACTTAATGACTGATGCCCAGGTTATAGGATTAAAAGGAAATAATGGCTTGGAAGCTGTTCAAATAGAAAGTAAATCAAAAGGTGTTTTTTATCAGGATACCGATCATTTCATACCTCTCTTTGGTCTCTCTCCAAAACTGGGGCCTATTGCCGAATGGGGTCTTGAAATTGATAAAAATGCCATAGAGGTTAATACCTTTGATTATGCCACAAATATTCCTGGTATTTTTGCCATAGGGGATATTAATGTTTATCCAGGAAAACTCAAACTAATCCTGTGTGGTTTTCATGAGGCAACTTTAATGTGCCAGTCTGCTTTTAAAATCGTATTCCCTGACAAAAAGATAAGCTTTAAATATACAACTGTAAATGGGGTTGAAGCTTTCTGATTTTTATAATTTTAGCGTGGTCTATGTTAGTCATGTTTTAAATTTTTCTCTGACCATTATTCAGGTTGGCTTGTTAAAACTAAAATAGAATTAAAAGAATTAATGGAAATTGCTACACTAATGGGTCTATTGGAAAGTTTATTTATTGAAAAAATAATCAGGGTATAAATAATTATTCAATGGGTAAATTGAATGGAACCATATTTAAAATTACAGGTTAATTATTAAAAAATAGCTATGAAATGTCCAGCATGTGATGAATTTTTATTAATAACTGACAGGTCAGGCGTTGAGATTGATTATTGTCCAAAATGTCGTGGTGTTTGGTTAGACAGAGGAGAACTTGATAAAATAATCGAGCGATCTTTACCTAATAACCATGGAAAATACATGGAAGAAAAATCAAGATATTACGAAAACGACTACAGAGATCAGAAGCATCCTCATTATGGATAAAAGAAGAAGGATAGTTTTCTCGAAGATTTATTTGATTTTTAATAAAAACAGTGACTGTTACTTTACTGAACAGTCACTGTTTTTTGTAGCCCGTACGGGAATCGAACCCGTGTTACAGGAATGAAAATCCTGCGTCCTAACCCCTAGACGAACGGGCCGTTCGTTATGGAATTATATTATTTGTAGCCCGTACGGGAATCGAACCCGTGTTACAGGAATGAAAATCCTGCGTCCTAACCCCTAGACGAACGGGCCATATTGAAGACCCTAATAAGGTCTTTTTCTAAAGGAATGCAAATTTAAGAACCTATTTTTAATCTTCCAATTTTTTCGACTTTTTTTTAAAAATAAATCTAATAAATCATAATGTTAGCCAGCTCAATATTTTAGGGAATAAAAGATTAAGATCTAGCACTTATTTTATTAAAAAATGATGTCCTATAAGCAGTTTTTATGTATTTTTGCCCCTTGTTACAAGATAGGTAATGTAAAATTGATCTTTTTGTAAATATTTCGTAAACCCTTACAAATTACTAAACATCATGGCTAAAAGAATAGCTATTAATGGCTTTGGACGAATTGGACGTCTGACATTTCGCAATCTCATTCAGATGGAGGGAATAGAAGTTGTCGCTATCAATGATTTGACGGATAATGCTACCTTAGCGCATCTATTAAAATTTGACTCCGTCCATGGCAAATTTCCTGGTACAGTATCAGCTGATGATCATTTTTTGTATGTCAATGGAAAGAAAATTCATGCTATTGCTGAAAGAGATCCAAAAGCTCTTCCCTGGAAGGAGATGAATATTGATATTGTGATTGAAAGTACAGGCAGATTTACAGATCGCGAATCAGCGGGTTTACATTTAAATGCCGGTGCTAAAAAAGTCATTATTTCTGCTCCAGCTAAAGGTGATATTCCTACCATCGTTTTAGGAGTGAATGATGAATTGATTCATTCAGACCATCATATTTATTCAAATGCATCTTGTACAACGAATTGTCTTGCCCCTATGGTGAAAGTATTAGATGATGCTTTTGGTGTTGAGTCAGGCTTTATGACTACGATTCATGCTTATACCGCTGACCAGAGAATTCAGGATTCTCCCCATGAAGATTTGAGAAGAGCCAGAGCTGCCGCAGTATCTATTGTGCCTACTTCAACGGGTGCAGCTAAAGCTGTTGGATTGGTTTTACCACATTTAATGGGAAAATTGAATGGCAATGCCATGCGCGTTCCGGTTCCAGATGGTTCTGTTACTGACTTTACCGCAACATTGAAAATGACTGCTACGGTTGCTGAAATAAATGCTGCTTTTAAAGCCGCTTCAGAAACTTATCTGAAAGGTATTCTAGAATATTGCGAGGAGCCTATCGTTTCTTCAGATATTTTAGGTAACCCTCATTCTTGTATTTTCGATGTCGATTTAACAATGGTTCAAGGAAATACTGCTAAAATTGTTGGTTGGTATGATAACGAAGCTGGTTATTCTGCCAGATTAGCCCAACTAACAGATCGTATTTAGTTTTTCTGATAGCTATTATGGAAAATATAGATTTTAAAGGAAAAAAAGTCTTGGTAAGAGTGGATTTCAATGTCCCTCTTTCAAGTACTTTTGAGATTACAGATGATAACAGAATTAAGGCTTCTTTACCTACACTAAATTATATTTTAGAGAAAGGTGGGGCACTAATTTTATGTTCTCATCTGGGACGTCCTCAACAAAAAAAACTCGATAACGGGGATATCAATGTAAATAAATTTACCTTAAAACATTTGATTCCTTATTTATCAGATACATTGAAAAAACCTGTTCTTTTTGTTGATGATTGCATAGGGCCAGATGCCATTAAAACTTGTAATGCAATTCATCCCGGGGAAATTGTTCTTTTGGAAAACACCCGATTCCATAAAGGTGAAGAGAAAGGCGACGAAGAAATGGCAAAAAAATTGGCTTCATTGGCTGATGTTTACATCAACGATGCTTTTGGTACAGCACATAGAGCTCATGCTTCTACAACCTTGGTTGCAAATCATTTCAGCTCAGAGGCAAAAGGTTTTGGTTTTCTTATGAAGGCAGAAATTGAAAATGCCAAACATATTCTTGAAGCTCCAGAAAGGCCTTTCACCGCTATTATTGGTGGAGCAAAGGTTTCTGATAAAATGCTTTTATTGGATAAGATGATTGACCAGGTGGATCATTTGATTATAGGTGGTGGTATGGCTTTTACCTTTATTAAAGCTAAAGGCGGTCAAATCGGTAATTCATTGGTTGAGTTAGACAGATTAGATCTGGCACTTCAATTATTAGATAAAGCTAAGGCTAAAGGTGTAAATTTAATGTTGCCTGTTGATGTTTTAGCGGCAAATAAATTTGATAATGAGGCAGATACAATGGATGTTTTATCTGATAATATTCCAGATGGCTGGCTAGGATTAGATATTGGGCCCCAAGCGGTACAATCATTTATTTCAAGTATCAAATCGGCTAAAACCATTCTATGGAATGGTCCAATGGGTGTTTTTGAAATGCCGGCTTTTGCAAATGGTACCTTGGCAATCGCTCAGGCTGTTGCTGAGGCAACCCAAAAAGGCGCCTATTCCTTGGTAGGGGGCGGAGATTCTGTAGCCGCTGTAACCCAAGCAGGATTATCTGAAAAGGTATCTTATGTTTCTACAGGAGGTGGCGCTTTACTTGAAATGTTGGAAGGAAAAACCCTTCCAGGCGTTAAAGCTATCAGTGAATAGTATTTTATCCGGTTTGACCGGTAGCACTTGAAATAGCATTGACAGTCAGCAATAATGAAACTAAGGTTTTATCAGATTGCTGTCTGTCATCATTTTTTACCTGTTTTCTCCAGGTTTTTAGGAGGTTAATCTGGCATTTATGTAAATCTTCAATCAAAGAATTTCTTAGCAAGTTCGAATAATAATGTCTTGGTCTTCT
>Ga0214921_10010860_pt1 | contig 11185 bp, 10 predicted proteins | sample LL1505_MetaG_FD_177992 | JGI IMG/M metagenome (GOLD analysis project Ga0214921, IMG submission 177992) | Freshwater microbial communities from Lake Lanier, Atlanta, Georgia, United States - LL-1505 | ecosystem: Environmental > Aquatic > Freshwater > Lake | place: USA: Georgia | collected...
TGAAGCATCGAAACGTGTATTTATCCCGTCATCTGATGAAATGCTTACCCATATACAAGCTACATTTATTATCCGGCCGAATATACAAAATGATATATATGAATTATTTGTATTGCCATCGCCGGCCACATCCCGCGACGTCAGTGGTCGTTGCGATTACATTTTTCACAACTTCGCACATATACCCGGGTATAAAACAAGTGTTATGATGAATCGATTGTTTCGGAATATTATAGAGAATGAACGTTTGGATACAATGGAAGAAAGTGAAGATGAAACCGAGTTCGAAAATACAGAACCCGACAAATATGTTACACTTACAAAAGAATACAAAATGATATGTAGGTTCAATAAGCGGTTTTGTCGTTGGGTTCCAATAGAACTTGCGACCAAGGGTGAAATAATATCAGACTATCATGTAAAACAACACGAGATACGGTATGTAAGTCATAGACGAACTAAATGAGTATAAACATTACGTGTTATATTTATATTATCCACGAACTCTGTGTATGAGACCACCTGTGTATTCAAGTTCGGTATCATTTCATCGGCTATATAATGCGATGAATATTACCCAACCTGTTTTTCGTGAATGGAGAAAATACGTGCCATTTATTCAACCATGTTACTTCGTTGGAGATGCGTCATCACGTGCAATTATATCTATTATGCGTGAAAATCGCGTACCCATGATTTGTGATAATCCGCGTCAGGCATCGGTTGTAAATGATTATTCGTTAGTTATTGAAGAAAATCGGTTCGGAACAAATGAATATATTGCTCGAAATATGAAGGACTTGAATTCACCTCGTGCTCCGCTCTGGGTGTATGCTCCGATTTCATCCGACGGTATCGCTCAAACTAGAGAAATGTTTGAATATATATGGGCTCACAAGCTTATACTAAATGGTATCGTATTCGACGCACGTAATTTTTCGGATAAGAATGCGGCAATTCCACAATCTATGTATAGTTACAAAATCGCATTTGACTATATCTTTAGGAATATGATAGAACCATTCAATAAGGAATATGGAATTCATACACCATGTATTATGATAGACGGTAGAAACCATATTACCCGAGTTGAACATTTGAAGGAAATGCGACATTCTGCGTTTGATTGTATGACCTCTACCATCCAGTTATGTAATGATAAAAAAATAGAGTTGCGTTTAATTGTGGATTCGTTGTTTGACCGAATTACGTGAATCGAATTATATTATTCGTATTATATATATATCTATATCTATACCTATATCTATATCTATATCTATATCTATATCTATATCTATATCTATAATGAGCACTACTGCTGTTTCAAACGAGCCATTGTCGGGTGGGGCTAAACGTAAAATCAAGCTTGGAAATGAACATATGAACCTTCAACCATCTGCGCCGATTAGCGGCCAAAAGATTCGAAAAGTAAAGACATTTGTTTTCAAGAATCAAAAGAAGTATTTAGCGCGCTTACATTCATCTCCGTGCCGTTCAAAAAGCCAGAAGAAGTGCGCTAGCCGCAAATTGCGCCAGAGTTGTAAGTATGCTCGCGGAACGAAGCGAACGTTTTGCCGCAGGAGAACCAATAAGAATTATCGGTCGTAATAGGGTCGTATAACAACCATACACATTTTTATGTTTTTATTATATAACCTAATAATAACAACAACATAATGTCATATTTACATTCTAATCCTCTTGCCGAGCACAATTCGGGTATTGCTTTATCAAGCAAGGCAATACCTCAGAATTCAGGAACGGGTAATATGTACCCTGGTCAGGCTGGACGTGCCTTCGTTCAAGGAGGTGGTGGCGCTAGTAATTATTATTCAGCTGATGCTGGTACCTCGGTAAGTGATAGCGCGCATGCGCGTGGGTCATACTTACCAGTTAGTGTAGGTTCAAATTCTGTCGCTAAGGGGGGGCGCAGCCGCAGCCGCAGCCGTAGCCGTGGTTATAAAAAGAAGACCGCAGCGTATCGCCGTTCAATGAAGTGTAAGAAATGTAAGTGTGATATTATAATAACGGGTGGCGGAGTTCGCCGTCATAGTCGTTTGTGTAAGCATAAATGCTGTAATAAATCGTTAAAAAAATCAAATACACGTAGGCGTCTTCAGCAATACGGTGGAAGCACATTTACGAATGCCGCGTATTCTATCGGTGGAGCGGGAACCGGTGTTGCTGAAACTACAGCATTAGCCAACCCAGCTCCTTATACTGCTTACAATAGCTGCCATCCAGTCGCGTAAATCGCTCCGCTTCGGTTCCGCTCCGCTTCGGTTCCGCTCCGCTTCGGTTCCGCTCCGCTTCGGTTCCGCTCCGCTTCGGTTCCGCTCCGCTTCACTCCACTAACATAAACAAGCATTTTCCATTTGTTTTGGGAATGGTTGATTTCATCTTCGATTTCGCGTTTGTTTCCGTAGTAACCGAGAGATTTCCTGTCTCTTCATCAATTTCAATAATATCCGCATCAGCAATAGCTGCGGCAGCGGCTTCTTCTTTCTTCGTCGATACGGCTGGAGGATGATATTTCACCGTCCATTCGTTTTTGTAGTATCCTACTGTGTCCGTCATCACAATACGATACCTCTGCTTGATATAGTATGTCTGGCGTTTCAACCACTGGCTGCGAAATACATCCTGAGGGTCGATAATATCAATCACGAGAGGCGACGAATGTTTCACGCGCAGAATACGCCCAACCGATTGACATACATCCGTCTTCGGCGATGCCATAATGAGTGTGGTTAGCGTTTTGATATCCAATCCTTCCGACGCCATCGCATACGTCGCAATAATCACTTTCTTGCTCTCACTCAGTTTTAGCGCGGCTTCTTTCATTCCACCCACATAATACCCTACCGTCGCTATTTTTCGGTGTTCAATCGCATCATGGAAATATTCCAACAATGACCGGTTATGCGCCAATATCATGACTTGTTGGTCCGGATTCGTCGCCAATTCATTCTGTAACACATCCAATATAAACTCGCTCCGCCGATTATAATTACACACTTTAGAAATCATCGTGCTGAATTTGGGGTTGCCTCGATAGTCATATTCCGTTTCATTGAATTCGGGGTCATCGACTTTATATTGGATACCCTTCACAATTACCGCGTGGCTCGTCGTGTCGTTTTTTTCTTTATGAACCACATCACCCAAGAAATGTTTAAATACTTTTGTAAGCCCATCTTTACGCACCATCGTTCCTGAAAGACCGAGGGTATATTTTGTCACTATTTTCATCATACATCGACAGAATACCTCCGCCGACATGTGATGACATTCATCATAGACAGAGAGACCAAACGTATCGAATAAATCTCTCGGATACTCTTTCATAGAGAGTGATTGAAGCATCCCGATGACGATATCTTTATCATCGATATCTACGATTTGCCCCTGTATCATTCCAACGCGTGCGGCGGGAAGAAATTGCTGAATTCTTTCGATCCACTGATTCAAAAGGAAGCTTTTATGGACGATCACGAGAGTTTTCATTCGAAGGCGAGAGATAATATTCAACGCCATGACTGTTTTTCCTTTGCCCGGATCGACATCGAGAAGACCTCCTCCACCCATACCAGCATTTTCTGGTTTTGTTACTTGATGTATATATTTATCTACGATTACGTTCTGATATTCTCGCATTTCACCCGAGAATACGAGAGATTCAGATACAGGCGCGCCTGGTGGAATCCGCGTTTCTTCTGGAAAGCCATATATTTTGGTACCATAAAACCTAGGGATATATATTTTTTTCGAACATTCACGATATATTGGAAATTTAGGTGGCTGAACTGGCGCTTTAGGAACATACGCACCCACCGTGAGTTCATCTCTCAACAATTTTATATCGTCGGCATCCATACATTCTTTAAGTAGTGTATATCCACGCGGTCCATAATACGACGACGATACATTTATGGCGGGCGCAGGGGCGGCGGCAGCGGCGGTTGGCATTAGGATCGAGAGACTATACAATAAACCAAACACTTCGAGAGATTTCAATTATATTTGGATTTAGTGTTAGAATAATATATAATATAATAATAATAACATTCTATCTGGTTTATATATAGAGCCTACGAACGAGTTATGGATACATTTCGTACATTAATGCGTCAAGAAAAACAACATGAGATGGTGATTTTTGTGCTACTAATATTGTATATCGTTTTTACACCGGCGGTCCCTCAGGCGCTGGCAGAATACGCAGAAAGCACTATCGGACAACTCATCGTTGTAATTCTTGCGATAACTCTGTTTATTAGCACTAACCCCGTTGTTGGTATTTTAGGCTTTTTGGCCGCTTACGAGTTTATTCGTAGGTCGAGTCATTCCACCGGTGTATATGGTATTGAAACATTCTCTCCTACCGAGAAAAAGAAGCAAGCTGTTATGACCGCGATGAACCCTACGCCTGCGAAGACTCTCGAAGAGGAATTGGTTGAAAGTCTCGTAGTTATCTCTCCTAATGATGAAAATGCGGGTCTCTCAGATGGTGGTTCGTTTCAACCGGTTCTCGGAGAGCTTTATGGTGCGGTTGAACCCGAGTATGATGGAGTCATGTAATGTAATGGAATGGAATGGAATAGATTGAATTCATTATGATACAATTATCATAATGAAATATCAACTGTGGAAAGCCATAACACCACCACTTATGCTCCGCCACCGCCACCACCGCGCTGCCCCATAACTACCCCAGATGAACTGACTTTATTTCCGATTCGGTTGAATATAAAACGGAACATATAAAAGAGGATTGCGGCAATCATCAATCCGAACATCGTGCCAATCAATGTGCGAAATATGTCATTTTGTAAAATCGTCTCCCAATTCAATCCAAACTTATTCAGGTCTAGATCCGCCAGACTACCAAGCTCTCCGTTATTCGCGGATTGCTGGTATAAGACGGTCCCATCTTCTCCGGTAGGATTACACTTGATGTATATATCACCATCACCTTTCGCATTATTCGCGCCGCGTTTATTGTAATAATACATATTTTTCGGCATTCGATTCTCACTAATAGGTCCAGTTTTGGTGATAGCGCTGTCACGATTCGCATCATTCAAACTCGCCAACGAGTCGCGAAATACGAGAATGGCGTCCTTTTTATGATATACAATGTAGTTATATACTCCAGTATATTGCGGTAATAAATGCCGCCCGACATACGTGAAGAACCCCTCCTTTGGAATAAGGTTGCCTAAATTGAAATTATTCACATCTGATATATACTTTCCACCACTACTTGACCGGCTAGGGAGGTTCTGTAGTATTGTATTCATAATATCGGAGCTTTGCTTTCCTGTCCCATTTCCAATATTGATAGGAATAGAGACGATTAAGTTACGTCCATCTGGGCTGGAATGATACGCAAGTATTTCTGCGTCGGCGAGAGCACCGTCATAGCGATGTAACGATGGTTGATGAATATGAATATGTTCAACCTTATAATCGACTCCATTGTATCTTGCCGGAAATACACCACCACTACCCGTATCATATGGAATACGTAAATACGACCCTTTGTGAAATACGTTACAAGTGCTTGTATTGTATTGAAATGAAAAATTACATGTGGATGAACACGCTCGGTCTTCTTTACGCATTACATCAGAAGTTATATTGACAGGAGCATCTCGATTTGATTTTTCTCTAGATGCCATCTATATCGTGTTTTTTGAACTGTTGTGTCTTTTCTATATAATATTAATATATAAATTATGTATATGGAACCTGATGAAATTATCACGAAATAAGATACGAAAGATACGAAAACAACAACATCAAAGTGTGCGTAAATGGAAAAAACAGCATAAGTCGTCGGCACGAAGAACCACATTTAGACAAAGTCGCCGTCAAAATATGACGGGAATTATGACAAAGTATCCATCTAAACTGAACAGTGTAATAAATCGGACACTCAAAAAATATATTCCACGTTCGGAGTTGGCGCAGATAAAGGAAAATTATCGAAAAATGCGGCGTAAGAATAGAAAACAAAAACATTATAAAATGAAAGGTGGTGTCGGCAACGATGTGAAAGTTGCGGAAGAAGTCGGACTCCCCGTAGATAAACTAAATGATGCTGCGAAATCGAATGATATTAATAACAACGCAGGACAACAAACCAACCAAATAGTTGGCACAATTGTTACTTCCGCCGTTCTAGCCGCAATTAAGGGGGCGCTCGAAGTCCAAGCCGCTCAGAATACGAAACAAAACCCCACAAATAATGCGAATGCGAATGCGAATGCGAATGATGATGTAAAACAAGGACAAGGCAATAACAGCAATAACGGCGATAACGGCGATAACGGCAATAACAGCAATAATGACAATAACGCAGTAGGTGATGAAAGGGATATGCCTAGCACCACCACGGATACAGTGACTGCGAATGAACAAAAATCTGCGGCATCCGGAAAGCCTGGTAAGAATCAACAACCATTTATACTTGGACCTGAAGTAAAAAATGATATTTCAATTGGAATAGAAGTCCATGAATGTAAAACCCAGAATGAGGTATGGAAATTAGTTAAGTTCCTTATACAAAAGGGTCTTCCTTATTACATTCAACTTGAACTTAAATCCGGTGATAAACTTTTGAATAAAAACGATACAAATATATTTGACCTGCGACGTATCTTATACGGTAAATTTACGCAAGATATTAAAAAAATACTAGAAGATAAACGTAGGTTATACATAGAAGCAAAAGAAATAGTCGGTATTGCGAATGGCGATACATTTGGCGTTGAACAATCGGGACAATTCATTTATACAGGCGAAAAGGGTCAAGTATTAACAGAATCAACTGATACATCCATACAGGTTCGGATATTACAAGAGGATAAAAATACCAAACCAAGTATTTTAACAGATTCATCCCGATTATATAAAATAAAAGGCAAAGACAATGATGTCAAGCCCGCATCTATCGATACGGTGGCATTTTTACAAAAACTTGATAATAAGAATAAGATAGATACAACCGAATTTAGATTACAGATTGCGCCTATGACCCCAGAAGAGTTGAACAAGGACGCACAGAATATCGCGGTTGGAAATGATAACCCAGAAGTGAAGGTGGTCGTTGATGAGTCAAATACGTATGTCATAAATTTGGATGTAGGATGTAAGATTACGTCGGTTCAAACACTCAAAAAATCTCTCGAAAGAGCCCGCGCAAGCCTTGAAAATGAAAAGGATACAAGTAAAATGTCGGCGATGGAAATATTCAAAATGTTGAATGCGTTATTACAAAATCCAGAGTTTGCGAAAAATGATGGATATGCGGATTTTAAGGAGAGTATTTATGGTTTCTCCTATAAGATTCGCGGAACTGAGAGAAAATACGGGATTTCTCAATTACAGACATTTTTTGATGATAAAAAGGATAATCTCCCGTCGGGTTTAATTAAAGAGTTTATGAAATTATCGAACTTGCTCGGACATGGTCCAGCCGGTGCAAATGGCGACTGCTTACGTTTTGACGGAACATCACAGTCGGTTTATGAGCTTTCTCGTATTCAAACATTCGAAGAAGACGGGAAAATCGTAACGAAAAAAACGGATACACTTAATAACCCATCGAATATGGGCGGGTTTATGAAACAGTTCTCGAAGCTAGGGCAAGGAACTACGGAAAAGGACGCGACTGCGACAGATGCGCAAAAGTCGGCATCTGAAACGCAGGCGAACTCATCTAATAACGAAGCAGTGAATTCTGTGGGGTTGGCCACCACAGCAGTTGTCGCGTCGATTCTGAATGGTAAAAATAAAAATAATAATACATAATACATAATACATAATGGTAATTATAATGGCAAATAACGCAGTGACGCGCTATCATATGCTGTAACCCGAAATGCGTCGTTATATCCTTCTACATATACCATATCCCCCGAACTAACATTATTACAACCATATTCATTTGTTCCGCTCTTACCATTTACAATGACTGGTAGTTTAATTGCGTTGTTTTTATCACTTAATGTATAAAACTGCCATTTATCACGGTTTGTAAATAATGGTCGGCCAATGAGCGGAAGAATCGTTTCTTGTGAGCCGTGCGCACCACCAGCGCCGCCGCTTCTTGTAAGAATACCTACTTGGCGGTATGTTGTATCTACCGAACGTGTAGGAACGTTTATACGAACTCCACCACCTCCGCCACCTCCGCTACCCATACCACCGTAATGGATTGTATCGACTCCACCCCGAATATCATATATAGGGCGCGTTGAACCCACCGAATTATCACGCAAAGGTGGAACATATGGGTTTAATAATACATCTTGGTTTGATGATGGACCACCAATCCCGAAATCGAGAGCTGAGTCAGAATATTGTTGGTCAGATGACATCATAATAATAGGATTGGCGCTTATATTTGCGCCGTGATGTCCATGGCCGGGTCCAAAAAACCGCGAATGCGCATAAATTGCAATACCTACAACAATAATTGCGATAATAACGAGAGTTATATTTTCAAAACATAAAACACCCGGTGGGCATTTACGAACCATCGAATGAAATATAATAATAATACTAATGCTAAAAGCTACTATTATTATATGTGTTTATTTATTTTTACTGTTTTTCTTACCACCTCCCGGTGTGGCAAATCCTTGTAACATACTCGTTATTCCGCTTATACCACCACCTCCAGTAAGCTGCTCCATGAAACCTTCTGCGGACTTCAATAAAGGACCCATTTCTTTCATGTTATTCATCAGCTCTTTTTGCTGATTCATGAGAGATTTTGTTTGGTCAGTTAAACCGCGCACACCATCTTCGCCAATGATCGTCTCTATATTATCATACGCTTGCTCTAATGTAGATGCGTAATCGATACGGTTAGAATTTCCTTTTGTGCCAGTCGAGCTTTTGTCGTCGTCGTCGTCGTGGTCTTTCCCGTCATAATTGGCGGGAGATAAGGTGGCCAAACCCTGTTTAGTCTTTTTAGAATTCAAGGCAGTATTTCCTTCTGTTTTCTTTTCCGGTTTATCGGGTTTATCGGGTTTATCGTCTGAGGCGCTTTCCTTGATAGTTTTTTCATCTTTTTCTGCTTCATCTGTCTTGTCGTCATTATTCGTAGATGTTTTGTCTTCTTCCTTCATATTTGCTTTACCTTCCTTCGTTTTCTTGTTCTCCATTCCTTCCATGACTCCTTGAGAACCGACCATTTCAAGGAGAAACACAGTCGCAAACGCAGTTAATAGGACGATAATCATATTTTTACTAAAGTATGACATGACCAGACCGATTAATGCCATAAGCACGACCGCGTTGATATTCTGGTTCGCAATATGACGTAAAATACTTAATAATACAAGAAACAAACTGCCATATAATACAAACTTGTTTTGAAAGAATGGCGTATTAAACAATTTGGTGATATAAGACATTGATGTTATTATATACGAATGATAATAATATATATTTTAGGAATATAATAATTTATTCATTAGTAAATTGAAATTTATTTACATATGTGATATAATCAGTAGTATAGCGCATGTCACGTTATGAATTAGGGATGTGTCAAAAATTTAATCAAGAAATCCATGGGTTTAATGATAATACAAGTTCGCCTGAAATAAAGGAGCATTATATTTGTATATATACATTTTCATTCAAAAGTACGTTCAAAGATTATATAAACTTCGCAAAATGTTATGGCGCCACGGTTGAAATAGTAGAAACCATCTGGTTATACCCTGGGAATGAAATGGTTGCGATTTATAAGACGTTTTGGTTGCGTATCTTTCAACGAGTGTGTCGGAGATGGCTTACACAACGTCGATTCTCGCGTTCATCTCGTTTATACTCATTTCTTCTAAAACGAGAATACCAGCAAATTAATATAACATTATAACCTTGTCTTCTGCTTCCTCGTCTTCTGCTTCCTCGTCTTCTGCCTCGTCATCTTCTGCCTCGTCATCTTCTGCCTCGTCATCTTCTGCCTCGTCATCTTCTGCCTCGTCATATTCATCGTCATCTGCCTCGTCATATTGTGCTTCCTCGTCTTCTGCCTCGTCATATTGTGCTTCCTCGTCTTCTGCCTCGTCATCTTCTGCCTCGTCATCTTCTGCCTCGTCATCTTCTGCCTCGTCATCTTCTGCCTCGTCATCTTCTGCTTCGTCATCTTCATTATTATCATAATCGTCTTCGTCATCTTCTGCTTCTGCGTGATTTTGGTCGTCGTCGTCGTCGTCTTCTGCTTCGTCTTCTTCACGTTCTTTGTCATCGTGATTTACATTTTCATCCATGAATGCGATTTCATTCATTTTATCAATTGTCACACCCACAACCGTATCCACATTCATTAATTTTTCATAACTAGCCCGCATTCTTTTCAACAACGCACCGATACGTTTTTTATCTTTCATAAGTTCGAGTATCATTCCACTCGGTTTTTTTGACATCGTCGAGAGATTTTCACGAATAAGTTGATTGATGTGTCTATAGATTTCATCTAAATAGTATAATTGGGACCGATGCTCTTCAACCATCGTATCAAATAGACCCTTCGCCTTCATATATACAGAAAGTAAATGCTTATTATATTTCATATTATGGCGAAGTATAAGCATCTTCTCGATGATTTTGCGTTTATTTTCTTTTTCACTTCGACGAAAATCTCCAACGGCAAGGTCATGAGCTAAAAAATCAGAATCTCCATAAGCTGTATCGCGGTCATTCATGTCATTCAGGTCATTCATTTTCTTTGATATACCGTTATTATTATATTAGAATAAAAACAGTATTGTATTACGAAAACAGTTTTTCCAATTTATTCCACCAACTGCATGGTTTATGCCAAAAATCGGTGTAATAAATATCTCCGTCACAGAAAAACGCCGCAGTGTAACTATATGAACTCGCCGACGTGACCATTATATCCGCAAGAGTCATTCCAATAAAGGTGTCTTCATTCGTATCATTCAAATGAAACATAACATCTTTGCTGATTATGTCGTGATTATAAAAATCCGAGAATTTGTCTTCATTCCCTTGTGAATATATATGATATTGAATACGATTTTCGGAATCGAGTTTCATATATGTATCTCTTATTGTCATAAGAGACTGTATATAATATTCATTCGTGTATTCTTCTCCACCATTTGGACGAGTATCATCGCAATTTGGTCGCCGA
>Ga0214921_10010861_pt1 | contig 11185 bp, 12 predicted proteins | sample LL1505_MetaG_FD_177992 | JGI IMG/M metagenome (GOLD analysis project Ga0214921, IMG submission 177992) | Freshwater microbial communities from Lake Lanier, Atlanta, Georgia, United States - LL-1505 | ecosystem: Environmental > Aquatic > Freshwater > Lake | place: USA: Georgia | collected...
AGCGCAGCGCCCAGGGGCAGCACCTCGTCATTGAAATCGTAGCGGCTGTTGTGCAAAAAGCAGCTGCCCACGCCGTTCTCCTCACCCTGCCCCAGCCGCATGTAAGCGCCGGGTTTGGCCTGCAGCATGAAAGAAAAATCTTCCGCGCCCATGCTGGGCTCCAGGTCGCGCACCACGTGATCGCGCCCGACCAGGCTCTGCGCCACATCGCCGGCAAACTGCGCCTCGGCAGGGCTGTTGATGGTGGCCGGGTAGCTGCGCTCGTAGGTCACCACCGCGGTGGCGCCAAAGCCGATGGCCACCGCTTGGCACAGCTCGTTCAGGCGTTTCTCCAGCAGGGCTTGCACCACCGGGCTGAAGCTGCGCACCGTGCCGACCAGGGTGGCGCTGCCGGGAATCACGCTCATGGCCGCCGGGTCGCCGGCGCGCATGGAACACAGGCTGATCACCGCGTTGTCCATGGCCTTGACATTGCGCGACACAATGCTCTGAACCGCCGTGATGATGTGCGCCGCCACCAGCACCGGGTCCACCGTGGTGTAGGGGTGGGCGCCGTGCCCGCCCCTGCCGGTGATCTCGATGGTGACACGGTCCGCGGCCGCCATCATCGGCCCGGGGTTGATGCCCACCGTGCCGGGCCGCATGGCCGGCCAGTTGTGCATGCCGTACACCGACTGAACCGGAAAGCGCTCAAACAGCCCGTCCTCGATCATGGCGCGCGCACCGGCAAAACCCTCTTCACCGGGCTGAAAAATCAGCACGGCGGTGCCGTCAAACTGCCGGGTTTCGGCCAGGTAGCGCGCCGCGCCCACCAGCATCGCGGTGTGGCCGTCGTGGCCACAGCCGTGCATACGGCCTGAGGCGGTTGATTTCCAGGCAAAGTCGTTGTGCTCGGTCATGGGCAGCGCATCCATGTCGGCGCGCAGGCCGATCATGCGGCCGCTGGTGTTGCTGCGGCCACGAATCACGCCCACCACGCCGGTCTGGCCAATGCCGGTATGAACTTCATCCACGCCACACAGCTGCAGCGCCTGTTGCACGCGCGACGCCGTGTAATGCTCTTCAAAGCCGAGCTCCGGGTGCGCGTGTAAATCGCGCCGCAGCGCGGTGATCTCGGGGTGGAAAGCAGCGATGTGCGCAAAGGCGCGGCCGTGGACTTTGAGTCGGGAGGTTTGCATAAGGGGGCTCCTGCGCACTCAGCGCTTGGTCAAGGTCACCGGGCCGTACCAGGCCTGCGCTTTGGAACGGGTGTTGTCGGTATCGGTCATGATGCCTATGCCCACCAACGCGCCGGGCGGCTCGCCAAACGCGGCTTCAAAGTCGGCGGCAATGTCGCGCTGGTAGTCCAGCCACTGGTTGAGCCGGCCTTCGCCCGACTCCAACACCAGCTTGCGAATGCGGTCAGTGCGCGGGTTGATGACCACGCTGCCCGGCGCACGCGTATTGCACCACACATACATCAGCGTAGCATAGGGCATGGGCTCGCCGGTCATGGCCTGCGCCAGTTCGGACAGCATGGCGTTCTTCATTGAAAACTTGCTGCGGTCGCCCTCAAACACCAGCACGACCCGCACCGGCGAGTCATCAGCGTCGCGCAGGGCCATGTCAGCTTCCGGGATCAGGGCGGGGACTTTCCAGGAGAACTTCAGTTGCCCCAGTTGTTCTGCCGCAACGTACACCGGATGCCGCAACGCACTGGCTGAAGACTTTGCCTCACTGCGGATGGCATCACGGTCACCCTCACGAGCATAGACATAACGGGTGGCCTGCTTGCCAGGGAAAATTTGATGCTGCCATTGAGCATTGGCTACCAGTAGTGGCGCGCGCTCAGTCAACGGACCTAACTGGTCTGCCGATGCAAACTCTTGAGGGGGCTGGGCAGTCTCGCCCACGCTTTTCCAACCAGCACACCCGGAGAGCAAAAGCAAGACGGAGGATATCAAACTAGGCAAAGTCCATCCCGAGGAACTGCAATAGCTTGAAAAGCAGCGTTTTCGCAGAAATCACCTGTTAAAAAAGAAACCCCGCTCAGTCACCCAAGCGGGGTCATACCTATCTCGAAGTAAAACTGGCTTTATGCCAGTCCTTCCATCAGAAGGACTTGATCATGCCAGCAACAAACGAGTTGACCTTGGCAGACACACCAGCGTCGGACACGTTGTCACGATTCAAATAACCAGCGTACAGCGAAGTCATTTTGCTCATTGCGTAAGTCGCATTCAAGCCAAAGCCGGTGGATGTAGCATCGTTCTTACCAGTCGAGCTCAGGGTCTGACGAGCGTAACCAGCCGACAGGGTAGCAGCACCAACCGGTGCAGACACGCCAAGGTAGTAGGCCGAGATCTTGTCGTCAGTGGTCTTGGTGCCCATGTAGTAAGCGCCACCCAAACGAGCCACGCCCATGTCATACATGCCACCAATCATCGTACCGGTGCTGGACTTTGCCGCGCCAGTGATGGTTTGCTGCTCGTAAGACACAGCAGCAGAGAGAGGGCCGGCAGAATAGGTCAGGTTTGCACCCGCAAAGGCTTGGTCCGTAGCGCTGCTCTCGTCAGGTGCGTACATGATCTGTGCGCCCAGGCCACCCATAGCGGGCATGCTGTAGCTGATCGAGTTGTTCTGACGGCCCTGGCCCATATTGTCGACGTTAGCGCCGTTTTGCGTGAACACAGAGTACATTGGGCCAGCTTGTGCGCCGGTAGCACCCATCGGGTCAACCAAACCAAGGATGTTGTCGTTGGGTGTGTACTGACGGCCAAGGGTCAATGTACCAAATCCGCCGGAAATACCGGTGAAGATTTGACGGCCAAAGATGCGTGCCTGACCAGCGCCGCCAATCGTTGCGGTGGCACCGTTGTTGCTTTGACCCGACAAACCGGAATCAGCAGAGATACCACCTTCAAGTTGGTAAACAGCAGACAAGCCGCCGCCCAGGTCTTCCGTGCCCCTCAGGCCCCAGCGTGAACCAGAGAACTGGCCGGATTGGATTTTGTTGGTCTGCACGCCAGCGTTGTCGAGGTATTCGTAGCCGAGATCGAGACGGCCGTACAGGGTGGCTTGAGCGGAAGCAGCGCCGGCGACAGCCATCACGGCCATTGCAACGAGAGTTTTTTTCATTTCAGATTTCTCCAAGGTTGAACAAGGGGCTCAGGAACCCAACGCTTGGCTTCCCGGCCAACCTCCCGTTTCAGGAAGTTAGGTGTATTCAAACAGAGGGTTAGGGGCTTGGCAAAGAAAAGCCCTCTGTCACGCCGTAAATCGTCGTTTTTTGTTGCAGGCTGACAACAGCACCCGCTTTTTGACCTGGCTTCGGGCGCCTCCGCTTCACCCCAGGTTGGTGGGGGTCACCCGCTGGGCGAATACCCCGCCCTAGAATGAGGTGGATGGACCACTTGATCATTGCCGCCGACGCCGCCCTGCGCACCCTGTTTGCCCGACCGCGCGCCGCAAGGCCCTGCCCGACGCTACCGGAGCAAAGCACCGCGCTGTCGGCCACTGAAAAAGCCCTGTCTGGCGCGCTGATGCGGGTCAACCATGTGGGCGAGGTGTGTGCGCAGGCGCTGTACACGGGGCAGGCTTTTGCTACCAAAAACGAAGCGCTGCACGACCATTTCATGCGGGCCAGCACGGAAGAGACCGACCATCTGGCCTGGACCAGCCAACGCTTGGACGAACTCGGCGCCCGGCCCTCGCTGCTGAACCCACTGTGGTACGCCGGTGCCTTTGGCCTGGGCCTGCTGGCCGGGCGGCTGGGCGACCGCATCAGCCTGGGCTTTGTGGTGGAGACCGAAAACCAGGTGGAGGCGCACCTGCAAAGCCATATGAGCCGGCTGCCCAGCAACGACCATGCCTCACGCGCCATCGTGTCGCAAATGCAAGATGACGAAGCGCGCCACGCCGTGGACGCCCGTCGCGCCGGTGCGCAGGAGCTGCCAGCGCCGGCCAAAGCATTGATGCGCGCCGCCGCTAAGGTGATGACGACGGTGGCGCAGCGGGTTTAGGCTGACAAGGGCAGAAGGCGTTAAGCCAGCATTTCCATCAGCACGCCGTGCCAAGCCTTGGCATCGATGCTTCCCATTTTTTTACCCAGCCTGAGTTTGTCGACGCACCGTAGTTGATCGAGCAGTATTCGCGCGCTTTTGGCCTGAAAAACCACCTCAGGACGGCATCCCAAAGGCCGGCCGGCGCTGGTCAGGGGCGCAATGATGACCCTCGGCAAGGCTTGATTCAAATCGTCCGGTGACACGACCAGCGCCGGGCGGGTTTTCTGGATCTCGCTGCCGATCACAGGGTCAAGATTGACCCAATAGACATCGCCGCGGGCGATGGCCCGGTTCACCACACCCACTCACTGTCATCCGTCGTGGACGGGGCGGACCAATCCTGCGCTTCGGCCTGCTCCTGCGCCAAGGCGGCTGGTGACGCATCGCCAGCGTCCGCAAACCAGCCTTCACGCAATTGACGTCGCACCGGTTTGATGACAATCTGCCCGTCTTGCAGTTGCATATCCACCTGATCCTCGATCTGACAAGAAGCCAGAAAAGCCGCCGGGATCAACACACCGCGGGAGTTGCCAATTCGGCGCATGGTGGTCAGCATGATGGCACTCCAAAAAATAATAACAATATTATAACAATTCAGCGCGATGAGGCTCAGGCCTCCAGCACCTCAAAACTGGTGCTGATCTGGGCCGTTTTGCCCAGCATGATGCTGGCCGAGCAATATTTGTCGTGGCTCATGGCGATGGCGCGCTCCACGGCAGCAGCCGGCACGGCTTTGCCGGTGACGGTGAAGTGCATGTTGATGCTTGTGAACACCTTCGGGTCAGCGTCGGCCCGCTCGGCAGTGAGCTTGACGGTGCAACCGGCCACGGCGTGGCGGCCGCGTTTGAGGATCAGCACCACGTCGTAGGCGGTGCAGCCGCCGGCGCCGGCCAACAGCAGCTCCAGCGGGCGCGGCGCCAGGTTCTGGCCGCCGAGCTCGGGCTTGGCGGCGTCAGGCGCGCCGTCCATCATCAGGGTATGGCCGCTGCCGGTTTCGGCCATAAAACCCATACCCGAGCGGGTGCCCAGGCCGCCGGTCCAGTTGACTGTGCATTCCATGAATAAAGACCTTTAAAAATAAATAATGTGCAGGCTCAGCGCATGGCTTGCCGAGCCGCCTCTGCCAAAAAACCGCTGCGCGTTTGCCCGTGCGCACGGGCGTACTCGTCGATGCGTCGCAAAGTGCGTCCCGGCAGCGTGATGTTGACCTTCTCGGCCGGCCCCCAATAGCTTTCCACGGCCACGTCCACCATGGCCCACACCCAGCCGGCAAAGTCGGGGTTGGCTTGGTGGGCGGCCATCGCGGCGGGCAGCGGCACATCTTGCCCGTCCTCGGCCAAAAATTCGCAATGGGCGTCTATCGCTTCCCGCGCATTGTCAAACGCCTCTTCCAGCGTGTCACCGGCGGAAAAGCAGCCCGGCAGGTCTGGCACCACCACGCCATAGGCGGTGGTGTCTGTCGCAGGCTCAATCGCAATCAAAAATTTCATGGTTCAACCTTTCAAACCTGCCTGTTTCATCAATTTATGCACTAAACCCAAGCCCAAATCCTTTTTGGGGTGCGGCACGCTGATGTGCCCACCGCGCTGCGGATGGCTGAAAACATGGTGACTGCCCCGCACCCCGCGAAGCAGCCAACCCTCCGCCTCCAACAACTTGATGAGTTCCGCACTGCGCATGGTGGTTATTATAACCACCAGTTAATCAGACAAGAGGACGTGACTGAGCCTCGACAGCCGGTTGATAGGCCGGCGACTATCATCCAAGGTTTAGCGCAATCCTATGAAAAAAGACGCCCTCCAACCCGCCGACTACCTGAAAAAAATACTGACCGCCCGCGTCTACGACGTGGCGAGCGAGTCGGCGCTGGAGCCGGCGCGGGCCTTGGGTCGGCGGCTGCACAACACGGTGCTGCTCAAGCGCGAGGACCAGCAGTCGGTGCGCAGTTTCAAGCTGCGAGGCGCTTACAACAAGATGGTGCACCTGAGCCCTGAGCAGCTGAAAAAAGGCGTGATCTGCGCCTCTGCCGGCAACCACGCGCAGGGGGTGGCCCTGAGTGCGCACAAGCTGGGCGCGCGGGCGGTGATCGTGATGCCGACCACCACGCCGCAGCTCAAGGTGGATGCGGTGCGCAGCCTGGGCGGCGAGGTGGTGCTGTTTGGCGACAGCTACTCGGACGCCTTCACACACGCCGCTTCGCTAGAGAAAAAACAGGGCCTGACCTTTGTGCACCCCTTTGACGACCCGGACGTGATTGCCGGACAGGGCACGATTGCCATGGAGATGCTTCGCCAGCACCAGGGGCCTCTGCATGCGGTGTTTGTGGCCATCGGCGGCGGCGGCCTGATCTCGGGCGTGGCCAACTACATCAAGGCGGTGCGGCCCGAGATCAAGGTCATTGGCGTGCAGATGAACGACTCCGACGCCATGATGCAATCGGTGGCCGCCGAGCAGCGTGTCACGCTGGCCGATGTGGGCCTGTTTTCGGACGGTACGGCGGTGAAATTGGTGGGCGAAGAGACCTTTCGCATTACCCGCGAGCTGGTGGACGAGTTTATGACCGTGGACACCGATGCGGTATGTGCCGCCATCAAGGACGTGTTTGTGGACACGCGCAGCATCGTGGAGCCGGCAGGTGCGCTGGCGGTGGCGGCCATCAAGCAGTATGTGGCCCGGCACAAGACCCGGGGCGAGACCTATGCCGCGATTTTGTGCGGCGCCAACATGAACTTCGACCGGCTGCGCTTTGTGGCCGAGCGCGCCGAGGTGGGTGAGGAGCGCGAGGCGCTGTTGGCGGTGACCATTCCTGAGGAGCGCGGCAGCTTCCGGCGCTTTTGCGAGCTGATCGGCAACCTGCCGGGCGGGCCGCGCAATGTGACCGAGTTCAATTACCGCATCAGCGATTCAGCCCAGGCCCATGTGTTTGTGGGCCTGAGCACGCATGGCAAAGGGGAATCGACCAAGATCAGCGCCAACTTCACCAAGCATGGCTTTGCGGCGCTGGACCTGACGCATGACGAACTGGCCAAGGAGCACATCCGGCACATGGTGGGGGGCCACTCCAAGCTGGCGCAAGACGAGCGGCTGCTGCGCTTTGTGTTCCCCGAGCGGCCAGGGGCGCTGATGAAGTTTTTGAGCCTGATGCGCCCTGGCTGGAACATCAGCCTGTTCCATTACCGCAACCAGGGCGCGGATTACGGCCGTATTCTGGTGGGGCTGCAGGTACCCAAGGCCGACGACAAGGCTTTTGCCAAGTTTCTGGCCACCCTGGGCTACCCCCACGTGGAAGAAACTGCCAACCCCGTTTACCGGATGTTTTTGCAATCATGAGCGCGCCTGGCAGCAGCCCGCTCGACGGCAAGCTGGTGGTGGCGATTTCATCACGCGCCCTGTTTGATTTCGAGCAAGAAAACCAGGTGTTCGAGCAGGGCGACGACCGGGCCTACATGGCGCTACAGCTGCAGCGGTTGGAGCAGCCGGCCCGGCCCGGCGTGGCGTTTTCGCTGGTGAAAAAACTGCTGGCCTTCAACCAGGGCCCGCCCGACGGCAGTGGCAGCCAGCCGGTGGAGGTGGTCATTTTGTCGCGCAACGACCCGGTCTCGGGCATGCGGGTGTTCCGCTCGGCGCAACATTACGGGCTGCCGATCCAGCGTGGCAGCTTCACCCGCGGCCAGCCGCCCTGGCGCTACCTGAAACCGCTGCACGCCAACCTGTTTCTCAGCACCCACCTGAGCGATGTACGCGCCGCACTCGATGCCGGTGTGCCGGCGGCCCAGGTCTACCCGCACTCGGCCCATGCCAGTGAGGCGCACCCGACCGAGGTGCGCATTGCCTTTGACGGCGACGCTGTGCTGTTCAGCGACGAGGCAGAGCGGGTGTACCAGGCCGAAGGTTTGCAATCGTTCCAGCAGCACGAGCGGGCCAAGGCCCAGCAGCCGCTGCCGGCCGGGCCGTTCAAGCCCCTGCTGGCGGCCCTGCACCGGTTGCAGCAGGAGGGCACAGCCAGCATGCGCATCCGCACCGCGCTGGTGACGGCGCGCAGCGCACCAGCCCATGAGCGGGCCATCCGCACCCTGATGGACTGGAACATCGAGGTCGACGAGGCCATGTTTTTGGGCGGCTTGCCCAAGGGCGAGTTTTTACGCGAGTTTGAACCTGATTTCTTTTTTGACGACCAGACCGGCCACATAGAGTCCGCGGCGCAGCATGTGCCTTCGGGGCATGTGGCTAGCGGGGTGCGAAACGGCTAGTTGTTAGCCTTGTCGCGTCTTGAGCTTCTAGGATCAGGGCGGAGGGACACGAGCGGCGGCATGCAGTCGGCCCCTGCCGCTCGCCAAATACCTCTCCCTGACCCCTGTCAACACCAGCAATGCCAACAAGGGATACTCCAGCTACCGCAGCGGCCCGAGAGCAAACCCCCATGACACCCAGCCAAAAACTCCAGGACGTCAAGACCTTCGCCAGCCGCGCCTGGGCCCTGACCCAACCCTACTTTGCCTCGCAAGACAAATGGAAGGCGCGCGGTCTGCTGGCGGCGATCGTGGCGCTGAACCTGGGGCTGGTGTACATGGCGGTGCTGTTCAACGACTGGAACAAACTGTTTTACGACGCGCTGCAAGACAAGAATGAGGCGGTGTTCTGGGCTCAGCTGGGCCGCTTCACCTGGCTGGCGTTTGCTTTCATCATTCTGGCCGTGTACAAGTTTTACCTGACGCAGCTGCTGCAGATGCGCTGGCGCGCCTGGATGACCAGCCACTACCTGCAGCGCTGGCTCGACGGTCAGGCCTTTTACCGGCTGGAGCTGATGCGCTTCCAGCAGCAGCCCAACGCCGGGCAGACCAACCCGGACAACCCGGACCAGCGCATCCAGGAGGACATCAACCTCTTCACCAACTACACCGTGTCGCTGAGCATGGGGCTGCTCAATGCGGTGGTGACACTGGCCAGCTTTGTCGGTATTTTGTGGGCACTGTCGGGCGGCTTTGTCTTCAGCTTCGGGGGCAGCAGCTACAACATCCCGGGCTTCATGGTCTGGATGGCGGTGCTGTACTGCGCGGTGGGCAGCCTGCTCACACATTACATCGGGCGGCCGCAGATCAAGCTCAATTTTGAGCAGCAACGGGTGGAGGCTGATTTTCGGCACCACATGGTGCGGGTGCGCGAGTACAGCGAATCGGTGGCGCTGGACCGGGGCGAGGCGGTGGAGCGGGCGCAGCTGGACCTGCGCTTGTCAAGCGTGCTGGGCAACTACCTGCGGCTGATCAAGGCGCAGAAAAACCTGGTCTGGTTCACCAGCTTTTTTGGCCAGGCGGCGGTGGTGTTTCCGTTTGTGGTGGCCGCGCCGCGCTTTTTCAGCGGCGCCATCCAGCTCGGCGAGCTGATGCAGATTTCGAGCGCCTTCGGTCAGGTGCAGGGGGCCTTGAGCTGGTTTGTGGACAGCTACAGCAACCTGGCCAGCTGGCGCGCCACCACCGACCGACTGACCAGTTTTGAGGCCTCATTTACCGCGCTAAGCCACGCCCAGCGGCCCTTGTCTGCTATTGATTCCGAAGCACTGGACGTCAGCAATCTGAGCCTGTCGCTGCCCGATGGCAGCCTGCTGCTGGCTGACACGGCGCTGCATGCCGCCGCCGGCGCCCGGGTGCTGCTGCAGGGGCCGTCGGGCAGCGGCAAATCAACACTGTTTCGCACGCTGGCCGGCATCTGGCCCTTTGCCACCGGCACGCTGGCGCGGCCTCTGGACGCCATGTTCATTCCACAACGGCCCTATTTTCCCAATGGATCGCTGCGCGATGCCCTGGCCTACCCGGCACTGGCCAGCCACTACACCGATGCTCAGCTGCGCCAGGCCTTGCAGGATGCCGAGTTGCCGGCCCTGGCCGAGCGGCTGGACGAGGCCGGCGCCTGGGGCCAGCAGTTGTCGGGCGGTGAGCAGCAGCGCTTGGCCATTGCCCGGGTGCTGCTGAAAAAACCGCGCTGGGTGTTTGCCGACGAGGCCACCAGCGCGCTGGATCAGGACACCGAAGAAAAAGTGTACAAAAAGCTGCTAGCCCTTGTGGAATCTGGTGGTGGCGCTCTTTTTTCAATAGCGCACCGACCGGGCGTGGCGGCTTTTCACAACACGCGCTGGCAGCTGGAGGCGCTGCCCCTTGAGGCCAGTGCGCGGTTTACCCTGCAGGTGCAGTTGGCCACTGCAGCGCCGCAGCGCTAGATTTTTTCGTTCTTGGCGACCTTGCTTGTGGAGTAGGTCACCGCCGCCATCGCGTTCGGGCTGGGCTGTGCGGCCACCGCCTGGTTGGGCGAGCTGATTTCGAGCTGGTTGCGAACCTGGGTTTGCACCTGGACCGCGCTGGCGCTGGCCGCCCACAGCGAGGCCAAGTGGTCCATCAGCATCTTGGACATGGGCACCGGCGGCGGGTCCTCGACTTTCGCAGTCTCGGGGCGGTGAATGGTCCAGTCTCTGGGCGCGGTGTCAGCCTCGGCGCCGCGCCGCATCGGATCAGCCACGCTGGTGTACACCAGTTCCTTGCCATCGGAGGGGCTTTGCCCCACCCGGTTGACCAAACTCGGCGAAAAACCCGTTTCGTCTCCCGCCGTCACCACCGGGTTGACCGGCGCGACCGGCATCACCCGGGCCACCGCCGACACGGCCGCGCCCTCGGCGCCGGATTGGCGCGCGAATGCGGTACGGTCAATGGGCGGCATTTCCATGGTGGGCAGTTGGTGTCTGGCTTACAAGGTCTTTTGACGGAGGTCGTACTGGTGTTAACGGCAGATTTGGCGGGTAATTTAGGCCTATTTTCAAAAATATCGAAAATATTTTTGAAAACCTCAATCCGTCACAGCTTGGTAAACCAACTGGCGCAGCAGGTTGCGGTGGTAGAGGCGCATGGCCCCCGGCGATTGCATCATCATGACGGCAACGATCTCTTCCTTGGGATCGACCCAGAACACGGTCCCGGCATAGCCGCTCCAGTTGTAGTCGCCGGCGCTGCCGGGCGTAAACGCCAGGCCGTCACTGGGGCGCACGGCAAACCCGAGGCCGAAGGTGTAGAGCGTGGGCGTCAGCACGTTGCCGCCAGGGGTCTGGGCGATCGGGATCCGGGGCCCAAGGTGGTCAGCCGTCATCCAACGCACCGTGG
>Ga0214921_10010862_pt1 | contig 11184 bp, 6 predicted proteins | sample LL1505_MetaG_FD_177992 | JGI IMG/M metagenome (GOLD analysis project Ga0214921, IMG submission 177992) | Freshwater microbial communities from Lake Lanier, Atlanta, Georgia, United States - LL-1505 | ecosystem: Environmental > Aquatic > Freshwater > Lake | place: USA: Georgia | collected 2015-05-28
TTTATTTAACCTCTATTCAAAGGTTAGGTTGGGCTGTTTAACGTAAGACATCAAATAAATTGTTATAACTATCAGTCCAAGCCTTCAGTTTTGGCAGAGTTTCAATTGGCTTGTAGTCTTGGGCTTTCTGTAATGCAGCGATGAGCTTTTTGTTATTGGTTACCACTACAAAATCTGTTCGATAAAGGTCATCCTCGGTTGGGCGATTGGCAATTAACACTGCTTCCATGCCTTCCTTGTCGGCAATCAACTTGACCATAGGGGCTAGGTTGATTAATCGGTTAGTTACGTTGTAAACAATCGCGCCATCTTCTCTGATTTGCTTTTTGTACCCCTGCAAAGCTTCGACCGTCATCAAATGCATCGGAATAGAGTCTGAAGAAAATGCGTCGACGCTGAGCATGTGAAATTGATTAGGTTGCTCTCTTTCTAAGCTTAATCGTCCATCGCCCACCAAATAATCTATCTTTGATTTGGAGGTTGATAAATACCAAAAATACTTCTTTGCAATATCAATCACAGCAGGAACTAATTCGTAAATACGGAAGCTATCCGACTCGCGGCCATAGGAGGTCAAGATGCCTATGCCTAAGCCCAATATGCCAACACGAATCGATGGCTCTTCTTTTTGGTAAAAAGTAATTGTTTTTGCAATACCAGTATCAGGACCAAAATAGCTGACAGGCTTGGTACGCAAAGGTTCATACGTGTGCTCCCAGCCATGGCTGATAACGCCGTGATAAAGATCACGAAAGGACTCAGGCGTATTGTTTTTGTCTGACTCGGACACCCATAAGGTGCCGTAGAAATCTCTGTGCTCTAAAAGCGTTTGCTCAGTGCTACGCGAGTATTGCCAAAGCAGCCAGGTCATTGCGCAAGTTATTGCTAAGGCGCAAGCAATCAAGATTGAATTAACTTTTGCGGTAATAGTTGATGAAGGTGCCCGCCACATCACAAAGCTCGCCAACAGGCCGCAGGAAATAAGTGCCAATGGAAGTTCAGCAAAAGAGTTAAACACCAAAGGTGCTAGCAAGCCCACCATTAACCCGCCGGCAGCGCCGCCAATAGATAAGCATAAATAAAACTGTGTGATGTATTGCGCTGCTGGTCGAATTGCAGCCAACTCACCATGACAAAACATGCAGCCGACAAAAAGCAAAATGCAAAACAGCGGTAATGCAACATAAATATTCATGGTGGAGGCATATCCTTGGTACATGCCGTATGTCGTGATGGCAAGCAAGGCAAAAAACAGCGGAATAAAAACCTGGCGCGAATACCAACCGCTTTTACCGCGCGAACTACCCACATCGAACACCAAAATAAAAGTCACTAAATAAAGCACCAACGGAACAATCCATAGAAACGGAACAGATGCAATGTTTTGGGTAATGTGGTTCGTAAAAGATAGCAGCAAGACTGAACCCAGTGTGGCTAACAAAAGCCATAGCGTATAGTCTTGTTTGGTTGGCGCTTTCTCAACTACTTCTGACTTTGAGACACTAGATTTAGGGATTTCAACAATTACTTCGTGGTGAATTGAATGCCAAGCAGACACAACAATAAGTAAGGCATAGACGATATAAACGCCGCTCCATAACCACGCTTGGCTGTGTAAATCAATATGCGGCTCTATTAAAGGCGGGTAGGCTAATAAGGATAGAAGCGAAGCAAAGTTAGAAAGCGCAAATAAGCGATACACCTTAGCTTGTGGGTAGCACCGCGCAAACCAAGCTTGTACCAATGGTCCTGTGGTGGAAAGTAGGAGGTAGGGCAAGCCCACTGTTACCAAGAGCAGTAAAAAATCCTTGTAGATGGTTCAGTGTCAGCTGCAGGCTTCCAAACATCACTTGCGATGATGGGGAGCCAAATTAGAGAAATAACCACTACTACTGAATGAAAAATAGCTTGCGTGCGTTTAGACAGTTTGCGCACTACAAAGTCTGCATACCAGTAGCCCAAAAGCAAAATCATCTGGAAGAAAACCATACATGTGGTCCATACAGCGGACGAGCCACCAAACCAAGGAAGAATTTGCTTGGCAATGATGGGTTGCACCATGAATAAAAGAAATGCGCTGGTGAAGATGGTGGTTGAGAAGTAAATCATGCTGGGTTTATTTTGAGAAGAATGATCAAAAGGCTATTTAGTTGCATTACAAAAAACAAACCCACCGGAGGTGGGTTTGTTTATGACTCATTGGAGTTGTCTAAATTTGATGATTTAAAAATACATCATATCTTTGAGGTCAAGGATGATTCGATCCAAAAATTTCATCGAACCGTACGATTCTTGAAGCACATCACGCTGGCTAAGACGTTTGTATAAGAAGTTATCCTTTTTTAAACCAGCAAGGACTTCGTCCATCACAGGCTTGTTGTTTTGGAGTCCCATAAACTCTTCAACCTCATCAGACAATTTGTGAGTAGATAAAGTACCTTTTGTATCACTTGCTTTTCCAGCGGAATCATCAGAGTCCACTAATTTTCTGACAGTGATCAATGTCAAGATCTGGCGGTTGTAATCTAAGGTGACTTGTCTTTTGAAGAAATACTGCAGTATGGGTATGTCTTGCAAAACAGGAACGCCATTTTGAGACTGGTCTTTTTCGCGCTCAATCAAACCGTTTAAGATAAAAGTTTGCCCAAATTTAACCATTGCTGCTGCATTGATGGAATTACGCGTAAGGTGTAACGCAATATTGACTGAATCTGGGTTGTCCTCCAGAAAAGATCTGGAGGCCCTGATGTTGAGCAACACATGGTCGTCGTCTAGAAATGTAGGCGTAATGGACAGCACGACGCCAATCGATTTGTCTACTATTGCGCTTACACCGCCAGAATTACCTGATACTTTGACTGATAAATTACCACCGCTAAAAAAAACAGAAGGTAAACGGTCGACAGCGGCAAGGGTCGGTCTAGCAATCACTTCATTTTTTGTATAAAGTGAGTTAGCTATATTCATTGAATAGTTAAGAAATCCCTGTGAGACAGCTGCTGTAGCCCCCCCTCCCAACCCAACAGGAGCAGTAGTCGTAGCGCTAGCAATTGTGTTGTAGAGCTGAGATGTTTTGGTAATGGTTCCATCATTGGCTTGTGCAAGACTACGTCCAAGATTAAGTCCGTCTAAAAGATTGATGCCGTAGCTTTTTTGAACCGTTTCTTCTGTGCGAATCATAGTGACTTCGATCATCGCGCTAGGCGGCCTCTCCCCATTGCACGGCGCTGGTATTGTTGTGGCAGGTGCATTTTCTTCGTTCAAAGGTAACTGGCCATGGACCAGCAAAGGAGTTGTATCTTTTTCTGAAATAGGTGCAGGTCGCGGGTCACATCTAAACCAATTTTTTCGTTCTTCAGAAGTTTCAGCTACGGCAGTCTTTTTGTCAGCCGCTGCATCTTTTCCTTTGTCTGCTGATTCCTCTGTTTTAGCTTGCGCTACAACGATATCGCGTGGCTTTAGTTCATTTTTGTCGCCACTTTGGTAGCTGGTCTTCATAGCCAATAATTGGTCTACACGCGTGCTGACATAACGCGTTTCTTTTTTATTCTTTTCTAATGCAGAGTAGCGCTCCAGCATGTCGGCAGCCTGTTGTGGTTGCTTAGCCATGGCTGCTAAAAGTGCTTTTACTCTGAACAATCTTGGGTCTTGCCAATTTAGTTCATCCAACTTGGCAGTAGCAAACACTGCAGTTTGCGTGTCGCCACTTAGCATGGCAGCTTGCGCTAATCCAAATAATCCTTCATAGGGAGTCTTTTGTTTGGAGTCCACGGCTAAAGCAAATGCTTTCTTAGCTTCGATGTAATTTGCTGAGGACATGTACAACTTACCAAGTTGAACATAAGCTACGTCAAGAGTTGCATCCAAGCCTATAGCTGTTCTGTATCCTGCTTCAGCAGACGCAAAACTATCCATCTCGCCTTTTTCATACTTGAGTTGGTAAGCAAAGGCGTTGAAGAAGTGCAAGGCAGCACTGTTCAAATCAAATTTCAATCCTGTATTGAAAACAGCCTGCGCTTTGTCAATTTCCCCCTTTTGCAAGTACTCTGCGCCAGCTTTTAATAGCGACTGTGTTCTGGTAGGTTCCGCTTGTTGCGTCTTGTTACCCAAGTCTTTGATAAAACTACCAAAACCAAAATCTCCATTTATGGAGGAGCATCCTGATACCAACAATGCAAGGCAAAGTGCCAAAATATAATGTGATTTGAGATTCATTGTCAAAATAAAAGTTGTGTTTTTTTATTTGAAAGCACTCGAATCTAACATGTGAAATGCAACATTCACATCAGTTTAATGATGAGTTTGTAATCTTTTCAATCCAAATTTTCTTAGATGTAGAAAAAATAATTAACTATGCATCTGCCATAGGTTTACTAAGTAACTCTCCAGCGCTAATCCACCTTAGCTCCACTTCGCTTCACCACTGCTTCATATTTACCAAGCTCAGACCGCAAAAAAAGCCCAAATTCTTCAGGCGTTGTCGGAACAGGCTCTGCCATTAGGTTCGCAAAACGTAATTTAGTTTCAGACGCTTGAAGCGCTTGCACAAAAGCCTGGTTCAGTTTTTGAACGACGCTAGCAGGTGTTTGCGCAGGGGCTACAAGCCCCCACCATGTGTCAACCGCAAAACCTGGAAGTACCTCTGCAATTGCAGGAACATCGGACAACAAGCTACTGCGTTGCGGTGTGGTCACTGCTAATGCTGTGAGTCTTCCACTTTTAATGTTGGGCGCTGCAGTGGCTAGGTTGTCGAAATTGAAATCTACTTGACCTGAAAGAAGCGCTAGTTGCGCAGGGTTGCCGCCATTGTAGGGAATATGCACTGAAAATATTCCTGCGCGTGACTTGAATAGTTCGCCTGCTAAGTGACCAGCGCTTCCATTGCCACCAGAGCCGTAATTCAGTTGACCGGGATGGGCTTTGGCATAACTTATAAAGTTGCTCAAATTTTGGATTCCCAATCGTTTAGCAGTCTCCGTATTCATCACCAAAACATTCGGCACGCGCAAAATTTGTGTGATGGGCGCAAAGTCAGTGGTTGCGTTGTAAGGCATGCGGCTATAGAGCCAGGGGTTAACTGCATGCGTGGCAGTGGCGGCAATACCAATCGTCAATCCATCAGGTGCTGCTTTGGCTATGAAATCTGCACCAATATTCCCGCCAGCACCGGGGCGGTTTTCGACTACAACGGTTCCTAAGGTCTCTTTAACGCGTTCGGCCAATATTCTTGCTGTAATGTCTATAGGTCCTCCAGCTGCATAGGGGACTATGAGGTGTATGGATTTGCCAGTGGTTTGAGCACTTGAGGCTGAGCATATGCACCACAGCCATAAAAGTGTGAAAAATAAACGTGTGTTGCTTGAATGCATGACTTTTTAGTTGATTGAACTTGCTTTTAACGTTACTAAGCCTAATTAATAAACGCAGAAAGAAAAAAATATCCAACGATGATAGGAATAAAAACAATAATAGGGGTTTCTACTGCTTTTGAAGAAATTTCACGTAATACGGAGTCATCAGAAAGAATACCTTTTCTGTGTAATCGATGAGCGATTTGTCACGATAGACTCGTCTTGACTCCTTTCAAGCACCCGAAAATACAGTTTTACAAAAGGCTCTAAATGAATGGCATCAAAGTTCTGTTGATAGAAGACGAAATCAAAATTGCTGATTTCGTTATCAAAGGACTAATGGCTGTGGGTGTCGAAGTAACGCATGTCACGGATGGTGCTACCGGACTTAAAGTTGCCTTGGAGGACGCGCACGATGTGTTGGTCTTAGACATCATGTTGCCTGCGATGAATGGCATTGAATTGATGCGCGAGTTAAGGGAAAGTGGAAATTCGCGTCCCATCATTATTTTGAGTGCAAAAGTTGATTTGGAAGACCGCCTTGAGAGTTTTCAAAAAGGGGCCAACGATTATTTGCCCAAACCCTTTTACGTGGAGGAATTGATTGCGCGAATTAAAGCTTTAACGCTGCGTATTTCTTCTGATAGAAAAGAAGCGATCGTCTACAAAGGCCTGAAACTAGATTTGGTGAGTCGACGTGTTGATTGGCAAGGTATTTCAACTATTTTGAGTCCGCGTGAATTTAGTTTGCTTGGGTACCTCATGCGCTCACCAGGACACATTTACTCTCGTCAACAAATTCTCAAGCATGTATGGGCCATTGATTTTGATCCTGAAACCAACGTAGTAGATGTTTGTGTGTTGCGCATCAAACGCAAGCTCAATCGCAAAAATGGTAGCCCGGCTTCGCCTATCGAATCAGTGCGTGGCGTCGGTTACCGCTTGTGTATTGAGGAGTTGGAATGAAACCTTCATTTAGGCTGGTTTTATTTATCAATATATTGATTGCCTCTGCAATTCTCATCATCGTAAACAGATTTGCAATTCAAATGTTCTTACCTCTACAAATCAAGGATGAATTAAAAGCAGAGCTTATGATCTTTGTAGATGAATGCGGTAAATTCTTACCAGATCAAGAAGACTTTCATGCGTGTATTCAGGTTAGTAAAAAAATGAGCCTGATAAAGGGTTTTACTGGGCGCTATGTTTTGTGTGCTGAAAAAGATAGCACCAACCCAAATGTCGCATGTAGCACCGCACTGGGTAATCTTGTCAAATGGGATGCAAATAGAAACCTTGCCAATCAAGAAATTCAATTTTCTGAAATTGAGATTTCTAAAACGCCATGGCTTGCTGCTAACTTTTATGGGCCTGCAAGACAAAGAACAGTAGTCATGTTGCCCCTCGAGGAGGTATCTATTGAGATATCCAAAATGCTTCGGGCTTATCGTGACAAAAATACTATTTATGTGTTGCCAGTTTTGTTATTGTTGATTTTTTCAATGACTTGGCATGTGTTCAATGTGGCTATGCGACCGATTAGGCAAATTGATAAATCTATCACCACCTTAGATTTAAAAACTTTTGAAATTAAAACGGCCTTGACTGCGCCCTACAAAGAGTTTCTAAACATCGTTGACTCCTTTGAAGCGTTGCGTATAAGTCTCATACAAAGCTTTGAAAAGGCAAGACGATTTGCATCCGACGCTTCGCACGAATTAAGAACTCCGCTGACTATTTTGCGCGGCAATGCAGAAGCGCTGATCAAAGAATTGACAAACGGATCGGATGAACAAATTCGGATGCAAATGGTTATTTTAGAAATTGATAGGCTTGTGACCATCACACAGAAACTACTGTGGTTGTCACGTGCAGACGCCAACAAATTGAACCCTGTTTTTCAGAACGTGAATTTAAGCGACGTGATGGAGCAATGGGTACTTGACGCACAAACATTTAATCCAAAGATAAGCTTGACCGGTGAAATTCAGCCCCAAGTTATATGGAGATGTGATGCAGACCTGATCCATCAATTAATTGGAAATCTGTATGACAACGCAGTCAAATATAACGATGTTAATAGAAGCCGGATTCATTTTCGATTGAACCAAGACACCAATGGGTTTTATTTATCCGTTGAAAACCCATCATCATCACCACTGCCTACTGACTTTGAAAATTATGCTTTCGATAGGTTTTACAGAGGCGATGACGCGCATTCGCGTGCCGTTGATGGATTAGGTTTGGGACTGAGTTTGTGTAAGGAAATTGCCACCCTGCATGAGGCGCAGCTTTTTGCAAAGGTAAAGGGTGACGGAATTGTCACTTTTACCCTTACCAACTCTCGTCTACAGATCATTTGATTACGAAATAATCATCTTATACAGAGAGTCGCTGACCTAAATGTCACCCCAGTAGATGGCCTTTTTGTTTATGGTTGCGTATGCCTACGCAAGCGTCAAACTCAGCAGTATTGGATGACCTCATCCAAGAGATGGGCGCAGGCGACATTGCTATTTCAGAGGCCATCAAATTAAGCCCGCCATTGGTGCTCACTGCTTGCTTGTTGTACATCATGGCGTCGGACGGAAAAATTCAAGAGCAAGAAAGTAGCCAACTCCAACAAGTCATTGGCGGCAATGACGGGCTCTTAGCGCATGCCTTGGCCTATGTCAAAGCTTTTCCAGTCGAAAAGTTTTTAGAGGATGCCCCCTCCGTATTGAGTCAGCAAGACAAACTTTGCATCATGGCAAATGTTTACGACTCCATGCTGGCGGATGGCAATGCGGACAAAAGAGAGCATGAAATTTTCAATAAGTTTCGTGAGGCATTTGATTTACAAAAGTCTGACCTTAATCTTATTGTTGAGGTCGTCACCTTAAAAAATAACAAAGGCATATTTGGCGATTTCGAACCAGTAACTAGCGACAAACTGAGTGACTTAACGCCACATTTGGCAATGGCTGTTTCGATTGTCTACATGATGAGTGCGGATGGATCCATTGGCCAAGAAGAAATTGGGCAACTTGAAGCTATGGTGGGAGAGTTTGAAGGCTTGCAAGAATTCGCCCTTCAACTAGTTAGAAAAATAAAACGTGGCGACTTTTTAAACCACGCGAAGCATGCGCTAGACAAGCCGCAAAGATTGTGCGTTCTATTAAACGTATGCGATTCCATGATGGCTGATGAGGATATCGGCATTTTGGAAGACAAGTTATTTGTCAGTATGCTGGACGCTTATGCAGTAAAAGAATCTGCATTTAAAAAGTATTACGAAGTGCTTGAATTAAAAAATATCAAGCCATTTAACGTTAGTGATTTTGAATACAGCATCGAGCATGTTCGCACTTTAAGCCAGCAAGAACAAAAAGGTATTGTGATTGAAGACCTAAATGACCAATCCGAAGTTGGTATTGGAATTCAAAGGACGATGGATAGCAATACTGAAAAAGTGACCAATGATTTCGGCTCTAACGACAATATCCAGCAGGTTCAAGACAATGCGACGCATGAGTTAGAGAATCAAAGGTCGTTTGATATCAAAGTTGACCCTAATTTGCAGGCAGTATTAAGCGGGTCGAATACTAACGAAAATATTCAAGCAATTGGGGGCGCCAGCAATTCAGCCCTCTTAAAAGTAGTCCCTACGGATGAACGGGTAGAAAACTTGCAAAAGGTGGTGGACGAATTAAGCACAAAGTTGAAGAAATTTGAAAATAAAAATAAAAGCTTGCTTAACAATATTCGGGCAAACACAAATAAAGAGACTTCAAAAGATCCCGCTTTCGATAACCGAGCCAGTGAAACAAACAAGGCAAATGTTTCGAACGAGGCAACCAAAGATAACTTGCAGTCTGTCAATGCAGGTGCTTCTACCACCAATAAAGCATTGGTAGCAAAAGAAGGCGTAAAAGATAACTTGCAGTCTTTTGCCGGAAAAACTAACGATGCTAATAAGGCGGCAGTTGCAAAAGAGGCAATAAAAGATAACAACCAAGCGATTGCCTCAAGCGCTAACGGTGCCAATAAGGCTGGCGTAGCCAAAGAAGCGATTGAAGACAACTTGCAATCTGCGGCTGGAAAAGCTAACGAGGCTAATAAGGCAGCTGTTGCAAAAGAGGCAATCAAAGACAATAACCAAGCGATTGCTTCAAGCGCTAGCGGTGCCAACAAAGCCGGTGTAGCCAAAGAGTCGGTCGAAGATAACTTGCAATCTGCAGCTGGAAAAGCTAACGAGGCTAATAAGGTAGCAGTTGCAAAAGAGGCAATAAAAGATAACAACCAAGCGATTGCTTCAAGCGCTAACGGTGCCAATAAAGCTGGCGTAGCCAAAGAAGCGATTGAAGACAACTTGCAATCTGCGGCTGGAAAAGCTAACGAGGCTAATAAGGCAGCTGTTGCAAAAGAGGCAATAAAAGATAACAACCAAGCGATTGCTTCAAGCGCTAGCGGTGCCAACAAAGCCGGTGTAGCCAAAGAGTCGGTCGAAGATAACTTGCAATCTGCAGCTGGAAAAGCTAACGAGGCTAATAAGGTAGCAGTTGCAAAAGAGGCAATAAAAGATAACAACCAAGCGAATGCTTCAAGCGCTAACGGTGCCAATAAAGCTGGCGTAGCCAAAGAAGCGATTGAAAACAATTTGCAGTCTGAGGCCGAAAAAGCCATCGAGGCCAATAAGGCGACTGTTACTAAAGAGGCAATCAAAGACAACAACCAAGCAGTTGCCTCAAGCCATCTAGGAGCCAATAAGGCGGGGGTTGCCAATGAAGCTTTGGACGATAACTTGCAATCTGTCCCAGTTAAGCCAACAAACACAAATGATGCAAGAGTAGCTAAGACCGGTTTTACAACTAACCGTCAGTCTTTTGGAAACACTAGCCGGCTTTCACAAACGTCTGGCGCTACAAGACCTCTGGAGGGTGCTGCTATCAGCAGTACTGATGCACTCGATATAAATTCAGAAGAAGCCTTTGCTAGCCAAACTGAGACCGAGCCTGAAAATCCAGTTACACAAAACCAAGTTGCTACAAGCACTGAAACCGAACCGCCGATTGTTTTCAAGAAACAGCAATCACCTATTTCAAAAATATTCGGTAAACAAAAGCCGTCTAAGTTTTCATTTAAGTTCTATGCGCGTGTGCTCGCTACTTTCTTCGTCATGGCACTTTGGACATCCAATATTGCTGCCACGCGTCTCGACATGGGAAGCATGGTGTTCGGCCATTTGATGCGCATCAGCCCGGATCAATTAGATCTGCGCTAATTCGCCGCTCGCGAGGGGCCACGAAAAAAAAGCCCCGCAAAAAACGGGGCTTGGATTTGAGCGGACTAAAAGCTTATTTACGGTTAGCCAAAATCTCAGCGTTGCGATGCTCTGCGCCTACAAACAACTGACGGGGGCGTCCGATTTTGTATTCGGGGTCACCAATCATTTCGTTTAATTGGGCAATCCAACCAACAGTGCGGGCCAAGGCAAAGATACCGGTGAACAAGTTCACAGGAATGCCGATAGCACGTTGCACAATGCCAGAATAAAAGTCAACGTTGGGATAGAGCTTGCGTTGCACGAAGTAGTCGTCTTCCAAGGCGATTTTCTCGAGCGCTTTGGCGAGTTTGAACAAGGGGTCGTTCTCTAGCCCAAGTTCTTTCAAAACTTCGTTGCAAGTTTCTTGCATCAACTTAGCGCGCGGGTCGTAGTTTTTGTACACACGGTGACCAAAGCCCATCAGTTTGACGCCAGAGTTTTTGTCTTTGACTTTCTCCATGAATTCGCCTACTTTGGCAACGCCACCCATTTTCTGGATGTCTTGAAGCATATTCAAACACGCTTCGT
>Ga0214921_10010863_pt1 | contig 11184 bp, 10 predicted proteins | sample LL1505_MetaG_FD_177992 | JGI IMG/M metagenome (GOLD analysis project Ga0214921, IMG submission 177992) | Freshwater microbial communities from Lake Lanier, Atlanta, Georgia, United States - LL-1505 | ecosystem: Environmental > Aquatic > Freshwater > Lake | place: USA: Georgia | collected...
CTTTTGAATAGCTTTTCCTTTGCTTCGTCGGTGAAGTCGGGAACCAGCACTCGGACCGTCGCAATGAGTGTGTCGGGTGTTACTTCTGCCGGCGGAAGGCGCAGAAGAGCTTCTGAGATGTGACCCAGAAGAGCATAGGATTCGTCTTTGGGAAGGGCCGCCAGAAGAGCGGCGGGATATCGGGTTCCTTCTGGCTCTGCAGGAGCCTTGCTGACCCCTTTCGGTAGAAGCTTCTTGAGGTCGCTGCGTTCGATGGAGTTGAGAGCATTCAGGAGCGGACGAACACGGATAACATTCGCCATTGGTTCGGTGTCTTGGTTTGCGCCAAAACAGTGTGGGGGTGGCGGCAACTTTTTATGACCCCCACTGCGTGTTACAGACCGTGCAGGCGTATTGATATTTCAGAGCCTTGGCATCGGTTTTGATATACAGAATATCGCGGGTCTCTGGGTTTGTTTGAGACGGGCAGCTCTGGTTCGGACAGGCAATCGTCGTCAGATGGGGCAGAGTCGGGTCCAGCTTGGTGTATTCGTTGAGCTGGCTGACCTTCTGTTTGGCACCACCCGCGGTCTGAAAGTTCGTCTCCAGAATGAGAGCTTCTTCGGGCGTTTTGGGGTCCATTTTCTCTTGATGGCCACAGTGACGACAGAAAAGCCGGAGCTCTTCGGCCTCCGCGGCATACTGCAGATATAGATAATTGGCACAAACAGGGCAGAATCGCATTTGCTCTGTTTGTGTTGGAGGGTTTAGGCAGAGTCAACTTTTAGGGGGTGGTGCTCTTAAAGCTCATCATGTTCGGCAGGCTCTGCCAAATCTACACCACCCGCATAGAAATCGACAAATCGGATACAGTATAAAACGAAATAAACTACTAGCAGCATAAATATTGTATGCATAATCATTCTATCCCGTGGCTCTGGGTTAATAGGGAGTTGTGCTACGTTGTTCGTGCGGTCTTCGGGCCAACGGCAGATAATGCAACGGGGCTGTCCCGAATAAGTCAGCCACTTTTGCCAGCACTGTTTGTGAAACACCGGTTTGCAATTACATCCTAGCACCAACGGAACATAAGGTGCGGTTCGCATTTCGCCGATGCAGATGGCACACGTATTACCGGACATCTTATCCTGTTTAGGTTTGCTAAGTTTAGGCCTAAGGTGGCTATCTGTTTCCAGATAGACATGCTTCAGAAAAAGTCTGCGGCAAAACCAAAGACTTTGAAGGTAGAGATTGAGAAAAAGACAGAAACAAAGGCAAAGGCAGAAACAAAGACAAAGACAACTAAAGCCCAACAACCGGTCAGGCATGTTAGTAATGGAGTTGGACTTACAGCCGGTCTGCAACTCTGGCAATCATCTGAAGGCAGCTATGTGCTCGTGGATACTTCTGCCGACGGTCGGTTTGCAAATGACGAAGCTCTCTGGTTGGCTGCTATGTCTCCCAGTCTAAAACCCGCTTCTCTTAAGAAGGTAAAGGATGCAGCGACAAAATAAGACACAACGCCGCAAGGCAGCTCCTACATTACCGAACGAAGTAGTCGGACCGTTTGCCGGTGATACCATAGTCAAAGCAACAGAGGATTCTCTGGATGCGTTTTTTGCTGCGGAATCAGAGCGTAATTTCCAGCAGCCGTGGCATCTTCTCGATAAGGGGTCGCGTCTGGACCGGTTGCGCCGGTTTGTCCAACAGTATCCATCTCTGTCACTTGCAGAACGGGCTTCGTTACTGACAGCGGTGCTTCAGGCCTATGAGTTGCGGCAGCTAAACAGCAAATTTGCCGTCGACTATGACCATACCACCGCAACAGTTAATGCAATTAAGGGTCTCCGCGAACGCACGAATGCAGCGGGCCTCAAAACTTTCCGCATTGAAGCGGTTACGTCGGCGACTCGTCAAACCCAGCGGTCTAAGAAATCTGCGCCTCAAGAAAGTAATGCAGGAGTTGGCGGTAGCGGTAGCAACAGCAACAGCCAATCCCTTATCGGAGCGGCAAGTGGAACGGCAAGTGGAATCGAAGGGGCTATCGCAGACAAATCAAAGTGATATCGAAATCTGGTGTTCAGAACATTTGCCCGATGTATATGACCCCGGTATGTTCGACGATGAAGACACCCACGATGATGTTCTAGAAACTATAAGCGGTCTCATCCAAGAAACCGTAACCGATCTCATGGATGATGTCAGTCCCGAAGAACGTGAAGCTCTGCATGAAGAGATGATGGAATCCGCCGTAGGCTGGCTGGACGCACATCACGCCGCGCAGATTGAAGCGATTGAGCCTGAGCCTCCCATAGCACTCATTCTGCAGCCGCAGGTAGCGCAGCATTCTGCCGATTGGTATGCACAGCGGCGTAACCGTCTCACCGCTTCAGAATTCGCGCAGATTCTGGATGGCCGACGGGGTGCGCTGTTGCGCTCGAAAGTGGCTCCTGTGGCAGAAGGTTCCAGTGCCGATAGACCCTTCACGGCACCCATCGCCATCGCACAACCCGACGGAGAAATGAACGCGACCAGCTGGGGGCATCGCTTTGAGCGTGTGGTGCGTCGCATCTACGAAATTGAGCAGGCGGGTCCAGGAACCGTCAATGATAGTCTGGGGCGCTTCACTCATCAGGAGATTCCGTGGCTTTCCGCCAGCCCCGATGGAGTGGTTGCAGAGGGAGTACTGGCCGGGCGTCTTCTTGAAATCAAGGCACCCAAGACCCGTGTGCCTGGCCTCTTCGTGCCCTTTGAATATTACGTGCAGATGCAGATTCAAATGGAGGTGTGCGACATGCCCGCTGTGGATTTCGTAGAAGCACAGTTCGCCCAGCGACCGGATATTTCTCTGTCCGGTGCCGAACGCGACGCGATTGCCGCGGCACGTTACAAAGGTCGTATTCGGGTCTGCGGTATTACGGAACTGCCAGATACATGGGTGATTCAGTATTCGGATCCGGTGGAGGATTTGGAGGATGCGGCTCAATCTCTGCCACCTCCCGTGGAGAATCTGCCAGTTCTTGAGGAATCCACGTGGTGGCTCGTGGGATGGTCACCGCGCACGGTTCTTCGAAATACGGAATGGTGGCACAACAAGGGCTGGCCGGAAGCGCAGCTATTCTGGGCGGAAGTAGAGTCGCTGCGTCAGGAGTATGATACTACCTCTACAAAAGAGCAGGAGGGAATTGTGTATGAAGGCGTTGGGTGGCAGGGCTCTACGTATTGAACCACATAAGGACATTGCATCGAGCTCGCTTGGCGGCCTTGATAGAATTCATAATCTCGTCTTCGAACTCGTTGTCGATTTCCAGAAGTTTTTCGCGTTTTTCCAGAATCTCCTTGATTTTCTTGTTTTGCATTCCGTTCAGTGCAAGTAGCTCACGCAGGTCGTGTTGATTCTTGATGGGATTTGCCGTTTTCATTAGAATTTCGTTTATAATACCCTTCAGGTCGTTCAATAGAATCATTTCTTCGGTCTGGATTTCCTTTACACGGCTGAACACATTGACGGCATATGTTCTGTGAAAGAAATGCCGAATATATTCTGGAATGATGAACTGGTTCGTTTCTTTGATTTCTTTGACCTGTGTCTCTACACTGTCTATAATTGTTTCCACGGCCTCTTTGGCGTTCGGTAAAAAGAGAATCTTGCCGCTTTTGAATTCGCAGAAGGCCTGCAGTTTATCGTATTTGTAGGCAGCAATCTTGTGACCTTCCGCTTTGGCATCCAGCTTGAGGTAGGAGATAATCGATAATAAAAACGCGTTGAATGCGGTTAGACAACTCACGATGAGGCTACCGTATTGATAGTCTTTCAGTTGCAGGCTCAGCAGAGTGCTGATACAGGAAGTGAGAATTGCTGGGAGCATCAGCGTAATAAGGCGCATCTCACACAGCACTTTGGCCTCGGTATAAATGATTTTCTGACCTTTGAGATAAATGGCCAGAATATCAAGAGCAGTGGAATGAGTGGTGGCGGTATCCGTGTAGAGTCCGCGAATGATTGTTTCGACCGTTCGGAAACTTACTTTATCGGGAACCGTATAATTTATAGATATATCTGTGCCATCAGGTGGGGTAGGACTCAGGTCGATTCCTCTATCTTGGAATGAATCTGCGGGAGGACTCAATGTGAAATCTGCTGAAGGAATCGCGGTAGCGGCAGCAGCAGAAGGAGGAGTGGCTGAGAGAGGAGTGGGAGTGGCAGCAGAAGGAGGCGGAGGAGTAACGGTCCCAGCACCCGATATGTCTTGTATTTCCAGCGTTACTGATTCTGTATTTTCACCCATCTTAATACGCAGATATATTAAGATGGGTAACTGTCATCCGCGTTCTATTCCTCTGAAGTCAGAACGGAGTCGTGATGCGGCTACGTTGTATGGAAAAAGGCTGAGCAGAAAACACGTGCTTATGGATGCAGAAGAAATACAGGATTCCGATACATCACGTCAGAGTCCGTGGGAGCCCAATCAGGAAATAAAATCGATTCCCTTTTCGGACCCGGTAATTCAAACTGTGATTAAGCGGTGTGGTATCTAACAGAGTCCTGCACATCCAACGCCTTTTCCTAGACCCGTCGTTCGTGGTGCATATACGGCGGCCACGAAGTCATCCGGCCGCGTCATACAATAATCGGGATACTGATGCCGGAAGTTGTTGGTGCGTTGCAGATATGAACCACCGGCTTCCGTAACGCGCGCTCCATCCGCATCGGCACATTCGGCTGCGGTCATACGGTTGAGTCCCGCATCAACACGCAGAAAATCTTCCAGCGGCAGACCCTGCTTGAAATCGGCCAGGTCTGGCTCTGCAATACCGCTCTGTTCTGGCGTGCCGATGTAGTTCATGAAGGATTCGGCGACTCCTTCCAATTCGTCCATCCTCGTGCGTGGAGACAAAGCAACCTGGGCGGCGATGATGCTAAGAACAGCTATCGTGGTTACCAGTATCCACAGCATTCACCTCTACCATCAAGTGCCAAAATTAGAGACGGGCTTTGATTCTTTATCTTGACCCTTTGTTTGGCTCTCTGGGTTTGGCTCTTGGTCGCCAGGCAACAAAAAGTGACAACCATACCCCAAGCTAAACCGGCCCTCAGGATGAACGTTAACGCCATGACCTCGAACGATGAGATGTATGTTATCAAGCGTGACGGACGCAAGGAGGCGGTGGTCTTTGACAAGGTTCTCAAGCGTATCCGCAAGGCTGCGTCCGGCCTTACCGGTGTGAATGCCACCCGTCTTGCCCAGCTGACGCTGGCGGAAATCCATGACGGTGTGCGCACCACTGAGCTTGACGAACTGGCCGCACGTCTGGCCATGAGCTACATGACGGTGCATCCGGATTGGGCCACTCTGGGCGCACGGATCATCATCAGCAACTCACAGAAGAATACACCGGAAACCTTCAGTGAGGCTATGGAGGCTCTAGGAAGGAATACGGATGCACGGGGGCTGCCTGCACCGGCCCTGTCGGCAGAGGTTCTGTTGTTCATTGAGGCAAACCGCGACCGGTTGAATGCCATGGTCAAGCCGGAACGCGACTTCCTGCTGGATTACTTCGGCTTCAAGACTCTGGAGCGGTCGTATCTGATGAAGGCAATGCGGCATATCGTGGAGACTCCGCAATACATGTGGCTGCGCGTTGCCGTGGGACTCTGGGCTACTACACCGGCCGCCGCGTCAACTCCATCCGATCCGTCGCCCTATGAGAAGAAGCAAGCGTTGGAGATCGTCATGGGCCACATCCAGGACACCTACGCTCTCATGAGCACAAAGTATTTCACGCACGCGACCCCGACTCTCTTCAATTCGGGAACGCCGCGCCCTCAGATGTCTTCCTGTTATCTGGTGGCCATGCGCGACGACAGTCTGGAGGGCATCTACGATACTCTCAAGGACTGCGCCATGATTTCCAAGTATGCCGGCGGCATCGGACTTCATTGCCACAATATCCGTGCGCAGGGCACCTATATCGCGGGAACACAGGGTGTCAGTAACGGTCTGGTGCCGATGCTCCGTGTCTTCAACAACACGGCGCGCTACGTGGATCAGTGTTTCACACCGGATACGCCGATCCTCACAAATGTAGACGGACAGTGCCAGACACTGCCCATCGCGGATATCAAGGCCGGTATGTCTGTTCTGACATCGGGATGCACGGAGATTGCAGATGAGACAGGCAAGCACTACGTCCGACCCCAACAGGATGCGCTATTTACACCGACATGGCGAACTGTTACGGCGGTCGTCACACATACATACTCTGGACCACTGTATCATCTGACGTTTGATGGTCACTATGGACCGACCGTGCGCGTAACGCCCAAGCATCCGTTCTTGGCGCAGCAGGCGACCGCGTCAGAGTACGACTACACGGAAGCGGAGAACCTCCGTGTCGGTTCAGTGGTGGCCTGTCCCAATACCCGAGACGGCTTCTCCATTCTGGAGCATATTCAGGTGGAAGAGGTGGCAGATGCGACTCTGTATGACCTAGAGGTGGAGGGAACACACGATTATGCGGTGGCCGGTGCCGGCTTCGTCCATAACGGTGGCGGGAAGCGCAACGGCAGCATCGCCATCTATCTGGAGCCGTGGCACGCCGACATCCAGGCTTTCCTCAAGATGAAGTCCAACACGGGCTCTGAGGAGGAGCGCGCCCGCGACCTGTTCTACGCACTCTGGGTTCCCGACCTCTTCATGCGCCGCGTGGAGTCCGGGGGTGACTGGAGCTTGTTCTGTCCGCATGAGGCACCGGGTCTGGCCGATGTTGTCGGGGCTGACTTTGATGCACTCTACACCCGCTATGAGAGCGAAGGCAGGGCCCGACGGGTGATTTCTGCCCAGAAGCTGTGGACCGAAATTCTGGTGAGCCAGATTGAGACCGGCACGCCATATCTGCTCTACAAGGACGCCGCCAACGTCAAGTCCAACCAGAAGAATCTGGGGGTCATCAAGTCGTCCAATCTGTGTGTGGCACCGGAGACCCGGGTGACGGTCTATGATTCCATGAAAGATACGGCTGCGGGTATCACTCTGGAGATTGCGTCGCTGGTTGGTCAGGAGGTCATTGTCTGGAACGGCACACACATGTCGTCCGTTGTCGTACATAAGACGGGAGTGTCACAGTCGTTGCTGCGCGTGACCGTGGAGATGGAGGAGTTCGGGACCGGTGCTCTCCGCACCTACCGTGCGTCTCTGGAGTGCACGCCGTATCACAAGTTCATTGTCGGAGACGACAACGACACCCCGCCTCTGTCCGAGGCCCGTCGTGTGGAGGCCCGCAATCTGAAGCCCGGTATGGAGCTGGCACATTGGTTCGGCCCCGACGGCGGTCTGGTGCGACAGCGCGTCGTTTCCGTAGAGAATGAGGGCCGGATTGATGACACCTACTGTTTCACGGAGCACGGTAACCACGTCGGCATCTTCAACGGCATTCTCACGGGACAGTGCACGGAGATTATGGAGTATTCTAGCCCAGAGGAGACCGCCGTGTGCAATCTGGCGTCTATCGCACTGCCCGCGTTTGTCCATCATTGCTCTGCAGACGGCAGCAAGTTCTTCTCATTCGATATACTCCGCTCTGTCGTGGCGCGTGTGACGGAGAATCTGAATCGCGTCATTGACATCAACTTCTATCCGACACCGGAGACCCGTCGGTCGAACATGCGTCATCGGCCAATCGGCATCGGTGTCCAGGGTCTGGCTGATGTGTTCGCCATGTTGGGTCTGGCCTGGGAGAGTCCTGAGGCTGCTCTTCTGAATCGTCGCATCTTTGAGCACATTTACTATGCGGCTGTGCGCAAATCTACAGACCTGGCCGCTGTAGAGGGTGCTTACGAGACCTTCGCCGGCTCACCGGCGGCCCAGGGCCAGCTCCAGCCGGATCTGTGGGGACTCTCTATGGATGACTACGCCACGGCCACCGAACTGGATTGGGACGGTCTCAAGAACCGTGTGACGACAACGGGGCTCCGTAATTCTCTGTTGCTGGCCCCAATGCCGACGGCATCTACCAGCCAGATTCTGGGATACAATGAGTGCATTGAGCCATTCACTTCCAACATCTACGCGCGGCGAACACTGGCCGGCGAATTCACGGTGGTGAACCGGCATCTGGTTGAGGAGCTCATGGCGTCGGGTTTGTGGTCGCCGGCTCTCAAGGAGCGCATTGTGGCGGCGAACGGCTCGGTTCAGGGTATCGCAGAAATTCCGGATAGTATCAAGGCACTCTACAAGACAGTCTGGGAAATCAAGCAAAAGACCATGATTGATATGGCGGCGGACCGCGGGGCTTTCATCTGTCAGAGCCAGAGTCTGAATCTGTTCGTATCGGACCCGACGATTGCGAAGCTCTCTTCTATGCATTTCTACGCCTGGAAGCGGGGACTCAAGACGGGCATTTACTATTTGAGGACAAAGTCGGCGGTGCAGGCAATTAAGTTCACGGTGGATCCGTCACTGGTGGCAGCAACAAAGGCTGATGCGGCGGAGTGTCTGTTGTGTTCTTCTTAGAGGGGTCTGTCTTCTGTCTTCTTGATTCTGTGTATGCGTAGTTCCTTCCAATTTTTGTTGCCGCCGGTATAAAGATGTCACGGAAATATTGGCATGACCTCCTCTCTCCTTTTTGCTTTCGCCTTCGCCAGCGCTATATTCTTGCAATAGACCCTTTTGGAGCTACTGCAAAAATGTGGAGTTTTCTTTACGCAAGCTGTGGCTCTGTTACTTTGGTTTCATTTGTTTCTTTAGGGGCTTCGACTGCTTTAGCTGCTTCAGGAGGAGCTGTTCCAGTATCCTGGTCATCATCAGACCATAGCGAATCATCTTCAGAAGGTATATCGTGTTCTCTAGAGTGAAAGCATCCCATCTTCTGTAACCGGATTGAGAAATCTTGATTATGCTATGACCGCGTGGTATGAAAAGTTGATGGGGTAACGCCGCTCAGCCGGATGACACAGGATGCAAAACCATAACCTTATTCGTAACGACCTCATGGATGTGCAGCTGCGCGCATTCGGAATCAACTCTGACCAACTGGCGTCTCTGCTCTACGATACCAGCGCAGTCATGGCGGGTGGTTCCGTGGTGCATTACTTGCACAATGTATTTGGAGGTGGGGAAGTAACCGAAGCACCCGCTACATCCGATCTGGATTTCTGGATATATCTTCCATCTCGGTCATCCAACATTCATCACATGCTACGCGCTTTTACGAATCTGGTTGAGGAACGATTTAGGAAGACATTTCCTGACTTTCATCCTATCGACCCGCCACATCCAGCGTTCGACAAAAAGTATGCAGATATGGGATGCATGTTCACAGCGCCTGGAGGTACCAACATGTCCGTGCGGTGGTGGCAACACGCAACCAATGGGAATCTCATCAATATAATCTACGTGTCCAAGCCGCCCGCAGATGCCGTTGCGCTGTTCGATATTCCTCTATGTCGGTCTCTAATCTACGGATTGCATGGAAAACTCTGGGGGGATTGGCCAAAGGTTGCCGTTGCCGATATTACAGAGAAACGTCTCACGCGCCCGCCAGTCTATGATGCACCAGCGCGGAACGTAGAAACACGTTTGGAAAAGTATTGTGCGCGTTACGGACTCAAACAGCGCGGCTCCATCCTGCTATCTGTCGTAAGCGAATTCGGCGCGGATCTGCCAGAAATCTTAATTGATTACAGTGCCTCTGTCAATGATTTACATCTGCAAATCTGTAAGACTGTAGGAGCGTCGGCTGAGCGATGGCGGCTTCGGTTGGGAAGCAGCAGTAGCAGTCGCAGCAGCCAAGGAAGCATAGATATGGACCCGTCACGGCATCTGGCCGACTATAACCTCCGCAATCACGACAAAATTACACTGTGCCGCAAATGATTACGGCGATTCTTTTAGATTTAAATAACGAAATCTGCATTTACTGAGAGAGGCCTGATAGGCCTTCTCATCAAATATTAGCAGACGCTCATCGTCTCCCGAACTGAATCGTCCTCCCCATAGACGCCTTTTTTGATGGAAATACCATATACTTTCCGATTGGCCGATACCCAGTTCCAGCCGTGTGGGACGGTCGCGCGATACTTTGAGAAAGAACGGCTCCTGTGTATCCGTGCAGAAGAAATGGAATTCTACAGATTCCAAGGTGGGATTGCCGGTATAGATATCGCGAAATAGCTGTATCCAACGGTTAATCTGTTCTTGGTCCATATAGTCCAGAATGCGGTGCGTATCGCATCCCGTATTCATGAACGTTGCCAGATTAATTCGCGTGACAGACATATCTGGGAAAAAGGCCGCGTGTCCCCATCGGTGCATCCGTTGAATCGGCCACTCTTTAAAATCGATGAACCAGTCTTCTGGCTTGCCAGGCGATACCACTGCAAACAGAGGTCGCGACCATGTGCCCATTCCTGAGTGGCGCTGTATTCATGGGCGTAACGGTGTCAAATTTGACGGCGCGCGGGGCTGTCATTGACGGTATCAGGATAAATGGATTCTGAATTTGTCAAGCCTTTCCTGAAGTGGGTCGGCGGTAAAACACAGATTATCGACTCTGTAATGACGCTCTTTCCAACAGAAATGCGTTCCTATCATGAGCCGTTCGTTGGCGGGGGGAGTGTGTTACTGGCGCTCCTTACGCTTCGTTCACATGGCATTATCGAAATCAACGGCGACGTGTTCGCCAGTGATGTGAATCCGAATCTCATTGGGCTCTATCAAAATATCCAGGCGAATCCGGCGGCGCTCATTCATGAAGTAAAGCTCCTTACCGACGCATTCACTGCCGTCACCGGCACGACCGTCAATCGCAAAGCGGTTACCGCAGCAGACGCGGTGTCATCACCTGAATCCTACTATTTCTGGATTCGCACCCGATTCAATGCGATTCCTGCGACCGAACGGAACTCGGTTGCCGCCTCCGCCATGATGCTGTTTCTTAATAAGACGTGTTTCCGCGGTGTCTATCGGGAAGGTCCTCACGGATTCAACGTGCCGTTCGGCAATTACAAGAACCCTGCGATTCTTGATGAGGACCATATTCTGGCGGTGTCTGAACTAATCCAGGGAGTGACTTTCACCTGTGCATCATTTCAGACAAGTCTTGACCGTGTGGCCGCGGGTGATTTCGTTTATCTGGACCCGCCGTATGCGCCGGTCAATGAAATGTCGTTTGTCTCATACACCGCCGATAACTTCGGTCTTGAAC